>Ga0207658_10000996_pt1 | contig 23247 bp, 22 predicted proteins | sample KBSS33metaG_FD_184322 | JGI IMG/M metagenome (GOLD analysis project Ga0207658, IMG submission 184322) | Switchgrass rhizosphere microbial communities from Kellogg Biological Station, Michigan, USA - KBS S3-3 metaG (SPAdes) (version 2) | ecosystem: Host-associated > Plants > Roots > Rhizosphere...
AGTTTTATCAACATAAAGATAGCCTTCATTGCGAATGGTAGAAAAAGTACTTATACCAAGAGGTAATTGTTGTAAAGTAGGAGTTTTCATGGTTAAACCATTTTTTTTTATTTTTAATATATACTATATAGTATATAAATAGTATGGGTTAATGCGCAAGTTAAGTTACCAAAATAAATATCGCCATTCGCTATCTACAAGTATGGATTGAAGTTTAGGTATAACTGGTTGGCCTTTTTTGCACAATTTCTAAGCAGTAACTTTATCCTAAAATGGCAATGAAAAACAGAGTCAAATATATTTATAAAAACAGGTTATTTTAAAGCTTAATTTAAAAACTGGATTTACTATAGCTAGAGAGAATTGGTATAAGGTTTTTGCTCTTCATTATAGAATTTTCCTCTTTCCTGAAAAAAATGTTATCTTATGCAATATTTCACACAAGCTTTATTCTAAGAAAATACATGAATCTATTATTAAATTTATCACTTATTGTTTTATTCGCAAACCTATCATATAACCATTGCGCTGAAATCAATGATAGTAAATCTCAATCATCATGGTCATCCTTGATTGGACCAGTATTTGGATTTGCTGCAGCTTTGCAATTAATGGCGTGTGTAACTTTGCATTGTGTAAACAGAAATAACAGCATTAAAATTAACAACAAAAAAAAATTTTATAATAACTTGCGGCTTTATAAAACTCCTTTTATGGGAAAGTTTGAAGAAAATAGCACTCCTATAGAAATACTTGATCAGTACAAACTAAATGAGGCAAAAAAATCGGCTTGGAAAGAAGAAAAAGAAGAAAAAGAAGAAAAAGAAACAAGCACAGAAAAAAAAATTCGCATGAAAATTGCGATTAAAAATAATATGTCAGCATTATTACAACAAGAAAACAGAGAGTATAGTAATGGCGAAGAACCCTTTTATGGCCCTTATTTTGATGATTATTTTAAACGTCACTATAAAAACGATAATGAACACGAACTTCTAACTGATCATGACCGACAAATTGACCACTTGGCGGAACAAGCAAGTCAAAATGTAAATACAGCAGAAACGTTAGAAAAAGATTTTAGAATTTACAAAAAACGTTCAATTATGCGCTTGCAGATTTCAGAAGCAACACAAAAAGAATATCTAGAAAAAACATATGATAAGGCGTTTTTTCTTCATTTGAGCAGCTTGTTAACAGCGGGAATTGGTTGGGCTCTATACAGCTTGTTGCAATGATTGTTTCACGAGAATGCAAAACTTGCACTTCGAACTTGAATTAACTATTGCTACCACTGTTATCATTGCGATTTATAAAAACAAGACCTAGAACTGTAATCAATCCAGTCCCAAAACCCCATATACCCATAGAACCTACTGATAACATCCGCTTGGCAGTCCAATTTTCTTGAACTTTATTCCCAGCTTCATTTAATAAATTACTTCCTATTACCGCTAATCCAGCGCCTCCACCTACTACCACTAATTTTTTGCCACTGGAAAATTCTGGCCTAGAACAACCCATTAACCCTGCAAGAAGACCACCAGCAAATCCACCAAAAAATCCTAGCATTTCTAAATCAGTTTGCTTGTTAAAGGAGGCCTTAACATCGCAATATGGTTGAGAAGATTCAAGCTCCATAGAAAAGGATGCTGCAGGAAGAAAGCATAAAAAGAGAGCTACCATAGCTTTAGAAGTCATAAAAATCTTTCAGAAAAAATAGGTAAAAATTATGCGAAAATTATAATAACTGTTTGCAGTTCTATTATCACCCAATGATAGCAAGATATACAAATTCTAACAAATATATTTTTATGTCTAATTTGACAAAATATTCTAATTTTGTTGTATTTAATTAGTGATATTTAATTGTTTTTGTTGCATTGTTTTATTTGGGAAAAAATGATTTTTATGAAAATTATACATCTATTAAGTTTATCTATTTTGATCGTATCCGCCTCACCACAAATCACACATACATCCTTTGTTCCACTTGCAAAAGCAGGTCTATATTCAACATTGGGTATACATTCAAGGGAAACTATAAAATCAGAGAATATAAATAGCGAATTACATTCAACTAGGCCTGTAATAGTTCAAAAACAGATAGATGAGGAATTCGAAAAACACAAAAATAACAATCAATTTAGAAACAATTTTTATTCAAGCTCGAGCGAATATAGCTTACTATCGCTCGATAATGAAAAAGTAATTGACTATGTTGCGTTAGCCGATCAAGAAAAAAATGATATTTATATAGTCGGTGTGGGCGGTAGTTCAATTTGCTGGGGGCAAAATATTATGAAAATGCTACAAAGTGAAAAATATAAACAGAGTGGAAAACGTTTTCATATTTTCAGCTTGGTAAGCGATAAAGAATGCGATAAAGAAATTCAGAAACATGGTCATGTTACGCTGTATCAGTACAATCAATTTAACATTGAAAACATTTCCGAAGAGCTTTCAAAGAGAGGACATAATTTACAAGACAAAGTTGATTTAGTTGTTTCAACAAATCTACAATATCTGGTAGATCCATTTGGAATACTCAAAAGCATGTATAAGCTTTTATCTCCAAAGACAGGACTATTAATATCTAAGGGAGAATTTTTATTTAAGTGTAATGATAAATTACAACAATTCCCTGTTGGCAACGAGGAAATCCTTACAACCAGCTCCGCTACCATACTTTTTAATTATTATAGCGATACGCACCATGGAAGCAATTTCATTTTAAGGCGGACAAATCACGACGAGCTTGAAATTCCTAAATACACGGGTAATTTAGAAAAAAATCAAAATTTAATGTTTGGCACTAGATTTTTTACTGAATTTGATCCTACTCATCATCAAAAAATTGTTTTGAAAAAAATGCCTTTGGATGAGATTCCTTTTTCTAGAGGAACCGATGATGTTAAACATGTCTTATATTGTGCTGAGGGTGATACACAATGTGAAAATCTATTTAACGTGTTAAAAGCAAATAAATTGTTTCGCGAAAACCCTACTGATTCTCTCGCTAAATAAAAAACAAAGAAAGACTAGCAAGGATCTGAACAGTCTTTGGCATTAGTAGGACAGCAGCAATTAGCATCACAATGGCCAGGACAATTCTATATAATGGGTAGTGGTAATGGTATAAATCTTATTGTTACAGGGGGTGTTGCAGCGGGAGTTTTGTTGAGTATGTATTGGATAAAAACAAAGTTGTTTAAGTTATAAAAATTTCAAGTAAGCTAAGCGTTATTTTTTGAGCTGGGCAAATAATAATGCCTCAAAATATAATATATGCCGCCACCGATGCCACAACAAATTATTCCTCTCCATAAAAGCGGCAAGACCAAGCTACTTGACGGTTTATTGGGTGATACCAGTGGTGCTGCTATCTGTATAGGCATTGCTGCTGGTGATGGTGGTCTCGCTGCTCTTTTTTTTTCTTCTTGTCGCGCCGCAAGATCTTTCTTTTCTTCTTCTTCTTCTTCTTCTTCTGATGCAAGAACTTCAGTCTCACAAGCTATTTCTTCTAAAGTGTTTTGTTGTTGTTGTGCTTTACGAGCATTACCTTGTTGTTGCCGCACGCGATCTTCTTCTTGTTTTTCCGCTTGCCTTCGCGCCTTATCCTCGTCTAGCAGTAGACCAAAAGCCTTTTCTTTCTGTTGCCTAGGAACTTGCGCTTGCCTATATTGTTGCAATCGTGCATCAATTTCATCATATCGCGCGAGAATTTTTTTCCTTTGTTCAATAGACTTTTTCATCGTTCGTTTGAGATTTTCAATGTTTTCAGGATTTTTTTCGTTTTGTAAAAGGCCATAGGCCTGTGTAAAATCGTTATTGGCCTGCTTCAGATCTTTATCTATCTGTTCTCTATCTTTGTCGATTTGCCTCAAAATTTCTTCCTGTTGTTTATCTTGAGCTTTATTTTCAGCCGATCTGAGCTCACTAATTTTATTCTCAAGATTTGATTGTTGCTCACGAGCATCCCAATGTTGTTTAAGAGCGGTTTGTTGCCGTTTAAGAGCATCTTTTTGTTGTTTAAGAGCTGTTTGTATTTGCAGACCAAGAGTTTTTGTTTCGGGTTGTGAAAAAGCGCTTTCTTTTCGTTGTTGTAGTCCGGCGATTTTAAAATCTTTTTTAGCTTGTTTAAAATCTCTTTCAGCTTGTTCAAAATCATTGCAGGACTGTACACGAGTCTCTTTAAATTCTGCAAAAGGCTTATATTTTTCAAAGCGCATACAAGTTTTTAGATATAGTACTGCAGCTTTCTCTTGTAATGCATGAGTTTTTTCATCGTCAGGCCTTTTCTCATTATCAGATTTTTCTTCTTCGTCAGACTGTGTAAGAATTTTTTCTGAGAGAATATGAGCTTTTTCGAATTGAATGCAAGCTTCATCGTATAGCATGAGATCTTTTTTATACTGCACAAACATTTTTTTATGCGACATAAAGTTTTTAAATTGCTTTAGATTTTTTTTGTATTGAGTCCAAGTCTGACTGAGTAGCGTAGGCGACGTACGAATTTTTATTGCTTTTTTATGCGTAAGGTGTTCTTTGAGTTGAGCAAATTTTTTTTCTTCGCAGAATCGCATAAGAATTTCTTTTTGTTGTGCTTGCTTTCGTCGAGTAAGATCGAGATCTGTTATTTGTTTTGGTGCAAGAACCTCACGAGCTTTCATGTCGTGAATTGTTGCTTCTTCCTCGCCAAGACGAAGCTCGCCATTGTTTACAGCAGCTGTTGCTTGAATAGTTATGATCATGCAAAAGACTATAATAAAAAGTCGGGAATATTGATATATCATTTTTTATCCACAATTATATTTTTTATATTGTTTATTATTATATTGTTAGGTGTATATAATTTCTATAAAAATTTGGCGGACAATAGAGGGGTTGAAAATTGCCAAATTTGATTAGATAGTACATAATTAACTTATAAGCTTATGGTTTTTAATTATCTTTTTAAGAAGGTATTGTTATTATGAAACGATTTATTTTTTCAATTTTATTATTATATTTTTTTTCTGTAAATTTTTCTTATTGCAAAATCTTTATAGTGCCAAGTAATGATGATTTCGAAATTGCTGTTTGTAGTGATGCTGATATAAAATCATGGCAAATTTTTAATGAATGGAATAAAAAAATCCACCTCTTTAACATAGTAAATGATGGTTTAGATAATTTTGATGTTACCTTTAATAAACCAAATACAGAATTTATTTTTACTGGTGATGCAATGGGTGGATTAGACTCTATAAAAATTTTAAATTTATTTGTGTATCTAAAAAATAAATATCCAAACCGTATACATTTAGTACTTGGTAATCAAGAAATAAATAAATTGCGACTTTTATTAGAGCTTTCTAATGAAGTATTGACTTGTAACAATAAAAATCAATTTTCTCTTGATCAAAGGGTAGAAGAATGGAAAGATGATTTTAAAAGGTGGCGTAAAAGTTACAAAAATATTATTGATAATGATCGCTTATTAAAATTTAAATGGATATTTTCTACTTTTATAAATCCAGATGCATTTGAAAATTTTAAAAAAGAGATTGATGTTCCTACTGAAAAAGAAGCTTGTGAGTATTATATGTCATTGTTTGCGTCAGAAAAATTATTTTCAACCTATTTTTCACTGTTACAATCAATTTATTATAATGAGAAAGCAGGAATATTGTGTCAGCACGGAACAGTAAATCAACTTAATTTTGGTTCTGTTATAGGTGAGCAATCATATGCGATGCCAATTGAAACAATGGAAGACTTAAAAGTATATGCTGAAGTACAAAATGAAGCTGTTGCTCAAATAATAAAAAATGTTTTAAATGGTAATCCGATAGAAGCATTGCAATTGATAAAATCACAAGAGCAAAAAGTGATAGAACAATCGGGAAAAACTAGTTGGAGTAAAGCATCGTATCCAGGTAGTTTTCTTCGACGTGAACGTGATGAAAAGGGGGATTTAATTCCTATGCCTTCTGAATTTGAGGCACAATTATCTCGTTTTGTGAATATAATTTTTTATGGTCATATTCCACCAAAAGATGGTCCTATACTAGTTAAATCTCGAAAGCCAGGGAAACATAGTGAGGATGAAAATAAAAAACATGAAATAGTTTTGAATAGAGGGACACTTTTCATAATACCAGAAGCAGCTATGCCTGCTCATAAAGCAACTGATACATTGTTTGAAATTTTTACACGATAATGAATGCAAAAAGATAATTAATAAATATTAACAGTCTCTATGATGGTGATGTTTACTCCTATTATTTTCGGTTTTAAACATAAGTATAGTGGCAATAAGGCTAAGAGTAACAACAGAAACAGCAGTAATAGCAATTCCACCACTAAGAGCTCCAACTGCAGCACCAGTAAAAATTTTAACAGGATTAAGAGGATTTTCTTTGGTAGCTTCAATGGCACCAATGATACTTCCGGCTGCAAGGCCAGCAATGCCACTAAAAACAGCTATAGTGTGTGCCGAATCTTCTGATTTATTGAGATTATTATTAATCGCATTACGAAAAGTGTCAATTGCAATTATTGTGCCAACAACAGCTCCAGCTTGACCGCTTTCACGAGCGATGTCTGCATAAGAAACAGAATTGGCAGTATGCGAAGTGTTAAAAATACCGAAAATACTCAACAGTACAACTAAGCGTGAATTCATAAAAATCTTTCAATTATTTATTATATTATTTTAATATTTTATTTTTATTTTAAAAATTATCAAATTTATGTTTTGCAGGTCTATGTGTTAATAATATTTAATTTTTTGCTACCTATCAAATTAAATAAAATGGATTTGTTGCCGCAAAGTGATAATGTTGGGCCAGAGAGGTTCAGGTTTTAATAGGCTATCACACTTCTTTTGAAACGTAGGTAATATCAAACTTATTGGGCTTTCGATTAAAATTTAAGCCCAATAAAATTATTGGTTTATTTTGATGCTGCAAGACTTCATAATATTTACGATTTTCGATCTGCTCAAGCGCTTTTTCTGCCGATTGATTAAATTTTAACTCGATAACATAATTCACCGATGGCAGTTCGACAATTATATCAATACGTGCATGGCTTGTCATGTATTCAGAATAAACTTTTAACCCTGCAGCAGCAAATAAAACGTGCAATAGTCCATGATAAAATTTTTCTTGTGGTATATGTGTTGGGTACGGTACAAGCACAAATATTGACCTAATTAACTCAATTATTTCAGATATATGTTTTTCTTTAAATGCTGCTAACAGTTTTAAGGCAAAACGTTCTGTTTGATCAATGTTTTTTTTAGTAAAAACACTCAAAAAATATTGTTCTGCGGCAGTACGTACTTCATAATTGGGATAATCAAGAATATAGGTGTTTTTTATCTCATTAAAACGCTGTATGGTTAAATACCCAGATTGAAAAAGTAAAGAAATAAGAGGAGTCTCTCCTATTTCAAAAATTCCAAGAGAACCTGCTGTTGCTTCGAATGATTCTAGGTGAAGCATTTCAAGTTCTGTCGTACGATAATTTTTGTTTATTTCTTTTATCAAAAAAGAAGGAGTACCGGTACTAAGCCAAAAATTTTCACATTTTTGTACATCAAGTGCGTTCATAAAAGAAAACGGATTATAAACCGCGGTGACGTCTATTCCAAATCGATAGCCATTATACCAATATTTAATGTGCTGGCGTAATTCGTTATAAGAAATATTTTGTTTGTCTACTTGTTTATCTACCCATGCTTGAAGATGTGGAGCAAAGTAATGATCAATTTCTTGATCTGTATAGCCACAGACAGTAGCCCATCGTTCATCCAACGTTATAATTTTTAAATTATTAAGTCCTGAAAATATTCCAGCTTTGGAAAATGCACTAACACCGGTAATAAAAGTAAAAGCAACATATTTATCTAAACCTTTAATGACAGAAGAAAAAAGCTGTAAAGAATCTCTAATTTCGTTTGCTTTTTTTTGATCATCGAGTGCTTTTAAAATAGGATAATCGTATTCATCTATAAGAATTGCTACTTTGCCAAAACGACCATGAAGCCTTCTTGTTAAATCACGTAAAGCAAGCTCTAGGCTCGTAGTATGTAGAGGTTCGGTAAAACCATAGCTTTGAGCAATAAAAGATAACTCATAAAGTAATCCATTGGTAAAAGTATCGGCATCTTTTATGCCAAGTTCAGAAAAATCCAGAGCAATAACACCATGAGGTTGCCATGCATAATCACTTTTTTCAATCCACAAATCTTTAAATAATGATTTATTACCAGCTAAAATTTCTTTCAAGGTCGAAACCAAAAGCGATTTTCCGAATCTTCGGGGACGAGAAAGAAAGTATCGTTTGCCTTGGTTGATCAAATTATAGATATCTTTAGTTTTATCAACATAAAGATAACCTTCGTTACGAATATCAGAAAAAGTACTTATACCAAGGGGTAATTTTTGTAGGATAGGAGTTTTCATTATTAAACCAATTCTGTGTTTTTAATGTATACTATACAGTATATAAATGGTATGGGTTAATGCGCAAGTTAAGTTAACAAAATAAATATCGCCATTCGCTATCTACAAGTATGGATTTAAAATTTTGATCGAGGCTCAGCAAAATTTTGCGCAAAGAAAATACCGCCACAAAGCACTATTAATCCTAGAGTTCCCAATACCCATCTATTTAATAATATTGAAGATTTGCTCTGTTGTTGATATTCGGCGTTCGCTTGTACTGCTTGTGTTTGTCTATTTGCTTCTTCCTGTTCATGTTGGACGCGAATTTGTTGTAATCTTATTTGATGCGCTTTTTCTTGTTCAAGACTATCTTTTTCGAAATTTTCACGGTTAGCAGCAGCTCGTTGTAGTCCAATTGTAATTTGTTCGTTGAGTTGTTCGTTTTGATTCTGTTCTAGATTTTTACGAGTCGTTTCTATTGTGGCGAACAGAGTTTCGAGTTCCGCGCGTTCTTCTGGGGTGCCATATGATGGGCTTGCAATATTTCTATTTATTAGTCTAAAACTGTCTAATAAATAGTTGTTAAGCAATGCACCAGTTGTTTCTTGAAGGAGCGTATTAGCATCTTGTTCTTGTTGTGCAAGTTCGGTTAGTCGTGGATTTGCTTCCGGTTGACATTGAGGGAGTTGCTGCTCGCCATTATCCATAGCGAAAATCGTTGTTTGAAGGGTTATTATTACGCACAAAACGATAATAAAAAATCGAGAGTATTTGTATATCATATAGTATCCTTAATTATAAGCGCTAAAACTATTTAATTTCTATCAGAATAACATGTGTTTTTATTTTTTGCAAAAAATTTTGGGGTTAAAAGCTTGTTTAATTTATTTTCTTATTTAGGTATAATAAGTTATATGGTCTAATAGATTAATAGGTGAGATTTTGGTTTATTGTTAGTTTTTATCTAAGAATAATTCTGTTAGAATGGTTTTCGGCTTATGTTAGCCTGTATTATATTGTGTCGGTGTTTTGAATATTTAGTATAAATATGGAGACTTTTGTGAGAAATATGCGTGTTTTTGGCCTATTGATATTGGTGATGGCTATGTCTATAACAGGCTCAAGTCAGACTCAGACTTCTTTGTTAGAAAGAGAAGAGTTTGCTGACCTAAGAGAAGCAATGAAAAAATATGAAGAAAGAGTACTAATCGGTAAAGCTGCTGAGGAGGCTCAGGTTAGGGAGGTTGGTATAGAATCTTTCTTGCTTGATGATGATGCTGTAGGCGTCGTACAGCAAGCTGCACGTAAAGTATGTAGCAGTGATCCCATCGGGATTTGGGTGACCGCTTTACGGTTAGCCGATGCCCAAGCGCGGGTAAAAATAGCTAAAAAAAAATTAGAAGAAGCTGAAGAACGTCTAAAAAAGGCTGAAACGCAAATAAAAGAAGATGAACAGCAAGGCACATATTCTCAAGAGAATTGGGAAATATTTGGTGGAGCTGAACTTGCTTATCGATGGGCACCCACAGTGCATGCAAATAGCCTTAAAGATGTTGCTGAGTATACAAAACTTTTGAATGAGGGATTAGGTGACTGTATTGCAGGCTGCAAGCAATAAATTTTTAAAAATATAAAGCGCACTTATATATTAATACCAATTTATAGCAAAGCTAAAGACTAACTTATTTCCTGTTTAGCATTTAAACAAGCCGTTTTTTAACTAAAAAGTTTTGCTTCAAGGCCCACCCACACCATGCTTAAGCAGAATTGAAAATTTGGCTTTATCTGTTGTTTTGTAAATATCATGTGGTATTTAGTTCTAAATTTTTAAGCCAATAAAATTGCATTATGTATACCTTGCTTTTTGTTTCTATTTGTGTATAATAAATTATTATGTAGTATTTGTTTTAGTATAGGTTTTATTCTAAAAATAATTCTATTAGAGGTTGTGTTTCAAGTTATTAAATGAAGCTAAAAAGGTATTTTTTATTATGAAATTACGCTTAATTGTAGTATTGTTTTTTTTAGTTTTTTGTTTTTGTGAGAGGCTTGTTGCAGCGCAATTGCGTTTGGAATTAGCTCAGAATTTTGGGGCTATGGGCAATGGCGGACGAGAGCCAGAAGAATTATCAGATCTATCTGCTGCAAAGTGGTCTCCGGAAGGGACGTTGACGGTGGTGCAGCTGCCAGCGGGGTATGTAGGGTCTGTGGAAGATAATCGGCCGCCGCCGGGATCAATTGTATTGACATATAATTCCAATAACAACTCTATGATTAAGTCTTATACATTAAAACGGGAGCCTATGACGTCTCAGAAGGTAGCTGAGGGAGCTATTGATGATTTGTCGACATTATGGAAGGGAAAACCACCAGAAGCTTTCGAGGAAGCTGTTGTGGACGTTGTTAACACACTGGCTAAATGGTCATCGAATAGGAAGCATTCCAATAAAATTGTTGAGGAGTTGTTTTTAAGGTTTGGTCGTGCTATAACCGTTGAGGAGTCTGAAGAGGTTGGAGGAAAGTTATTGGAAGTTGCTCGGTATCTGCAGGATGGAGGTAACTTGAGAAGCTTGTGTAGCGATGTGAAGGTAAACAGTGGCGACGGTAAGCAAGCATTGTTGATTGGGTTAATAGAATTATCGAAATCAGTGTCGAAAGTAGAAGTAAATCAGCAAGTAGGATACGATGGGAGAGGCTCGTTAACTCTGCAGTCTTCTGTGGATTCGTCATTAAGGGACTCGTTAGTTGTGAAGACTTATGATGAGTTGCAAGATTTTCAGAAAAATCTTTTGAAGAGAAAAAATACCGCTGAGTATAATTGTGGTCAAAGTAAAAAAGATATTGCTCGAAATAAAACGCTCTATCTTGTGGGTATACATGAGAAGGACGTGGCTGTTTTGCAACAGATAGAAAAAGAGATTAGTTGTGTAAAGGATATACTGCGGGAACGAGAACAAAATTCAACAAAAGAGATGTTAGTATTAGAAGAGCTGACGGATCAAGGTAAAGTATCAATACCTAAAGTAGAACAAACATCTGCAGCGCCAGTGTTTATATTGCCAAACGCAGAAGAACGAGAAGAAGGACCAATATCTCCTTCGGTTGTTGGTCAAGCGAAGCCAATGTTAGCAGCGAGTGATGATCATTTACCAATAATGAGTATATCATGGAATAGTAGTGTAGCATTAGGATTTGTGCTATTATTAGGAGGCGTTTTAGTATATAAATTAGTACTCCAGCATAGTTTTTTGAAAAGTTGAACTAAGGAATTGTTCCGTTTAAATATGCATCAACCGAGAAGCTGAATTTTGTTTTTGAGTATTCAAAATTAAAAGTTAAAATTGAGTGAGAGCATGGTGAATAAAAAATTGTTTACAAGTAAAAAATTATTTTGCAGTATTTTTTTTATGATTATTGGTATGACTATGAAATATAGCGACCTTAGTGCTTTGGAATGGGTAAACGTAGATCCAGTTAACCCAGTTAAAACAGTCTTTTTTCAGGGTATTTTTGATGTGCAAGCTCAGGCTGCAAAGCTAATGGGCAAACGGGGGTTTACAGCAACTACGGGTGAGCATGTTGTTTGTTTAGATAAAAGTATAGAAGCTATTCATACGATTTCGGTTGCGCCAGAAATTCAAGAAGTAGTTTTGGATACGTCATTATATGGCTTAGTAAAAACCAAAGGCTTATTGGCTGCTCTACGACTTTATCCTCTCTATAAGGGCTTTTATGTTCGGGGGATTATTAATAATTATATTAATGGTATTCAAGTAATGGGCAAAAAAAACAAAAGAGAAACGGTAAAAGGTTATGCGATTGCAATGACCTTAATGAATATCGGACAAGAAGGGGATATTGAAGCTCACCAAGAAAAAATGGCAGTTGCTGGTTCTTGCGATAAAATTTTATACGGTCCTTCTCGTGGAGCAGGAGTAAGCTTTGTTTCTTATGCGCTTAACCATGCACTGCCAGATTATAAAAAGGTAAAATTAGTGGTTTTAGAAGGTGTATATGACACCATTGAGCATGTAATTAGGGAGCGGCATTCAGCCATCATAGCCAAGTATCCGTGGTTGGAAAACTTTTTTTATGATCAAATACTACACCGTTTTACCAAGTTTAAACGTTCTGGCATTTCACCATTATCTGTTGTTGCAGAGTTTCCCCATGATACGCCAGCTCTTTTTGTTACTTCTGCTGCAGATACAAATGTTTCGAGTGTGTGTGCTAAAAATCTCGCTCATGCATTGGTGCATTCAGGTCATAAGCAGGTCTATTTGTGTGAGCTTAAAAAATCTTCGCATTGTGGGTATTCGTATGATGATCCAGAAGATGCTCATGCATATCAGGTATGTCTTCATACTATCTATAAACATTATAACTTGCCACATATAGAAGCCTATGCTGTTGGCTCTGTCAAAGATTATTTGGTAAGTTAATTAGTCTTGCTCGAATCATGTCTTAAGTAGCTTGCATGTCAGTTGTACCTATAATTGACATTTTTTGCTATAATTAGTTTATAAAAATATTTTTATAAATTAAGGAGTAGTTTGTGAAAGACGCTAAGCAAGGGATAATTATTATTTTAAATGGTCCTCCTGTTTCAGGAAAAACATCGATTCAAAAAGAATTTCAACGAATTATGATGCCAGAGCTATGGGTAAAAATTGGTATTGATAGCTTGTTTGATAAAGTTATGCCAGATATTAACATAGATACTATTTCGTTTTGGGGATCACCAAATTCTATTAGATGGATTGAAAAATCAGAGGATGCTCATGGTAATGCGTTGGTCACGCTTCATGTTGGTGATGAGGGAGATAAAGTTGCCTATGCGATGAATAGTGCTATTGCGGCATATGCCGCTAATGGTTGCAATGTTATTGTTGATTATGTTGCTTATAATCAGGCTTGGTTGGTTGATCTTGAAAAGAAATGTTCGATCTTTAAAACATATTATGTTGCTATTGAAATTGCACTAGACATTTTGGAACAAAGAGAGAAAGCTCGGGGCACATCATCACTCGGACATGCTCGTAGTCATTATGTTGGTGTCTATGGAGATAGAGTATACGATTTAGTGGTTAATAGTGGAGAGCAGACTGTGTCTGAAATAGCCGCACACATTAGATCTTATATTAAAAAATAAGTATGGGAAAAGTAATTATGGGATAATAGTTTTATTGGATACTATATGAATAATAATATGAATAACAATATGTTAAATAAAAAAACTGTTAATAATCGTTATGTCGCCTCATTTTTTTGGCATCATATAAAGCCATATAAATGGTATTATTGTCTGATGTTGCTGGCGCCTATTCTGGGTAGTTTTTATTCACTTGCTTTTAATTATGCTACCAAATTATTTTTAGACATTATGGAGAGTAATCAATTTGATTCATATCAGAGTGTGTTGACTCCTATTAGTATTTTCTTTTTTGCTGAGTTTTTGTTAAATGTCATTTGGAGAATTAGTAATTTTGCTGAATGGCGCGCTGAGCCTTATGTGCGCCAATCTATTGTGCTTGAATCATATGATTATGTACAGCATCATTCTTTTCTTTTTTTTCAAAATAACTTTGGTGGAGCCATTAATAGTAGATTAAAAGGAATTCTTGATGGATATGATAAATTTTGGGCTGAAATGCATCATGGTCTTTTTTTTAAAATAGTAAAAATTACGGTTAACCTTATCGCGCTTATGTTGGTAAATCTTTATTTAGGTCTTTTTATCTGTTTATGGGTGACTATTTATTCTCCTATAATGTATTTTTTATCTGAATATTTGAATGTATTGACTGAACTATCTACTAATAGTAAGCATGTATTGTTTGGAAAGATTTCTGATAATATAACTAATATTATTTCTCTTTTTTCATTTTCTGCTCGCAATCGAGAGCTGAATTCTTTAGATATCTATGTGCGTAATGATTTTATTCCTAAACAGATTGCTGTCTATAAGCAGTCTTTTTGGCTTAATATTGTAGGTGGAGTTCTTTATATTTTTATGTTTGTTTTTATATGGTTTTATATGGTTCATTTAAGAATATTGGGCCTTATTTCTCTTGGTAGTTTTGCTTTTGTATCGGGCATAGTATTGATTATTTCTGAAGATATCTGGTCAGTTACGACTTCTTTGCAGAGTTTTGCAGGAGCGATGGGTGAGTGGAAAAGTTCTTTATCTATTTTGGCTGTCCCGCAAGAAGGTCTTGATGTGCCGGAAGCTTATCCTTTGGTGGTTGTGCATCCGACAATTGAGTTTAGAGATGTTACGTTTCAGTATGATGCTCATACAGATATTTTTAATGATTTTAATTTATATATTAAAGCGGGTGAAAAAGTTGGAATTGTTGGCCATTCTGGCGCAGGAAAATCGTCTTTAATAAATCTATTATTGCGGTATTTTGCGGTTACGTCAGGTACTATTTTGATTGATAATCAGCCCATTGATCTGGTAACGCAAGATTCATTGCGGTCTCAGATTGCTATCATTCCGCAAGATACTATGCTGTTTCATAGAACTATTTTGGAAAACATTCAGTTTGGAAATCCGCAGGCATCTTATGAGCAGGTTATTGATGCAAGTAAAAAAGCTCATATTCATGATCTTATTATGACTTTACCAGAGCAATATAATATGTATGTTGGAGAACGCGGGATTAAGTTGTCCGGTGGCCAACGACAACGAATTGCTATTGCTCGTGCTATTCTCAAAAATGTACCTATTCTGATGCTTGATGAGGCAACATCAGCTCTTGATAGTCAAACAGAGGCATTAATTCAGGAAAGTTTGAGCTTTTTTATTGAAGATAAGCAAAAAACAGTTATCGCCATAGCGCACCGTTTGTCTACGCTGAAACACATGGATACCATCATTGTATTGGATAAAGGTGTTATTGCACAGCAGGGTACGCATGACGAATTAATGCAAGAGCCAGATAGTCTTTATAGAAAATTATGGGAATATCAGGAGGTTTAGGTATTAGGGCAGCTTAAAATACACTAAAAACTATGTTTTTTTATGGATTTCCTGTATTGTTTTTGGTGTGTAATTTTGTTTTGATATTTTAAACAATAATAATAAGGGAAGTTATGAGAAAATTATTAGTGATGGGCATTCTGTTGTCGTCTTTGTGTGGTATGAGTGTAGTTAAGTGTGCTTTGCTGGGTGGTAGCGGAGATAGCATAGGTCAGCATTTATTTCCAATAATTAAACCTGGTCGTTTTCAACGTGCTGAGAAAAAAGGCAGAAAAGGGATGAGACAAGGGCTAAGAGCAAAAACAGAACAGGGTACAATTTTTTTTCCTATACCTCGTTATATAGACCTGGATGAGCTTGGTCTTTTTTTCGGAAATCACACTGGTTTTTTTGCAGTAATTTCTGTTAATAATATCTTTGAGGGGAGAAGGTTAGAGTATACTATTTTTCAAAAAAAACGTGTAAAGGGAAATAAGTCACAAAGTATAGAATGTGTTACTTTGATTTCACCGTTTGGATTTTTGAATAATGCTACAGCAGCAAGGATGGAGGTAGCTGAAACCGCGGCGGGTAAAAAATTTACTATTTTTACTTCAGGTGAAAACGGAGCAGCATATAAAGCACCTGTTCTTTATGCCGGCGAAGGTGCATCGATAGAAAGAAGATTTGATGTTGTTGACCTGCATAGACCAGGATATGCGCAAGGGCTTGCAGCCATTGCTCATCAAGCTAGCGAGGAAAGAAAAGCGATAGAATAATAAAAAAAACTATGAAAAAATTATTGGCGATAAGTATTTTGGTTTTGTCTTTATGTAACATGAATGTAGTTAGGTGTGCTTTGATGCGTTTGGGTGATAATAGCGGTGATGGCATGAGTCGAGTTGTTGTAAGTGAAGATGCCGAACTTAGAGATCAAGCTGATCATGCAAAACATTTATGTAGATTGACTCGATATATCAGAGCTATAATTGACGGTTATGCAGCAGGTCCACATTTATTACCAAAAATTCACGTTGATCCTAAGAGACTGGTTGAAAGAGATGGCAAAGAAGGTATAAAAATACCGGCGAAAGAAGATATAATTTTATTTGTACCCTCCTATGTAAAACTGCAAGAAATAAATATTTTATTTGCAGATTCTACTGGTTTTTTTGCAGTAAAGACCAAAACAATTGAAAGGCCATTAAACTTTTCTGGCTATAGATGGACGACTGTAGATAACAGAAGTCTTTTTTTTCAAGACACATATGCGAATGGGTTGCTGCAAACAAGTATGTACGCCTATGCTGGAAGTTTAGAAGAAATATATAATCATCAACCGCCTTCTAGTAAAGCGAGGGTGGAAGAAAGTATAGCCAACAAAGTTTCTTGTTGGCAACCGTTTTCAGGTTTAAATCAGGCGACAGCGGTCCATATGCGAGTAGTTAAAACCGCAGAAGGTGAGAAAGAGCTTCGAGTTTTTATTCCACCAATTGAAGGTGAAGAAGAAACGTATTATGAAAAACCGCTTCGGCAACCGTTTTCAGTTTTAAATCAGGCGACAGCGGCCTGTATACAAGTAATTGAAACAGCAGAAGGCAAGAGAGAGCTTCAAATTTTTACTCCACTTATTGAAGGTGAAGAAGAAGAAGAAACGTATGACGAATTTGTGCTTGGTTCTGGTGTGGATGGAAAAAAGTTCGCAGCATTAAAAAGAAAAGTTTGTGTTATTGGCTTACTTAGACCAGGATATGTGGAAGATCTGGCAGCGGTAGCTCTTCGGGTAAAAAACGAGAGAAAAGTGATAGAATAATAAAAGAGAAACTATGAAAAAATTATTGGCGATAAGTATTTTACTTTTGTCTTTATGTAACATGAATGTAGTTAGGTGTGCTTTGATGCGTTTGGGTGATGATAGCGGTGATGGCATGAGTCGAGTTGTTGTAAGTGAAGATGCCGAACTTAGAGATCAAGCTGAGCATGCAAAAAAATTATCTATATTGCCTCAAGGAGTCATAGCTATAATTGACGGTTATTATGCAGCAGGTCCACATTTATTACCAAGAATTGAAGCCCTTAAGCTAGTGTTTGGAAAACATGGCACAGAGGGTGTAAAGATATCGACAAAAAAAGGTAAAATTTTTTTACCTGTTAAGAGAGACCTGAAATTAGTAAGAGATTTGTTCGGAGATTCTACTGGTTTATTTGGAGTAATTACATGCACACCGACGCGCTGTGGACCTATAAAAAAGAGGTCCCTTATGTTTATTCAAGAAACATACGTGAATGGGTTACCGCAAAACAGTATATCCTGCTGCATTACTTCTGAGCAATCATTTTCATCTTTAACGAAAGCGAAAGCGGCCTGTATGCAAGAAATTGAAACGGCAGAAGGTAAGAAAGAGTTTCAAATTTTTACTCCACTAATTGAAGGTGAAGAAGAAGCGTATAGCGTACCTTGTTGGTATTCGTTTGATGAGAATAAAAGCGCATTATTAAGAAAGATTAGTTTTAGAGGATATGTGGCAAGTCTGGCTGCGATAGCGATACCTTTTCAGGTAAAAAACGAGAAAAAAACTAAGAAAAGAAAGAGGGAGGCCGCTAATCCATCTTTACTTTTTGACCATTGATGCGTTAAATTATGTTTGTATTTCGACCATAAATAAAAATTTTTACCCTGTATTTTGACCATTAGGATATGTGGAAAGTTTGGCTGCGGTAGCTTTTCAGGTAAAAAATGAGAGAAGAGCGATAGAATAATAAAAGAGAAACTATGAAAAAATTATTGGTGATAAGTATTTTGCTTTTGTCTTTATGTAACATGAATGTAGTTAGGTGTGCTTTGATGCATTTTGGTGATAATAGCGGAGATGGCATGAGTCGAGTTGTTGTAAGTGAAGATGCCGAACTTAGAGATCAAGCTGATCATGCAAATCATTTATGTAGATTGACTCGATATATCAGAGCTATAATTGACGGTTATGCAGCAGGTCCACATTTATTACCAAGAATTGAAGCCCATTATTCTAAGCTAGTGTTTGAAGGATATTTCACAAAGGGTGTAAAGATATCGACAAAAAAAAAGTATTTCAGGCGGATGCTCAGGGAATTCCCCTTGGAGCACAGGCTAATTTAGATGATTTTAAGGCTATTTTTTTAGATGTTGCATTAAGTCAGACAATTTTAGGGCTTAATGGGAGAGATTGGATTACAAATCCATTAGAGCAATTTGTTAATAAAGGTGCTTTGGTAGAAGCTTTTGTTGGACAAGAATTACTTGCATATTCATATCCATTTGCCAAAACAGAACTTTATTATTGGCATAGAGAAGCTAAAAACAGCCAGGCAGAGATTGATTATGTAATACAAAAAAATGAGTCCATTATACCCATTGAGGTAAAAAGTGGCCAAGGTTCAACGCTGAAAAGTATGCATATGTTTTTAGAATCGCATCCAAAGTCAAATATTGGTATTCGATTTTCTACGCAAAATTTTTGTATATCAAAATATTTATTCGTATCCATTATATGCAGTAGTAAAATGTATGCAGCATGGTAAGTTAAAAATCTAGAGATACTAAGTCTATTTTGTCTTAAAAACTTTTTCTTTTAATCTGTCAGTATACTTTTGAATAGTTAGATCTTTTTGTATATTCATACTTGCAGCTCTTTGTAATACCCATGTTTTGGTATAGTTTTTATTAAAAAAATATTGGCGGGCAATTTTGTGATCATAAAGAAACCGTCTATCGCGTGTCCAGTAATGGTTAATTCTGAGCTTGTCGGTGGTTTTTGATGTTGGTAGGCGAAAGCCCTCAAATTTTATTTTGTCTGGAGTTACTTGAAAATAATTATCACAAAATTCTGTTGTATGATGAATATGGAATTTTTTTATTCTGTCTGGCCGGACAATGCTTTTTATATGGTTTAGAATATTTTCTAAAATAAGTTCTCGCATTGTTAATGATTCAATCAATAGTTTATTGTCGGGTATATGCTCAACTTTTGACGTACCAAACATAATAAAAGTAGCGCATACGGCACCAAATTCTTCGTAATTTTTTAAAAATTCTTGTAAGTTGTCGCATTGAACCGGAAATAAGAATTCATCTATGTCGATAAACATAAGCCATTTTACTTTGTCTCGTACATTGTCTAGACAGTGATTATATGCAAGAACTTGTGCTTTTCCACAAATTTGTCCCGGTATACTGTTGGCGCAGTGTTGTTCGGCTAATATTTGATTAGCAGTTGCTAAAATTCCATTTTCATCAAAGCCTTCATGGCTATAAGGCCAATCTATGCAATCTACTATGCCAGCATCTATATATGGTTGTAGAATTTCTAGGTAATTGTCAGTACTATAGTTGTTGTATAAATAGAAGTGTTCTACGCCTATCAATATATTAAACTCTAGCCATTCTTTTAAAAAACGCGCTTCATTTTGGAACATAGCGCATACAGCAAGATTATGTTTATATGCGTGTGCAGGGGTAAAAACAGTAAAAATAATAAGATATATGAGTGTTTTAATATTCATGACTAAACTTTCTTTGGTTTTTTTATTTTTTAAAAACTTTTTCTTTTAATCTGTCAGTATATTTTTGAATAGTTAGATCTTTTTGTATATTCATACGCGCAGCTCTTTGTAATACCCATGCTTGGGTATAGTTTTTATTAAAAAAACATTGGCGAGCAATTTTGTGATCATAAAGAAACTGTTTATCGCGTGTCCAGTAATGGTTAATTCTGAGTTTGTCGGTGGTTTTTGATGCTAGTAGGCAAGGGCCCTCAAATTTTATTTTGTCTGGATTTACTTGAAAATAGTTAGGATAAAATTCTTCTACTACATGAGCATACTGAAATGTTTTTATTTTATCCGGTTGGACAATACTTTTCACATAATTTAGAGTATTGTCTGTGATAATTTCTCGCATTATCAATGATTCAATTAACAGTTTATTATCAGGTATTCGATCAATATTTGAAGTTCCATAGTGTATCCAGGTAGCACATACAGCAGCAAATTCTTCGTAATCTTTTAAAAATTCATACAGACTATCGCATTTAACCGGAAACAAAAACTCATCTATATCGATAAATATAAGCCATTTTACTTTGCCGCGTATGTTATCTAGACAATGATTATAGGCAAGAGTTTGCGCTCTACCACGAATTGTTCCAGATATACTATTGCTGCAATGTTCCTTAGCAAGAATCTGATTATCGGTTACGCCATTTCCCTCTTGGGAATAAGGCCAATCCATGCAATCTACTATACCAGTATCTATATATGGCTGTAGGATTTCTAAGTAGTTGTCAGTACTATAGTTATTGTATAAATAAAAATGTTCGACTCCTATCAATATATTAAATTCTAGCCATTCTTTTAAAAAACGGGCTTCGTTTTGAAATATAGCGCATATGGCAAGATTGTATTGATAGGCAGTTACAGGAGTAAAGATAATAAGAATAACAAGATATATTATTTTTATGATATTCATATTTAGGTTTCTTTTATTTTAATTAAAATATTATTTTTTTTAATTTATCAACATATTTTTGAATAGTTAGATCTTCTAGTTTATTCATGCTTGCAGCTTGTTGTAACACCCATTTTTTGGAATAATTTTTATAGCAAAAATATTGGCGAGCAATTTTGTGATCATAAAGAAACTGTTTGTCGCGTGGCCAATAGTGATTAATTCTAAGCTTGTCTGTGGTTTTTGATACTGGTTGGCAAGGACCCTCAAATTTTATTTTGTCTGGATTTACTTGAAAATAGTTAGGATAAAATTCTATTGCCGTATGAATATGGACTGTTTTTACTTTATCGGGCTGAACAATGCTTTTTACATAGCTTTGTGTTTGTTCTGTAATAATTTCTCGCATTACTAGTGATTCAATTAACAATGTATTATCGGGTATGCGATCAATATTTGAAGTGCCAAAGTGAATCCAGGTGGCGCATACAGCTCCAAATTCTTCGTAATCTTTCAAAAATTCTTGCAAACTATTGCACTTAACCGGAAACAAAAACTCATCTATATCGATAAATATAAGCCATTTTACTTTGCCTTGTGTGTTGTCTAGGCAATGATTATAGGCAAGGACTTGAGCTACTCCACGAACTCTTCCTGGTATGCTATTGGTGCAATGCTGTTCAGATAAAATTTGATTAGCAGTCATTTCAGTTCCTCCTTGGACAACACCCTCTTGAGAATAAGGCCAATCTATGCAATCTACTATACCAGCATCTATATATGGCTTTAGGATTTCTGCATAATTGTCGGTACTATAGTTGTTGTATAGATAAAAGTGCTCAACGCCTATAAGTCTATAAAATTCTAGCCATTCTTTTAAAAAACGACCTTCATTCTGGAATATAGCACATACAGCAAGATTATATTGATAGGCGGTTACAGGAGTAAAAATAAAAAAGATAATAAAATATATGGTTGTTTTAATATTCATTACTAAGCCTTTTTTGTTTTTTTTATTTTTTAAGAACTTTTTCTCTTAATTTATTGATATATTTTTGAATAGCCGTATTTTTTATCTGATTCATACTTACGGCTTCTGATAGTATCCACTCTCTACCGCCATTAGGATCCAGTATTAATCTCCGTGGAATTTTTATTTCTTCTAAGAATTTATTGTCGCGTGTCCAATAATGATTTATTTGTAGTTTTTTGACATTTCCGGATGGCATATAAGGTCCTTCAAATTGTACGTTATCAGCAGTAACTTGAAAATAAGGAGGATAAAATTCTTGGGTATGGTGAACAATAAATTTTTTAACTTTATCCGGTTGTATGATGCTTTTTATGTGTTGATTAATAGTTGAACAAGACATGCTAAGCGCTTCAATCATAAGTTGATTTTCTGGAATTACATCTATGTTCGAAGTGCCAAACATAATCCAGTTAGCACATACAGCGCCAAATTTTTCATAATCTTTTAAAAAGTCATTTAAATTATCACATTGAATAGGAAATAAAAACTCATCGATATCGATAAACATGAGCCATTTTACTTTGCCTCGAACCATGTCTAAGCAGTTATTATATACTTTCGGATGATATGAGCTTATATGCTCATTTGGATAGTCACAATCTATACAATCTACTATGCCAGATTCTATATATGGTTGTAGGACTTGTTTGTAATTGTCTGTGCTATTATTGTTATACAAGTAAAAGTGCTCTACGCCTATGATTATATTAAATTCTAGCCATTCTTTTAAATAAGGACCTTCATTTTGAAACATAGCGCATACCGCAAGATCGTGTTGATATGCGGCTGCTTGAGTAAAGACAGCAAAAAAAATAAGAAATATTATTTGTTTGATTTTCATGAGTTACCTTTTTTTAGTTAAGCATTATTTTTTTTAGCGCTGGAAGATACTTTTGAATAGTCAGATCTTTTTCTTTATTCATACTTGCAGCTTGTTGTAACACCCATTTTTTGGTATAGTTTTTATTGAAAAAATATTGGCGAGCAATTTTGTGATCATAAAGAAACTGTTTATCGCGTGTCCAGTAATGGTTAATTCTAAGCTTGTCTGTGGTTTTTGATACTGGTTGGCAGGGCCCATTAAATTTTATTTTATCTGGATTTACTTGAAAATAGTTAGGATAAAATTCTATTGCCGTATGAATATGGAATGTTTTTACTTTATCGGGCTGAACAATGCTTTTTACATAGCTTTGTGTTTGTTCTGTAATAATTTCTCGCATTACTAGTGATTCAATTAACAATGTATTATCGGGTATGTGATCAATATTTGAAGTGCCAAAGTGAATCCACGTGGCACATACAGCTCCAAATTCTTCGTAATTTTTCA
>Ga0207658_10001003_pt1 | contig 23159 bp, 17 predicted proteins | sample KBSS33metaG_FD_184322 | JGI IMG/M metagenome (GOLD analysis project Ga0207658, IMG submission 184322) | Switchgrass rhizosphere microbial communities from Kellogg Biological Station, Michigan, USA - KBS S3-3 metaG (SPAdes) (version 2) | ecosystem: Host-associated > Plants > Roots > Rhizosphere...
GGCGGTGGTGTGGACGTCGAACTTGGCGCGGGTGAGGATCGCGTCCTCCTCGAGCCCGTGGCCGTCGGCGGCGGGGCGGGCCTTGAAGTTGAAGTTGTAGCCCTCGGCGTCGAAGGGGCCGGTGTCGTTGGTCATCTCGCCCTGCAGCTCGATGATCCGGACGCCGCCGCGGTCGACCCAGCCGCGGAAGGCGTCGCCGCGGCGCAGGAGGGCCGAGTCGGCGATCTTCTTCGGCTCGCCGAAGAGGTCGCGGCCGTAGATCGTCGGCACGTCGTTGTCCATGAACATCGCCAGCACGTACTCGCCGTCGATGCCGTCGTGGCGGGCGGCGACGTAGATCGCGCCGCCGTAGAAGTCGCCGACGCAGTTGGACTGCCAGCGGCCGACCATGGCGCGGACGTTGGGTGCGTCGGCGGGCTCGAGGGGCGGCGGCAGCACCTCGGAGACCACGCTCTCGTCGGTGGTGAACTCCACCGAGAGCATCTGGCCCCCTACGAATCGCGGGAAGCTGAGGGCATGCTCGATGCGGGCGATCTCTTCGGAGTTCTTGACGAATCCCATTTCTCTTCCTCCTCGTGCGGCTCGGTCGAGATGACGGTATTCGGCCCCGAATCGGTGGTGTAGGAAAGATCGAGGATCTCTTGGTGGAGATCCAAACCGCGTTTCTCCCAAGCCGTGCGCCAGTCGTTGATGTGCCTGCGCATCACCGCCGCGGCGGTGTCGGGATCGCGGACTTCGATCTCCTCGACGATGCGGCGGTGGTATTTGGTCGCGTATTCGGCCATCTCGCGGGTGTCCATGAAGCGGTAGAGCGCCGGGATCAGGACCTGGGAGACCGGCTCGCGGGCGATGATCAGCGCCGGGTTGGCCGAGATCTCGGCCAGCATGCTGTGGAATTCGACGTCGAGCCGGCTCCACTCGGCGAGGTGGCCGAGGTGTTCCTCCTGCGCCGCCAGCGCCTGGTTCAGCTCCTGGATGTCGCTGCGGTCGGCGCGGATAGCCGCGAACCGGGTCAGCTCGGGGTCGAGCACCATCATCGCCTCGTGCAGGTGGTGGAAGGTGATGTTGTGCTGGCGCAGCGCCCGCCGCAGCTCGCGGAACCCCGGGTCTTCGCTGCGGTCGGCGACGACCATGATCCGCGGGCTCGACCGTTCGACCAGTCCGCCCTGTTCGAGGATCCGCAGCGCCTCGCGCACGGTCGAGCGGCTGACCCCGGCCTGCTCGGCCAGGGCGCTCTCGGAGGGGAGACGGTCGCCGACCCGCAGGTCGCCGGAGGTGATCCGCTCGCGCAGCAGTGCCGCCAGCTGCTCGTAGGCCCTGGCGATCTTTATCGGTTGAACCAGGCTGGGCTGAGTGCTCATCGAATTCCGTGCGGCAGCAGCATGGGAAAAGCCTATCCCGCGGTCTCGCCGCCTTCTGAAGCGGCTGCGGGGCGTTTGGAGATTGGCAAGAACGGCGGCGCCGCAGCGTTGCGCCGCGCCGCGGGCCTGTCTACGTTTGTGCTCATTGTCGCTGACTATATGTCAGAGTGTCCGATTGTCTTGGGCGTGAAATCCCGATTTGACCGCAGCATCGCCACGCTGTAGGGTCGATAGTCAGACGATAATGGAGCTGGCGCGAGAGGGAAGCGCCGGCCGAGGCTCGTCCGGGGAAGAGGGAGCAGCTGCAGTGATCACCGGGGTGGTCTTGCCGGAACTGGGGCACAGGAGTTGAGCGGCGCGGCGCTCGTCGTCGGCGGCTCCTCCGGGATCGGCCGCTCCTGCGTCGAAGCGCTCGCCGCCGCCGGCTGGCCGACCGTCGTCGCCGATCTCCAGCCGGCGCCCGGCGAAGAGGCGATCGCCCTCGACGTCCGCGACCGCGAAGCGGTCTTCGCCGCCGCCAGCGACGTGGCCGCCGCGCACGGTGGGCTCGGCACCGTCGTCTACGCCGCCGGCACCGCCCGGGTCAAGCCGCTGCTCGAGGTCGAGGAGCGCGAGTGGGAGCTGGTCCTCGGCGTCAACCTGACCGGCGCCTTCCACGTCCTGCAGGCCGCCGCCCCCCACCTCCCCGAAGGCGGCTCCTACACCGCGATCTCCTCGATCGATTCGCAGTCGCCGGTCGACGGCCTCGCCCCCTACTGCGCCTCGAAGGCCGGCGTCGAGGCGCTGGTCCGTTCGGCCGCGCTCGAGCTCGGCCCGGCCGGCGTCCGCTGCAACGCCGTCCTGCCGGGCCTGGTGCGGACGCCGCTGATGGCGCCGCAGCTCGAGCGTCCCGGGGTCGAAGAGGCCTTCGTCGCCCAGACGCCGCTGCGCGGCATCGCCGCGGGCGCCGACGTCGCCGACGTCGTCGCCTTCCTCGCCTCGCCGGCCGCGCGCTGGATCACCGGCGCCTCGATCCCGGTCGACGGCGGCATGTCCCTGACCGAGCACCCGAAGCTTCGCCAACCATAGAAAGGATCTCCCGACCAACATGGCAACCGAGCAACAGTCCCGATCGGCCGGCATCAGCGTCGAGCGGGCCGAGCAGCTGCTGAAGGAGTTCGTCGCGATCCCCAGCGTCAACGGTGACCAGACCACCGCCCACCTGTGGATGACCCAGCAGCTGGAAGAGATCGGGATGAGCGTCGAGCACTACCCCGTCGAGGGCAAGCCGAACCCGCTGGTGCTCGGGGTTCTCGAGGGCGAGGGCGACGGTCCCGGCGTTCTCTTCGATGCCCACTTCGACACCGTCCACGCGGTCCCCGAGGACTGGTCCCACAACCCCTGGGACCCCCACGTCGAGGACGGCGTGCTCTACGGCCGCGGCGCGGTCGACTCGAAGGGGACGGTGGTCTCGATGCTGATGGCGGCCAAGGCGGTCGCCAGCTCGGGCCAGCGCTTGAGCGGGCCGCTCTATTTGATGTCGGACTCCGACGGCGAGGATGGCTTCCGCGGCGCCGCGCTGATGCGCGACATCGGCATCATCGACCGGCTCGGCACGGTCTGGTCGGCGGAGGCGACCGGCAACACCCGGGTCGAGATCGCCTACCCCGGCATCTCGACCTGGAAAATCACCGCGATCGGCCGCACCGCCCATCCGACCGAGCCGGAGCAGGGGATCAACGCGGTGACGAAGATGGCGAAGCTGGTCAGCGCCGTCGCCGAAGGCCGGCTTGAGCTGCCGAAGGGCAACTCGAAATGGTTCGAGCCGCGGGTCACGACCAACGCGATCCGCACCCGCCCCGGTGGCGGCTGGGCGATCCCGGCCCGCTGCGACGCGGTGCTCTCTATCCTATCGCCGGCCGGCGCCTCGCTGGGCGAGGTCCGCGCGGCGATCGACGTCTTCCTCCGCCAGCTCGAGGAGGAGGACGGCGAGGTTCGCTTCGAGCGCAAAATCCTGCCGATGGGGGCCGGGCGGCTGTGGCTGCACCCGGGTGAGTCCGACCCCGAGAGCGCCGGCGTCAAGGCGCTCGAGTCGGCCATCCGGGCCGCCGGCCGCGAGCCCAAGGTCGGCAAGTTCAACGGCGGCTGGGTCGACGCGGTGGAGATGATGCACCCCGGTGGGGGCGACTACGACGTTCCCGCGACGATCACCTTCGGCCCCGGCGACTTCGAGCTCGCCCACGCCGTCGACGAGCACATACCCCTGGCCGAAGTTGCCGAGGCGGCGGAGATCTACACCGCCGCGACCCTGGACCTGCTCAGCTGAGAGGAGAGAGAGCGATGTCCGATAGCCATATGCGCCGCGCTTTCAAAGCGCTGTCCGAGGTCACTCCCGCCGCCGCCGGGGTGACCAGCATCGACGAGCTCCTGCGGCTGGTCGCCGATCGCACCGCGGCGCTGGTCGGGGTCGAGCGCTGCTCGGTCTACCTGCGCGAAGAGCGAGCGAACCTGTTCCGCGGCTGCGTCGCATGCTGCAAGGGCAACCCGCTGACCGAGGACATCAAGCGCTGGGTCTGCGGTGTCCCCGCCGACGGCGTCACCCGCGAGCTGCTGGAGACGCGGCGGCCGGTGGTCGTCGCCAACGCCCGCCAGGACCCGCGGATGGTCAAGGCGACGGTCCGCCACTGGCAGATTCGCTCGCTGATGGCGGTACCGATGGTGCTCGACGCCGAAGTGATCGGGCTGATGCTGCTCGACGACCCCGACCGCCAGCATGACTTCGGCGGCCCCGAAGTGGAGCTGGCCAAGACCTTCGGCGACCTCGCCGCCGGCCTCATCGCCCAGACCCAGACGCGGCTCGAGCTGCAGTCGAGGCTGGGGGCGGCGAGCCGCCAGCTGAACGCGCTGCGGCGGGCGACCGCGGTCGACGAGCGGCTCTCCGACCTGGTGCTCGAGGGGCGCTCGCTGGCCGATCTGACCGCGACCCTTGCGCAGCTGCTCGGCAAGCCCTGCGCGATCTTCCGCCCCGACGGCGAGCGGGTCGCCGCGGCGCTGCCCGAGGCGGCGCCGGAGAGCGCGCTGCCGCGGCTGCTCGAGCCGGAGGTCGCGGCGCTGCCCGAGGTCCGCAAGGCGCTTGCCGAGAACGAGTCGAGCCGCGCTTTCGTCGCCGGCCCGGTGCCGGCCGCCGGCATCCTCCACCGCCACGTCGTCGCCCCGATCGTGCTCGGCGAAGAGCTCTGGGGACGATTGGTGGTGATGGAGCACAAGAGCCGCTTCACCGGCGGTGACGTGGTCGCGGTGCGACGGGCGGCGACGCTGATCTCGCTGCAGGTGAGCTCCGAGCGCAAGGCGGCCGAGGCCGACTGGAACGCCGGTGCCTCGCTCGCCGCCGAGCTGCTCGGCGGTGGCTCCGACGCCGCCGTGGCGCGGCGCCGCGCCGACCGGCTCGGGGTCAGCCTCGACGCCGAACGGCTGGTGATCGTGATCGGCTCGCGCTCGGAGGGAGAGGCTCCGGACTTCCGCGCCGTCGCCTCGGGCTTCCAGCGCGAGACGCCGGAGCTGACCGTCCACGTGACCGCGCTGGAGGGAGCGGTGGCGGCGCTGGTCGAGCTGCCGGAGGGCGCCGACGAGCGCGGCTTCGCGCTCGCCAATCGCGAGCGGTTCGAGGCGGTGCGGGCCGGGCTGCGGCCGGCGGCGCAGTTGATCGCCGGGGTCTCGACCGTGCGCAGCGGGCCCGACGGCTACCGCGCCGCGCACCGCGAGGCGCGCCAGGTAGTCGAGTGCATCCGCCGCTTCTCGCCGCTCGACGGGCCGGCGCTGTTCACCGCTGACGAGCTTGGGGTCGGGAGTCTCCTGCTCTCGAGTTCAGACGGTGAGGCGATGGCGACCTTCGCCGAACAGACCGTCGGCGAGCTGGTCCGCGAGCACTCGAAAGCCGACCTGCTGACGACGCTCTGCTCGTTCTTCGACAACATGGGCAGCATCCGCGGCTCGGCGGCGGCGCTCGACGTCCACGAGAACACGATCCGCTACCGCCTCTCGCGGATCGAGGAGCTGACCGGGCTGGCGGTGATGCACGATCCCGACGCACAGCTGCGGGCACGGCTCTCGCTGCTCGTCCTGCTGCTGCAGGGCCGGCTGCCGAGCGGGATCGGCACTGCGCCGGCCGCGGTGCCGGCGCTCCCCGAGCTGGAGGTCGTGGTCTAGGCGCTGCTCGCCACACCCTCTTCAGCCCCCTTTGGGGGAATCCCGAGGAGCCTGCCGCCGCCCCGCTCGCGGGCGGCGGGTGCCGGGCTATGTTCGCGAACGTGGCCGGGGTTCACCTCCTGGGAGTTGCATCGACGTCGCAGTCCCGGCGCCGCCGCGGGCCGGCCGTCCTCGCCCGCGAGGCGGTCGCCGCCGCCCTCGCCGACGCCGGCCTGACGCCGGCCGAGGTCGACGGCATCGCGATCGCCGCCGCCGAGGACGCTTTCGCCAGCGGCGCCGAGGCGGTGCTCGGGGCCGGGCGTCGTCCTTATCGCTGCCGCTGCGGGCTCGGCACGGTGGCCCTCAACTCGGCCTGGAAAGCGGTCGCGGCCGGGGAGGGAGAGGTGGTCGTCTGCGTCGGCTTCGACGCCGCCGCGGCGCCGCCAGCCGACCGGGCCGAAACGCTCGAGGCGCAGGCCGCGGCGGCGCGCGAATACCTGCAGCACTCCGGCGCCAGCGAGCGGCACCTGGCGCGGGTGGCGGCGAAGAACCGGCGTCACGGCGCCGCCAACCCGAACGCCCTCGTCAGCGGGGAGGTCAGCGTCGACGAGGTGCTCGAGAGCGAGCTGCTGCTCTGGCCGCTGCGGAAGCTGATGGTCGCCGGGCCGGCCCCGAGCTCCGCCGCCGCGGTCGTCCTCGGCGCCTCCGGGCGCGGCCGCGGCCGCGGCGCCAAGGCGCCGCGGGTCAGTGCCTCGGTGATGCTCGACAGCGGCTCGGCCGGCGGGGCCGAGACCAGCCGTGCGGCCCGCCTCGCCTACCTCTCGGCCGGACTCGGGCCCGACGACGTCGACCTGGCCGAGATCGAAGATCCGACCCCGGTCGAGGAGATCGCCGCCTACGAGGCGCTCGAGTTCGCCCCGGAGGGCTCGGGGCCGGAACTGGTCGAGAGCGGCTTCACCGCGCTCGGCGGCGTGCTGCCGGTCAACCCCAGCGGCGGCGCCCTCTCCCAGGGCGTCTCGCGCGGGGCCGGGGGCATCCGTCAGCTGGTCGAGCTCTCGCTGCAGCTGCGCGACCGTGCCGACCGCCGCCAGGTCCCCGGCGCCCGCGTCGGCCTCGGCCTCTGCGGCGGCCCGGCCAGCCCGACCGGCCCGACCGCCCTCACCATCGTCACCGCCTAACTGTGAGGAGCACAAAGCGCGCCGGGGCATTTCGCCCAGCTCCGGCGCCGTGGTGGAATGGTGCGCGGGGATGTACCGGGCGCTGCAGACCGACTTCGAGAGCCTGCCGCAGGTCCTCGCCGTGCGCGCCGGCGAGATCGGCGAGGAGCGCTTCGTCCGCGACGCCCACCAGGAGTGGACCTACGCCGAGTTCCACCAGCGGGTGACCGAGGTCGCCGCCGGTCTGCGCGAGCTCGGCGTCGAGCAGGGCGACGTGGTCGGCGTCGTCCTCCCCAACAGCCCCCATTACCTCGAGGTCTGGTGGGGGATCCTCTGGCTCGGCGCGGTCTTCAACCCGGTCAACCCGGTGCTGACCGGGCGCGAGGCGGCTGGCATCCTCGCCGACTCCGAAGCGGTCGTCGCGGTCTGCACGCCGGAGGCCGCCGCCGCGCTCGAGGAGCACCGCGAGGAGCTGCCAAGCCTGCGTGAGATCGTCGCCGCCGAGGGCGGCGACCCGGCGGCGCCGCTGCGCGGGCGCGGCACCGTCGGCGACCACGCCAAGGTCGCCCCCGGGGACCTCGCTTCGTTCGTCTACACCTCCGGCACCACCGGCCGCCCGAAGGGGGCGATGCTCGGCCACGGCAACTTCCTCGCCAACGCCTGGCAGCTCGGCGAGCCGCTGCCGGTCAGCCGCGGCGACACGCTGGGGATGGTGCTGCCGCTGTTCCACGTCAATGCCCAGCTGGTGACGACGGTGATCCCGCTGGTGCTCGGCGCCCAGGTGGCGATGTGGGAGCGCTTCTCCGCCTCGCGTTTCTGGGAAGAGGTGGCGAAGTTCGAGCCCGTCACCTTCTCCTCGGTGCCGACGATGCTGGCGGCGCTGCTGCACGCGCCCGGCGCCGACGAGGCCGAGTCGAACACCCTGCGCTTCGTGATCTGCGGCGCGGCGCCGCTCTCGCCGGCGCTCTTCCGCCGCTTCGAGGAGAAGTTCGGGCTGAAGATCATGGAGGGCTACGGGCTGACCGAGGGAACCTGCTGCTCGACGATCAACCCCTTCACCGGGCCGCGCAAAATCGGCTCGGTCGGGCTGCCGACCCGTGCCCAGGAGCTGCAGGTGATCGACGAGAGCGGCGCGCCCGTCGCCGACGGCACCCCGGGCGAAATCTGCTTCCGCGGGCCCAACATGATGCACGGCTACTACAAGCGCCCCGACGCCAACGCCGAGACGATGGTCGACGGCTGGATCCGCACCGGCGACGTCGGCTACCGCGACGAGGACGGCTACTTCTTCCTCGTCGACCGGACCAAGGACATGATCATCCGCGGCGGCGAGAACATCTACCCGCGCGAGATCGAGGACGTCCTGCTCGAGCACGACTCGGTCAAGGAGGCGGCGGTGATCGGCCGCCCCGACGAAGTCCGCGGCGAGGAGGTCCACGCGGTGGTGGCGCTCGTCTCCGGCGACGACGTCGCGGTGCTCGAGGAGCACTGCCGGGTGCGGCTCGCCGCCTTCAAGGTGCCGACCAGCTGGGAGGTGGTCGAGGAGCTGCCGAAGACCTCGACCGGGAAGATCGACAAGAAGCCGCTGCGCGAGAAGCTCGCCGCGGCGGCCGGGTGAGAGGAGAGGTCGTGGGGATACTCGAGGGGAAGGCGATCATGATCACCGGCGCCGCCAGCGGGATCGGCCGCGCGACGGCGCAGGAGGCGGCGGACGAGGGCGCGCGGCTGCTGCTTTGCGACATCGATGAGGAGGGCGGTGCGGCGGTCGCCGAGGAGATCGGCGAGGCGGCGAGCTACCGCAGCGTCGACGTCACCGACGAGGACGCGGTGCAGGACGCTGTTGCGGCGACGATCGCCGGTCTCGGCCGGATCGACGGTGCCTTCAACTGCGCCGGCATCCTCGGCGTCCTCGGCAACATCGGTCAACTGCCGCTCGACGGCTGGAAGCAGCTGATCGAGGTCGACCTCAACGGCGTCTTCCTCTGCACCAAGCACCAGGTCAACGCGATGGCCGAGCAGGGCTCGGGCTCGATCCTCAACATGGCCTCCGCCGCCGGGTTGATCGGCTGGCCCGGGGCCTCCGGCTACGTCGCCGCCAAGCACGGCGTCGTCGGACTCTCCAAAGCGGCGGCGCTCGAGTACGCGCCGCAGGGAGTCCGCGTCAACGCGATCTGTCCCAGCTACACGATCACCCCGATGGTCGAGAAGGACCTCTTCGAGGACGCGCTCGGCAACGACGAGGAGCTGATCGGGGCGGCGCGTGCCAACCACCCGATCGGCCGCTTCGCCCAGCCGAACGAGATCGCCAGCGCCGCGACCTGGCTGCTCTCCGACAAGGCCTCGTTCGTGACCGGGACGGCGATGGCGGTCGACGGCGGCTACACCGCCCCTTAGTCTCAGCTCCCGATGGCCGACCGCGACAGCTTCGAGCAGACCCCGTACGAGCTGCCGCCGGGGGCGACCGAACTGATCCTCGTCCGCCACGGCGCCTCCTCGCCGCCGGTCGAGGGCAAACCGAACCCGCTGGTCGGCGGCCACTCGAACCCGGCGCTGGCCGAGGCCGGAAGGGCCCAGGCGGAGCTGGTGGCCGAGGGGCTGCGGCACGAGCCGATCTCGGCGATCTTCGTCTCGACCCTGCGGCGCACGCAGGAAACGGCAGCGCCGCTCGCCGAGGCGCTGGGGATCGAGCCCGAGCCGCCGCTGGAGGAGCTGCGCGAGATCTTCCTCGGCGAGTTCGAGGGCGGCGTCTACCGGATCAAGGCGGCGCGCGAAGACCCGGTGATCAAGCGGGTCTTCAGCGCCGAAGCCTGGAGCGAGATCCCCGGCGCCGAGACCTTCGAGCACTTCGGCCCGCGGGTCACCACGGGGGTCGAGAAGATGGTCGCCCAGACCGGGCCCGACCGGGCCGCGGTGGCGATCCTCCACGGCGCCGTGATCGGCCAGCTCTGCCGGCAGGCGACCGACAGCCGCCCGTTCGCTTTCGTCCACTCCGACAACGGCTCGGTCTCGCGCCTCGTCGTCCAGCCCGATGGCCGCTGGCTCTTGCGCTCGTTCAACGACATCTCGCACCTGCGGGTGCGGGCCGGCTCCGCCGGCTGAAGCGTCACCAAAGGAGACTGATCATGCCCGCCTTCCTCGTCCACGGCAACCCCGACTCGGCGCAGCTCTGGGCGCGGGTGGTCGACAACCTCGGCGCCTACAGCGGCGAGATCGTCGCCGCCGACCTGCCCGGCTTCGCCGAGGCGGCGCCGGATGACTTCCCGATGACGAAGGAGGCCTATGTCGAGTGGATCTCCGAGCAGCTCGAAGGGCTGGGCGGAGGCGTCGACCTGGTCGGCCACGACTGGGGATCGCTGCTGGTCCAGCGGGTCGCCTCGACCCGGCCCGACCTGGTGCGGACGGTCGCCTGTGGCGGCGCCGCGGTCGACCGCAACTACCCGTGGCACCCGCTGGCCCAGGTCTGGCAGACGCCGGGCGAGGGCGAGCGCTACATGGAGGAGGAGCTGACCGACGAGTTCGGCATCGGCCACCTGGTCGAAAACGGGGTGCCGCAGGCGGACGCCGAGGCCAATATCTGGACCACCCCACACGGCAAGGACACGATCCTCGCCCTCTACCGCTCGGCGGTCGACATCGGCGAGGAATGGCAGCCCGACCTGGAGCGGATCGAGGTGCCGGCGATGGTGATCTGGGGCAAGGACGATCCCTACGTGCCGCTCGAATTCGGCGCCGCGCTGGCCGAGCGGATGAAAGGCGAGCTGGTGGTCCTCGATTGTGGCCACTGGTGGCCATTCGAGCGCCCCGAAGAGACCGCCGACGCCCTGCTCCGCCACTGGTCGAGTTAGGGAATTCACAAAGCGCGGTGCCGCGCGCTGGCGGTTCCCGGCCCTCCATGAGAATCTGGGCGAGGGATGTCGAGCGCTACCGATACCGAGCTGCTCGCGCTGCACGGACTGGCGGTCAAGAAGGCCGGCACTCCGGCTGCGGTGGCGGCCGTGGTCGGGGCGGAGGAGGCCGAGGTCGAGGCCTCGCTCGAAGCGGCGGTCGCCGCCGGCCGCGCGGCGGGCGCCAAAGGCACCTTCATGGTCGCTCCGGCCGGCCGCGAGTGGCTTGACGAGCAGTATCCCGAGGCCTTCGCCGAGTTCCGCGCCGACCCCGCCGCGACCGAGACCTACGAGCGCTTCGAGCGGATCAACCGCGAGCTGCTGGCGCTCTTCACCGACTGGCAGATGGTCCCCACGGCGGGCGGCGAACGGATCCCGAACGACCATGCCGACCACGAGTACGACACGGCGGTCATCGACCGCCTCGGCGACCAGCACGAACGGGCCGAGCGGGTGCTCGACTCCTTCGCCGAGCTCGAGCCGCGGCTCGGTCTCTATAAAGAGCGCCTCGACTCGGCCTACGACAAGGCCCTGGCGGGCGAGCGCGAATGGGTCTCGGGGGCCCGCATCGACAGCTACCACACGGTCTGGTTCGAGCTGCACGAGGACCTGCTGCGCATGCTGGGGCGCGAACGCGAGGAGGCACCGTGAGCGGCCCGATCGCCGCGGTGATCGCTGGTTATTCGAGTGCGCGGCGAACGGGCCGCGAACCTAGGAGTCTGTGGTGACCGCGGTCGCCGACCGCGCCGTCGTCCTCGACGGTGCGACGGTGCCGAGCAGGGAGGTGGTCGGCAACAAGGGGCGCAGCATCGCCTGGATGCTCAGCCTCGGCTTGCCGGTGCCGCCGGCGCTGTGCCTGCCGATCGAGGAGTGCCGGCGCTTCCACGCCGCCGGCGAGGAGCTCGACCCCGACGCCTGGGCCTCGGTCCTCTCCGGGATCGGCCGGCTGGAGGAGGTGCTCGGCCGCGAGTTCGGCGGCGGCGATCAGCCGCTGCTGGTCTCGGTCCGCTCCGGCGCCGCGGTCTCGATGCCGGGGATGATGGACACCGTCCTCAACCTCGGCATCAGCGACGAGGTCGAGGCGGCGCTGGCCCGGCTCTCCGGCGACGCCGACTTCGCCCGCCAGACCCACTGCCGCTTCGTCCACCAGTACGGCGAGATCGTGCTCAGGGCCGACCTCGACGAGCCCGGTCCCGACGCGACCCCGGCCGAGGTCCGTGAGGCGGTCCGCAAGGACACCGGCTCCGCGGTCCCGACAGATCCCCACGAGCAGCTCCGCGCGGTGATCAAGACCGTTTTCGGCTCCTGGTCCTCGCGCCGTGCCAAGGCCTACCGCCGCCACTGGGGCATCTCCGAGGACGGTGGCACCGCGGTGATCATCCAGGCGATGGTCTTCGGCAACCTCGGCGCCGACTCCGGCACCGGCGTCCTCTTCAGTCGCAACCCACTCTCTGGCGAGCCCGAGCCCTACGGCGAGTGGCTGCCGCGGGGGCAGGGCGAGGACGTGGTCAGCGGCTCCCACGACCCGCTGCCGCTCAGCGCCCTCGCCGATTCGCTGCCCGCCGCTCACGAGCGCCTGCTCGCTGCCGCCACGCTGCTCGAGCGCGAGCACGGCGACATCCAGGACGTCGAGTTCACGGTCGAGCGCGGCGAGCTCTTCCTGCTGCAGACGCGCTCCGCCAAACGCTCGCCGCTGGCCGCCGTGCGGGCCGCTGTCGACCTCGCCGCGGAGGGCGCGATCGACCGCGCCGAGGCGATCCAGCGGGTCACCCCGGAGCAGCTGGCCAGCGTCCTGGCACCGCGCGTCGCCGAGCAGGTGGCGGCCGGCGCCGAGGTCGTCGCTGAAGGCATCGCCGCCTGCCCCGGCGTCGCGACCGGGGTCGCGGTCGACGACTCCGACGCCGCCTGCGAGGCCGAGGGGGACGTCGTCCTCACCCGGCCTACGACCAGCCCCGAGGACGTGAGCGGGATGATCGCCGCGCGCGCCGTGGTCACCGAGCGCGGCGGCTCGACCTCGCACGCCGCCGTCGTCACCCGCGCCCTCGGCCGCCCCAGTGTGGTGGGGGTGGGGGAGGGCGCGACCGCTGAGCTGGTCGGCGAGGAGCTGACGGTCGACGGGTCGGCCGGCGTCGTCTACCGCGGTGCGCTGCCGACCGAGGACGTCGACCCGGCGAGCGTGCCGGGGCTGACCGAGCTGCTCGAGTGGGTAAGGGAGCTGAGCCCGGCCGAGGTCGACGCGGCGACGGCGCCGGTCGACGCGCTTCGCGCCGCGCAGGAGGAGTTGAAACCAGAGGGTTCCAAGCAGGAGGAGGGAACGTCGTGACGGTCAAACAGGAGGGCCGCAGGCCCTATCCCGACAAGTGGGCGCGGGAGTCGGCGACGCCGCTGGTCGAGCGCTTCCACAGCGCCGTGCGGGCGCTTGCCGCCGAGAAGTTCGAGGCCAGTGGGATGTCCTGGGAGGAAGCCGTCGCCGCCGGCGTCCTGATGCCGACCCGCGAGGAGCTCGAGCAGATCGAGGCCGACGTGCTGGCCGACGGCTACAAGTTCGACGTCTCGGCGACGATCTCGCTGAAGGAGGAGCCCGACAAATACAAACCGCTGGCCGGGATCGGCGACTCCGGCGAGCAGGAGACCGACGAGCAGGGACGGACGATCGTCGGCAGCGGCGACAACGTTTTCAAAGCTCCCGCTGACGTGACCGGGACCGCGCGCTACATCACCGACGTCGACATCGTGATGGAGATGCTGACCGGCGGCGTGCCGGACAACACGGTGGCGATCATCGACGACTCCGGCGGCACCCTGACCGCACCGATCCTCGGCGACTTCACCGCCGTCGTCTGCATGGGCGGCACGGTGCGCTCGCACCTCGGGATCCTGACCCGCGAGTACAACGTGCCGTGCCTGATGAATGCCGCGCTCGACGGGCTCGCCGACGGCGACGAGATCACGGTCGAGTACTCGAAACCAGCGGCCGACGCCTACGCCGACGCCGAGGCCGCGTCCGAGCACCGCGCCCGGATCATCAAGGTCTCCTAGGAGGGATTCAGATGCCAGTGAAACGCAGCTACGTCGACCTGCTGGAGACCAACAACTTCATCCAGAAGTGGGCCGACTCGTTCTTCTTCCAGTGCACGACCCGCACCGTGCAGGAGTCGAAACTGTTCCCGGTCAACCCGTACATCGCGATGTCGTACTACAACGCCTGGTACCGGTACCCGGAAATCCTCCGCAAGGTCGACGCGGCGCTGCCGGCCGAGGAGATCGGCGACCGCGCCCGCCAGGTCGGCACCTACGTCAACACGATCTCGATGGGGGTCGGGCCGCAGTTCTACCTCGGCGGCCGCCAGTGGCTGCTCGACATGGGCCTGCTGAAGCCGACCGACTGCGTCGAAGACATGGTCGACGTGCTCGACTTCTGCCGCCGCCTCAACATGTCCTACCACCGCTCGGAGAACCACATCATGCCGAGCGACGGCAACCACAAAGACCAGGTCCACACCGCCCGCCAGACCGATTTCTTCGAAGGGGGTGCGATCGGGGTGACGCCGGGCGACAAGCTCCACACCGCGTTTACGCACTTCATGGCCGCGATCTCGGCCTATGGCTTCCTCAGTCACTGCGAGTGCCGGCTGAGCTTCTGCAACAACGGTCCGTACCGGACCAAGGACGGCAACCAGATGCTGGTCCGCGACGCGCTCGACCTCTCCGAGTGCGACTTCCCCTGGATGGACGGCGCCGCCTCCGAGATCGAGCACAACAACCTGACGATCCCGGTGATCATGAAGGACACCGACTTCTATATGGTCGACGACTGGGGCAGCTTCGAGGCGAAACCGTCATACGACAACCAGAACCTGGTCGCGGTCGGCCTCTACACCTCCGACTGGCTCTCCGACGGTTACATCCCCGTCCACATGGACAGCGCCTCCGAGCTGGCCGATTACTTCGACGACCAGCGCGAGAGGATGGAAAAAGCCACCTCGGAGATGTGGCAGGAGATCTCCACCTGGAGCCGCGAACAGATGGTCGACGCGGGCCTCTTGGTGTACTTCGCGATCCTCAAGGACGTCGCCCACTTCGCCGGGGTGTACGACCAGGACGACTGGTTCCTGGTCGACGACCGCACCCAGCTGTTCCGGCCGCTGATGAACGACGAGTACGGCAACTCGGCGATCGCCGAGTTGGTCGGCCTCGTCTCGCTCAGCTCGCAGGACCGCGGTCCGCACCGGATGGAGCGCTACTCGCGCGACCGCACCGAGATGTGGACCTCGATCCCCTACTCGGTGCTGGCCGACGACAACTGGACCGCCGGGGTCGGGCCGATCGGGCCGGGCAGCAGCTCGCTGCCGGCGAAAACCGCGAAGTGGACGACGACCCAGGGCAAGCTCACCCAGGAGGAGTGCAACGCCGCCGCGCAGGCGTTCCACTCGGCCAAGTACGACCTGCGCTACTACGACGACGACGTCTGGGCGAAGAACAACCCGGACGCCGAGCAGACGACGGCGCTGGCGAGCTGATGACCAACCGAGCCTTCCGCCTCCGCCGACGTCCTCAGGGAACGCTGGCGGACGGCGACCTCGAGCTGGTCGAGGAGGACGTTCCCGAGCTGCGCGACGGGCAGGCGCTGGTCCGCACCAAGCTGCTCTCGCTCGACCCGACCAACCGGATCTGGATGAGCGACATCCGCGGCTACATGCCGGCGGTGCCGGTCGACGCCGTGATGCGGGGGCTCGGCCTCGGCGAGGTGGTCGACTCGAAGCGCGACGACATGCCGGTCGGGGCGACGGTCAGCGGCTTCGTCGGCTGGCAGGAGCTGTGCCTCGCCGACGACACCCAGCTCGAGGCGCCGCTGACCGTGCTCCCGGACCCGCTGCCGGGTCCGGAATCCGCCTTCCTCGGGGCGCTCGGCCACACCGGCGTCACCGCCTACATCGGGATCGATCTCGCCGAGCTGAAGGAGGGCGAGACGATCGTCGTCTCCGCCGCCTGCGGCGCGGTTGGCTCGATCGCCGGCCAGATCGCCAAGCAGCGCGGGGCGGGCCGCGTCGTCGGCGTCGCCGGCGGCGAGGAGAAGTGCCGCCACGCGGTCGAGACCCTCGGCTATGACGCCTGCGTCGACCACCGCGCCGCCGACTGGCGCGAGCAGCTCGACGCCGCCACCCCCGACGGCATCGACGTCGACTTCGAGAACGTCGGCGGCCCGATCATGGACCACGTCCTCGGTCGCCTCAACATCGGCGCCCGCGTCGCCCTCTGCGGGATGATCGCCGAGTACAACACCTACAACCCGGGCGGCGAACACGCCGGCGGTCTGAGCAACGTCGGCCAGCTGATCATGCAGCGGGCGACGATCAGGGGCTTCCTCGTCCTCGACTTCGGCCACCGCTTCCAGGAGGCGATCGAATACCTCGGCGGCCTGCTCGGCGAAGGCAAGCTGCACTGCGACGAGACGATCGTCGAAGGCGGCATCGAAGCCGCCCCGGCCGCGCTCGAGCAGCTCTTCGAGGGCGGCAACCTGGGCAAGCTCCTGCTCCGCGTTTCGGACTAGCGCTCGACCAGCCTCGCCAGGCGCAGCGCGACCCGCAGCTCCAGCTGGCGCTCGCTGACCGGGCGGCTGAGCAGGGCTTCGGCGCGGCGGACGCGGTAGGCGACGGTGTTGGCGTGGACGCCGAGGCGGCGGGCGGCGCGGACGAAGCTCGATCCCTCTTCGAGGAAGATCGCCAGGGTCGAGGCGAGTCTGACGGTGGCGTCGGCGGCGGCGGCGAGATCGCCGAGCTCGCGCTCGGCGAAGCGGCCGACGGCGCCGACGCCGCGCAGCTGGGCGACTTGGCGACCGCGGCCGCCGCACCCTCCATCGCCGCGAAGAGCCCGCCGGCGTCGCCCGGGCGCTCGCCGGTCTCCTCGCTCCAGACGACGAAGCCGACGTGGAAGCGGTCGAGCTCGTAGCCGAGCCGGAGGCTGACCGCAACGGCGTCGAGTGGGGCGGCGCCGCCGAGCAGCGCTCGCACCTCGGCCGCGCGGACCGCGGCGGCGCCCCGCAGCCACTGCTGGTGCTCGTCCATATAGACGTCGGTAAGCCGGCGCTCGACCGCCTCGACCCAGGCGAAGATCCAGGCGTTGAAGAAGGCCATCGCCTCGGCCAGGTGGTCGGGATCGTCGGTTGCCGCCCGCAGTCGCTCGAGGATGATCCCGCCGAAGACGCCCTGTGCGGTGCGGTAGGCCAGCTGCATCAGGCTCAGCTCGAGACCGCGGACGACGTACTCCTCCGCGTAGCCGATCGCCTCCGGCGGCGGCTGTACCGATCTCGGGTCGGTGCCTTCGCGCATCATCGTCACGATCACCCCGAGGTTGGAGCGGGCGGCCTGCAGCGTCCACGGCCGCATGTCGTCGTCGAGCTCGGCGAGGTGCTCGTGAACGGTGTCGGCGAGCGTCGCCGAGATCTCGTCGAGCTCGAGGGTGAGCGTCTCGACGATCGCTGCGATCTCGCCGCGGCTCGCCACAGGTGGCGAGGAGATCCCTGCCCCGGGTCCCATTGCTCGAATGGTAAATCTTTTTGTGCTCAGAACACAGATAGCGGGGCAAGGATCGGTGGCCGGAGGCGACGACAGCTCGGGCGCGGGTGCCTAGTGTCGTCGCGCGGGCTACCGGGGGGGTGGCTCGGGGGCATCGGGAGGCGCCCAGGGCGGAAAGCCGCCCTGTCTAGCGGCTAGGACAGGGTGGCTCGAGCCCTGCCTGCAAACGAGGCGCTCGGTCTTGCGGTCCGCGCTGGGGATTCGACAAAGACGGCGCCAGGGATGCCGGGCGCGCCCGTTCCCGCGGGTTAGGTTCGATTCGATGGCCGCCAAGCTGCCCCGGAAGTTGGGAATGGCCTCTGAGGGGCATGACCCGCGCGTGCTGGCGATCGACGCCGGCGGCACGATGACCGACACCTTCATCGTCGACGGCGAGGGCGCCTTCGTCGTCGGCAAGGCGCAGACGACGCCGCAGGACGAGTCGGTCGGGCTGATCAGCTCGGCCGAGGACGCGATGCGCCAGTGGGACTCGACCCCGGAGGAGGCCTTCCCCCGGATCCAGTCCGCCGTCTTCAGCGGCACCGCGATGCTGAACCGGCTGCTGACTCGCAAGGGCCGCCGCGTCGGCGCCCTGGTCACCGCCGGCCAGGAGGACTCGCTGCAGATGGAGCGCGGGATCCAGACCTACCTCGGCTTCTCCTACGCCGACCGCCTCCACATCGCCACCCACCACCACAACGAGCCGCTGATCCCGCGGGCCCGGGTCCACGGCGTCCGGGGTCGGATTGATCTGTTCGGCAACGAGGTGCTGCCGCTGCGCGACGAGGACGCCCGTGAGGCGGCCGTGGCGCTGCTCGAGGACGGCGTCGAGGGGATCGTGATCTCGCTGATCTTCAGCTATCGCAATCCCGCCCACGAGGAGCGGGTGCGGGAGATCGTCGAGGAGGAGAAGGCAAAGCGCGGAATCAACGGCGACTGCCCGGTCTTCGTCTCCTCCGAGCTCTATCCGTCGCGGCGCGACTTCCCGCGGCTCAACACGACGGTGATCGAGGCCTACGCCGCCGAGCCCTCGCGCGGCACCCTGCGCGCCGTCCGCGACCGCACCAAGGAGCGAGGCGCCGGCTTCGAGCTGCGGGTGATGGCCTCGCACGGCGGCACGATCTCGATCGATGCCGACCAGCTCGCCACGACGCTGGTCTCGGGGCCGATCGGCGGCGTCGTCGGCGCCCGCTGGCTCGCCGACCGGATCGACCTCGACAACGTGCTCTGCACCGACATCGGCGGCACCTCGTTCGACATCGCCCTGCTGACCGGCAAGCGCTACGAGGTGACGACGACGCCGGACATGGCGAAATTCCTGCTCAACATGCCGCTGGTCCAGATCGACTCGGTCGGCGCCGGCTGCGGCTCGTTCGTCCGCATCGACCCCAACGCGCGCCGGCCCGAGGTCGGTCCCGACTCGGCCGGGGCGATGATCGGAACCGCCTGGCCCGAGGGCGGCGTCGAGACCGCCTCGATCACCGATCTGAACCTCGTCCTCGGCCGGCTCAACCCCGACTACTTCCTCGGCGGCCAGGTCCAGCTCGACGTCGAGCGCGCCCGCCACGAGGTCAAGCGCCAGGTCGCCGACCCGCTCGGGCTCGGGGTCGAGCAGGCGGCCGCCGGGGTGATCGAGCTGTTCGAGACCTCGCTTCGCAACGAGGCGGTCGGCCGCATCCTCGGCAAGGGCTACAGCCCCGCCGACTACACCCTGCTCTGCTACGGCGGCGGCGGTCCGCTGCACGTCGGCGGCTACACCCGCGGCGTTCCCTACCAGCAGGTGCTGGTGCCCGAGTGGGCGGCGGGCTTCTCGGCCTTCGGCTGCGCCTGCGCCGAGTTCGAGTACCGCTTCGATCGCCAGGTCGACCTGCCGCTGCTGCCGGCCGCGCCGGAAGCGGAAAAGGTCGCGATGGGCGGCCTCCTAACCCAGGCCTGGCGCTCGCTCGAGGCCCGCGTCCGCGACGAGTTCGCGAAGTCGGGCTACGCCGCCGAGGACGTCTCCTTCACCCACATGGTCCGCATGCAGTACTACGGCCAGCTGGTCGACATCGAGGTCGACGCGCCGCGGGCAGAGGTCGAGTCGATCGCCGACGTCGAGGCGCTGATCGAGGCCTTCGAGACCACCTATACGCGGATGTACGCGCGGGCGGCTTCCTCGCCGGAGCTCGGCTACCTGGTCGCGCAGGCGATCGTCAAGGGCTCGGTCCCGATCGAGAAGCCGACCCTGCCGGTGATGCCACGGGAGTCCGGCTCGCCGCCGGTGAAGATGACCCGCGAGGTCTGGTGGCACGACGGCTACGCGACCACCGATGTCTACGAGATGGACGACGTCCGCAACGGCCACACGATCGAGGGCCCGGCGGTGCTCGAGGCCGAGTCGACCACCTTCCCGATCCCGCCCGACCGCCACGCCTGGCTCGACGAGCACGGCATCTTCCACCTGGAGAACAAGAACCCTGAGGAGGCCTGACCGCGATGGCGACGATCGAGAAGACCCGGGTCCTCGAGCCCGAGGAGCGCGCCCCGATCGGCTGGGACGGGCAGACCCTGGCGGCGATGTTGGCCGCCTCGGAGAGCGCCTTCGAGCAGACCGGCCACTACCACGGGCTGCGCGAGCTGGCGATGAAGGAGTCCGACCCGTTGCACTTCGAGAAGCTCTTCTCGCGGGTCCGCGGCGGCATGGTCACCGCTCGGGAGACCGCTCTCAACATCTCCGCCTCGCCGATCGTCCGCGAGCTGGGCGAGATCTGCTTCGCGCTCTACACGCCCGAGGGCGACAACGTCGCGCTTTCGACCGGGATCATCGTCCACGTCCACACGATGAGCGAGGCGATCAAGTTCATGGTGCGGAACGGCTGGGAGGACAACCCCGGGATCCAGCCGGGCGACATCTTCGCCAACAACCAGCCGACGATCGGCGACGTCCACAACGCCGACGTGCAGACCTTCGTGCCGATCTTCAACCCCGAGGACGAGGGCGAGCTGCTCGGCTGGGCCGGCGGCGTGATCCACGTGATGGACATCGGCGCCTCGACTCCGGGCGGCGTCTGCGTCGCCCCGACCACCCGCTTCGACGACGGCATCGACCTGCACTGCATGAAGATCGGCGAGCGCGACACGATCGCCCAGTGGCACACGAAGCGCTGCTCGATGCAGAGCCGCGCCCCGGGCCTCTACCTGCTCGACGAGCGCACCCGCCTCGCCGGCTGCCACATGATCCGCGACGCGGTCGAGCGGCTGGTGCTCGAGGAGGGAGCGGAGCCGTTCAAGCAGTTCATGCGCGAGGCGATCGAGGACGGCCGCCGCGACTTCAAGTCGCGGGTCCGCGGCCTGCTCGTCCCCGGCCGCTACCGCTCGGCCGGCTTCTCGGAGGCCAGATACGAGAACAAGATGAACCTGCCGAAACGGGCCCGCCGCGACCTGATCATCCACGGCGCCTATGAGGCGGTGGTCGATCGCGACGGTCGCTGGACCACCGACCTGCGCGGCTCCTCGGCCTGGGGCTGGCACTCCTTCAACGCGACCCCGGCGGCCCAGCAGGGCATGCAGTGGATCCTCTTCACGCAGACGCTGATCTGCAACGACAAGATCAACGACGGCGCCTACTACGCGACCGAGCTGCTCTTGACCGAGGGCAGCTGGGCCGACCTCGGCGAGGCCCCCTGCTCCTCCTCGTTCCCCTGGATGCCGATGTTCACGACTTCGACCGGGTACGTGCGGGCAATCGCGCGCGCCCTGCAGTCGCGTGGCTACATCGAGGAGATCGTCTCCACCTACACCGTGCCCGGCAACGTCGCCCAGGGCGGCGGGATCGACCAGTACGGGCAGATCTCCGGCTTCATGAACTTCGAGATCGGCGCCCAGGGCCAGGGCGGCAAGTACGTCCTCGACGGGCTCGACTACGGCGCTGCCGTCTTCAACCCCGAGGGCGACATGGGCGACGTCGAGATGTGGGAGCTGGTCAAGCCGATGGTCTACCTGGGCCGGCGGATCAAGCCCAACACCGGCGGCTGGGGGCGGCACCGCGGCGGCTCCTCGTTCGAGACGCTGCTGCTGGTCAACGGCACCGAGGACTTCGAGATCGAGAACATCGGCGCCGGCGGGATGCTGACCTCGCCGGGTCTGTTCGGCGGCTACCCGGCGCCGAGCGCCTACGTCCACAACGTCTTCGGCTCCGACATCTTCGAGCAGGCGGCGGCGGGGGAGGCCTACCCGGTCGGCGACGTCTCAGGCGAAGAGGCGGCGTTGCAGGCGTTCGGCGGCGAGCACCAGCTCGAGCAGGACCCCTACACGATGATGATCGCGGTCAAGACCGGCGACCTCTACCTCAGCACCGGGCGGGGCGGCGGCGGGCTCGGCGACCCGCTGCTGCGCAGCGAGGAGCGGATCGAGGAGGACGTCGCCGGCGGTCACCTGCAGCGCCGCTGGGCCGAGCGCGCCTACGGGCTCGGCGACCGCGAAGGGTTGATGCACGCGCGGCTCGAGCGGGCCCGGCCGGCGCGCGAGTGGTGGGCCGAGCAGCGCCAGCGGATCCTCGACGGCGAGCTGATCGACACGGTGAAGGTGATGTACGCGGAGTCGATGCGGCTGGAGCCGCGCTGGGCGGCCGAGTTCCGCGGCTTCTGGGACCTGCCCGAGGACTTCGAGTTCGACGTCGTCACCCCGACCACCGCGACCCAGGTCTCGGAGCCCGGGAAGGTGACGCCGGAAGAGTCGGTGCGCGAGTTCCTCGCCGGCTCGGAGGTCTTCCTGCCAGAAGAGATGCTCGACGTTCCGATCACCACCGAGGTGACGGCGGAGACCCTCGCCGACCTGCTCGACGAGAAGCTCAGCCGCCGCGCCGTCAAGGAGATCCAGACCGGGATCAAGGACCCCGACCGCTTCGACAAGTGGGTTGAGCTGCTGCAGGCGCGGGTCGACTACGACGAGGAGATCGTGCTGCCCTACGGCGAGGGGATGAACGTGGTGCGGCGTGCTGCTGATGGCGAGCTGGTGATCCGCACCGACGCCGGCGCCGACCTCTGCCGCTGGGACGAGAACTGGAAGCTCCACGTGCCGGTCTTCGTCCGCGACAGCGACGAGCTCTACGAGGAGGTCTATCCGCGCTTCGGCCATCCCGACGGCGACTGGCAGGAGCTGCGCGAGTTCTACTGCCCGCTCTCCGGCCGGCTGCTGGAGACCGAAGCGGTGCCGCCGGGCTACCCGGTGATGCACGAGTACCTGCCCGATATCGAGGGTTTCTACAAGGGCTGGCTGGGTCGCGAGGTGCCGGCATGATCGGCTGGAACGCACCGAAGACGGCGCAAACCAACGGGATCACGATGGAGTACTTCGAGGAGGGGGAGGGGACGCCCGTGCTGCTCCTGCACGGCTTCCCCGAGCATCCGTTCTCGTGGCGCAACCAGGTTCCGGCGGTGGTCGAGGCAGGCTTCCGCGTCATCGTCCCGAGCCAGCGCGGCTACGGCGGCACCGACGCGCCGGCCGACGCGCAGACCTACAGCGTCAAGAACCTGGTCGCCGACCTGACCGGTCTGCTCGATGCCCTGGAGCTCGACAAGGCTGTCTTCTTCGGCCACGACTGGGGTTCGATGCCGGCCTGGTACTCGGCGATCTTCGCCCCCGAGCGGACCCTCGGCATCGGCAGCCTCTGCACTCCCTACTTCACCTGGGAGTCGCCGCAGGACATGATCGAAACCTACGACGAGCTGCGCGGCCCGAACCACTACATGCGGACCTTCCAGGAGCCCGGGGTGGGCGAGCAGATCCTCGGCAACGACGTCGAGCACACCTTCCGCTCGATGCTGCGCGGCCGCGGCTACACGCGGGCCGAGTTCGAAGCCGCGCCGAAAGCGGTGCAGGAAGTCCCGGCCGGTGTCTTCGTCGCCGACCCGCAGCTGTTCGGCGAGCCGCTCGCCGACGACGAGGAGATCGCCTTCTACGTCGACGTCTACTCGCGCACCGGCTTCACCGGCGGCCTCAACTGGTACCGCGCCCTGCGCAAGGACTTCGAAGAGGCCCAGGGTTCGAACTACGTCGTCG
>Ga0207658_10001009_pt1 | contig 23025 bp, 16 predicted proteins | sample KBSS33metaG_FD_184322 | JGI IMG/M metagenome (GOLD analysis project Ga0207658, IMG submission 184322) | Switchgrass rhizosphere microbial communities from Kellogg Biological Station, Michigan, USA - KBS S3-3 metaG (SPAdes) (version 2) | ecosystem: Host-associated > Plants > Roots > Rhizosphere...
TGACCTGGAAAGAAATCAAAGGTTATATGTACGAATGCGAAAAAAAGATCGCTGACTTAAAATCGGTTTTGGAAACAGAAGACGCAAGCTTTGAACAAATGACCTGGATCAGCAAAACCTACGAAGAAAATGTCATGATCCGTCGTTCACCCGTTGATGTAGGACCAACCTTGAACCAGGTTTTATGGAACGAAAAAGACAGTGTCATTTTAACATCAGCCACGCTTCGCACTGATCATACCTTTAATTTTATCCGTGGCCAGTTGGGCATTGAACAAACATTTGAAGAAGCCGCATTACCATCACATTTTTCCTATCCCGACCAAGTCCGAATTCTCATTCCGGAAGATCTTCCCGAACCGGCAACCGAAGGCTATTTCTTAAAATGTGCTGAACTTATTAAAAATATTATTCGTGCCAATGGCGGTCGAACCTTAGTCTTATTCACAGCCAAAAAAGCTTTATCTGCAACATTCCATTTGGTTGCTCCAGAACTTAAAAAAGAAGGAATTTCTGTTTTGGGCCAACAAATTACCGGAGGACGCGGAAAAATTCTCCAGCATTTTAAAGATGAACCGGCCACGTCCGCTATTTTTGGAACCCAAAGTTTTTGGGAAGGCGTAGATCTTCAAGGCGATGTTCTTAATTGCGTCATCATCCAAAAACTCCCGTTTGACCCACCTGACGATCCAATGATTATCGCCCGATCCAAAAAATACCGCGACCCATTCAATGAATACCAACTTCCAAAAGCTATTCTTAAATTCAAACAAGGCTTTGGCCGCCTAATCCGCAGCAGCAAAGACACAGGAACAATCGTTGTTTTGGACACCAGAATCGTTCAAAAAAAATACGGCCGCCAATTTTTGGAAGCCTTGCCAGATGGAATAAAAATTGAATACGGTTCACAAAAAAACCTCCACGAAAAACTTAAAAACACTGGCTCTTAGCCATTAAAAGTTTAAGATTTTTCGACCTCTGCCATAACCTTCAAATACTCCTCTTTCACCTTTTTCCATTTTTCATCTTCTCCTTTTGCAGCGAAAAGTTTTTCGATCGCCAATTTCAACAAATCAAAATCAGTCACCTCACCTTTATCAAACTGCTCTTTTTTCTCAACACTCATCGTTTCCAACCAATGTTGAGATAAAATTCCCATCATCAATCCCGGTTTTTGTTCTTCTAATTTAGCCCGATCCATCGGCTGACCATTCATCAAATCATATTTTTGCAAAACCGCATCAATCATTTGCTGATAAACAGCCTCAGCACCTGGAACATTCATCAATTCAATCAACTCATTCACCACACTAGAACGGCTTAAAGCTACACAAGCCAGCTGAAATTTTCTGTTTCCATCCAAAAGAAACTTTTTTTGTTCTTCATTCATAGTGATGTTGTTAATATTTTCTACACTTTACATGAAAGTACCTTCCCAGGCCAGAAACAGTCCGACAGCAAACCCTAGCTAAAAAACCCTTTGCAAATCAGTCATCAAGACCTATAATAACCATGATTTTTTAATCTCAAATCTATGAGTACTACCGGTTGGATTATACTAGCAGTTGTCGTTGTGCTTATCTTCTTAGTTATTGGGCTCTACAACGGCTTAATTGGACTTAAAAATAAAGTGGACGAAGCTTGGTCAGACATCGAAACACAGCTCAAACGTCGTTATGACCTCATCCCAAACTTGGTTGAAACAGTAAAAGGTTATGCAACTCATGAAAAAGGAACACTTGAAAACGTTACAAAAGCCCGCAATGTTGCGATGGGCGCAAGTGGTTTTGCAGACAAAGCTCAAGCTGAAAACGCATTGAGTGGCACATTGAAAACATTGTTCGCCGTTTCTGAAAACTATCCTGAATTGAAAGCGAACCAAAACTTCATGGATCTTCAACAAACATTGAAAGATATCGAAGATCACATCCAACTTTCACGTCGTTACTACAACGCTACAGTTCGTGATTTCAACACAAAACTTGAGGTTTTCCCAAACAATGTATTTGCTGGAATGCTCGGTTTCAAACGTCGTGAATTCTTCCAGACTGACAGCGAAGCTGAACGTCAAAATGTAAAAGTTTCTTTTGATGACAGCGCTAAACCAGCTGCACCAACTGCAACTGACGATAAAAAATAGGCTCTAAAACTACAATTTAGCTATTTTACATTCTATTTCACACACATGAACAAAAGCTTCAAGCAAACATCTAAATATTTAACGCTTGGAGCTTTTTTGGCGCTCCAACTTTTCCCACTTGGCACAGCTGTTGCACAATCATATGGCTGGGGCTGGGACATTAAAGATTTCAATACCACCATTCAAATCAACAAAGACAGCACGATGACAGTGACTGAACATATTTCTGCTGACTTTACGGACGAAGAACATCACGGTATTTTTCGCGACATTCCAGTCCAATACAAAGACACAGCTGGAAACGAATCAGCGATTCCGATTCACGTTAAAAGTGTGACTGATGATAGTGGAAAGGCTTGGCAGTACGAAGTAAACGATCAAGGTGACTACATTGAAATCAAAATCGGTGATCCCGATGTTCTTTTGAACGACGTTGAAAACTATAACATTACGTATACTGCGGAACGCGCACTGACCAATTACGAAGACCACGACGAACTTTATTGGAATGCCACAGGTGATAAATGGGAAGTGCCAATCGAAAAAGCAGAAGCAACCATCAAATTGCCTCAATCTGTAGAAACTTCAAAACTCAAAGCAACATGTTACACCGGAAGTTACGGTTCAACAGATAAAAATTGTACTTCCAAAGTTGTGGACGGAACAACTTTCCAATATACAGCAACTGCTGCGTCCAAAGATGATGCTGCATTAAGCGAATATGAAGGCTTAACAATCGTTGCAGGATATCCAACAGGAATTATCCAACCATCTCCCCCATCTCCAGAAACAATCTTTGCTCGTGCTCCTTGGTACGAAAAAATCTATCTGTTCTTTTTTACAAACTGGGGCTTAATGATTCCAGTATTCATCGGCGCACTCATGACATTCCTTTGGACAACCAAAGGACGTGATCCAAGCACTGGCAGAACAGCCATCATGCCGTTGTACGAAGCACCAGACGGCCTTAAACCAACCGAAGTTGGAACCATCATTGATGAAAGCGTAGATATTCGCGATATCACAGCAGCAATTATCGATTTAGCAGTTCGCGGTTATCTTAAAATTATTGAAACCAAGGACAAAGCTTTGTTCTTTAATGTTACAAACTACAAATTCAAACTCCTCAAAAAAGATTACTCATCAGACAGCAGTCTTCAAGATTTTGAAAAGAAAATTCTTGATGCTGTTTTTGATTTTGATGACGAACGCGATCTTAAAGATCTCCAAAACGATTTCTACAAAGACATTCCCGACATTAAAACCAAAGTCTATGACGGCTTGGTAAAAAAAGGCTACTTCCCAAACTCTCCGGATAAAACACGTGCAATCTATCAAGGCATTGGCTTGGCTCTTCTCACTGGACCACTGTTTTTGATGGGATTAGTCATCTCTTTCTTCCCTTGGTCAGTTGTCGTTGGAGTTATGGCAAGTGGACTTATCATCCTCATTTTCGGTAAATTCATGCCAACACGAACTCTCAAAGGTGTGGAAACCCGCTACAAAATTTTGGGATTGGAAGAGTTCATTAAAACTGCAGAAACTGATCGCTTAAAATTCCAGGAAAAAGAAAATATCTTTGAAAAACTCCTTCCATATGCCATGACTTTGGGCATTGCAGAAAAATGGACAAAAGCTTTTGAAGGAATCTACAAAACACCTCCTTCTTGGTACAGCAGCAACGATCCAAACTTCATGAGCCATTTCAGCACATATTACTTCCTCAACAGCATCAATTCGTTGAACAACACCATGTCTACAACGATGCAATCTTCCCCACGCTCATCCGGCAGCGGATTTGGAGGCGGCGGATTCAGTGGCGGTGGTGGCGGCGGCGGTGGTGGTGGAGCCTGGTAAAAAAGCCACACCTGATAAAACTCAAACAAGAAAAAAGAGCGCTTCGCAAGAAGACGCTCTTTTTAAAAACCCTTTAAAACCGCCCTCGAAGAGGAACTTTCTCTACTATGAAAACTTTATAAACTTCTTTGATCTATGTTTCTGCCAGGGAAAGTTTCCCGAAGGCACTCGAGAGAAAGATAAAATGTGGTCGTTAAAAAAAGACCTGGTGCTCTTCGGCCGTGCCTGAGGGGAATTTTCCCTGGCAGAAACAGACCCTAAAAGCTTTTATAATAGTTCGAAGCCGTATTCAAACAATATTGAACCATTCTCGGTCCTTCCAAAGCTTGTTGAGTCTGCTTAGGATCGTTCAAACTCTGACAAAGCAGATTCGCCTTATCAATCCCATGATAATACGAAATAAAGTCCTTCACGGCTCCCACAATACATTCAGATTGCTGAGTATAATCATTTCCAAGCAAACAGGTATCGTGAGTTTTTTGCAAATCGCTCACACTCGAACCACTCGCATCACGACCCAAACTACGATAACAGGTCACACTAAAACCTTTATCCACGTTCGCACAAATATCAAAAGTCTTTTTAAAATCATAACCATTTATTTTGAGCATGTATGAAGTTTGCATCAAATAACACTGATCTTTATAAGGCGTATCTACCGCATTACAAGGATAAACCGTATCGTCCGGCTTCAAATTAGCGCTATGGAAAGCCAAACCATCGTTAATCACATTTTGCATAAACACTCCGCTATAACACGACTGATCCTCCCAGGCCCCCGTCAATTTATCGCACATCTTCAACGATTTAAAAAGATCATCGCCTTCAACATCCATCAATCCATGACCCATACCATGAACACAATTATAATAACTAAATGAATATTGAGCTTTTCCAGGAATATCCGCACAAATCGTATCAATCTTACTCACAAAACTTTCACCCATATTTTCCATAATCTGTTCCATCACCCCATGATAATATCCGGACCAGCAAAAACTATTCCCATGTTCAAAAGCTTCCGCAACCGTTGGATATTTATCCACAGCCGCATGGCCAATTGCATGAGCCAAAGGATGACAATACGATTGAACAGTTGGTGAAACATCATACAAAACTTTCAAATCCGTAAAAGCCGCCTGAACTCCGTCTTCTTTGGTTCTTTCACGAACATACGCATCAAAACAATCATCAGCTTTGCTTCCAACTTTGTCCAAACAATCTTTAGCCGGGCCAGCCAAAACCGCTTGACGATAAGCATCACTAATAACTTGCTGTGTTCCGCCCATTTCCTGATCCATTAAATACTGTGGACTCTTGAGTTGTTCCTGACTATAAATCGCCCGAAGCATCCCGGTTCGGGTCAATTGATCTTCGGGAGTATTTCCCAATGCATCGCTGGCAACACCATTTTGCATTGAAGAACCATTCAAGTTCGTAAAGAACGAACCAGAGTTTTGCCCATTAGCAGCAGAAAAAGCCGAACCATCAGCCGGCAAATTCCCGCCCTGACAAGCGGAAAAAAGAATACAGCCCAAAAAAGATATAACAAAAAATTTCTTCATGAACACATTATAGTGGTAATCCCTGAATATGCAAAAATCTAAAGCTTATACTTTTCCTTAATATCCTCGATTTCATCGCGAAGTTCAGCAGCTTTTTCAAATTCAAGATTGAGTGAAGCCATATCCATTTGCGCTTCAAGTTCAGTGATGAACCGACCCAATTCTTCACGAGGAACTTTTTTAGGATCAATATGTCGCTCCCCTTTTCTCGCCTCTTTTTTGCTGTGTTCCATCGCAATATCTTTAATCGCTTTCACAATGGATTGAGGCGTAATTCCATGAGCTTTATTGTAAGCTTGTTGAATGCCACGACGACGTTCAGTTTCACTCAAAGCCTTTTTCATTGCATCAGTAATTCTATCCGCGTACATAATTACAAAACCGTTCAAATGACGCGCCGCACGTCCAATCGTTTGAATCAACGCACCTTCAGAACGCAAGAACCCTTCTTTATCCGCATCCAAAATTCCAATCAATGAAACTTCAGGCAAATCCAAACCTTCACGCAACAAGTTAATACCAACCAAAACATCAAACTTACCAATACGAAGATCTCTCAAAATTTCAATACGTTCCAAGGTATCGATATCCGAATGCAAATAACGAACCGCAATTCCTGCATCAGTTAAATAATCTGTTAAATCTTCCGCAGAACGTTTGGTTAATGTGGTAACGAGCACGCGTTCTTTCACCTTGATGCGCTTGTGAATTTCCGCAAGCAAATCATCAATCTGATGTTCGCTTGGACGAACCACAACCACCGGATCAATCAAACCTGTTGGACGAATAATCTGTTCAACCACATTTTTTCCAGATTGAGCGAACTCATATTTTGAAGGTGTTGCCGAAACATACACCACTTGATTAATGGCAGATTCAAATTCTTCAAATTTCATCGGACGGTTATCATGCGCAGACGGCAATCTAAAACCATAATCCACCAACGTTTGCTTACGTGAAAAATTTCCGTTATGCATACCGCCAATTTGCGGAATCGTCATATGAGATTCATCCACAAACACCAAGAAATCATCAGGGAAATAATCGAACAACGTTGCTGGAGGCGTACCTGGAGCACGTCCGTTCAAATATCTCGTATAGTTTTCAATTCCTGTTGTATAACCCGTTTCCGTCAAAATTTCGATATCATATTCCGTACGAGTTTTAATACGTTCTGCTTCCAACATTTTTCCCTGTTTCAAAAGTTCATCATAACGAAGCAACATATCTGCTCGGATTCTTGCCACTGCAGCTTCAATTTTATCGCGGCTCGTCACATCATGTTTCGCCGGGAATATTTTGATCGTTTCAAGTTCACGGATTTCTTCACCTGTGAAAGAATCGGCTTCTGTAATACGATCAATCTCATCACCAAAAAATTCCAATCTAAAAATCGTATCGCGATCCGGTGGAAAAATTTCAACGGTATCACCCAGAACATGAAACATACCTTGTTTAAAATCCATGACTGAACGCGTAAATTGAATGTCGCTCAACTGTCTCAAAAGTCGATCACGTTTATATTGAGCCCCTGACTTCAATTCGATCGCAAACTTGTTATAATCTTCCACATCACCCAAGCCATAAATACAAGATACCGAAGCCACAATCAACACATCTCGGCGTGTTAAAAGATTCACGGTTGCGGCATGTCTAAATTTATTAATTTCTTCATTAATGGAAGAATCTTTTTCAATATAGGTATCCGTTGTTGGAATATAGGCTTCAGGCTGATAATAATCGTAGTACGAAACAAAATAACTCACCGCATTATTCGGAAAAAATTCCTTAAACTCATTACAAAGTTGGGCCGCCAACGTTTTATTATGCGCAATCACCAACGTTGGTCTTTGCATTTGTTGAACAATATTCGCCATCGTAAAAGTTTTTCCAGAACCCGTCACACCCAAAAGCGTCTGGTGCTTCTCACCTTTTTTCAAATTTTTGACAAGGCTCTCAATCGCAGCCGGCTGATCCCCCGTTGGTTTAAACGGCGAAGCTAATTCAAATTTACTCATAAAACGAAATCAAAAAATTATCATGGACCTTTATTGATCCAGAGCTTATGAATTTTAAACATGTTTTTATAAAAAATCAAGCTTCCTCTGAGTCATCTAAAGAAGATTTTAGGTCAACAACCTTGTCCCTACTATAAATCATTTGCCCAAGTTTATAAAAATCCCCACTATTTCTAACATTTCCTTCAAGTCCGAAATACCTGCTGAGTGCAGTTATTCCTAAATCAAAAAACTTTACATCAGAATGAGAATGGCCCTCAATTTCCAACCATTGATCGAGGGTTGGATACCGTCTTTTTATTTCAATAATAAGCTCTTCTTTTGTATATTCCTTAACTTCAAATGCTGAATCATCACCATAAATCTTACGCCCTAATTCATAAAAAACTTTCTGGTTGTTTTGAGGATTACCTTCAACATCAAAAAATTTTGCCAAAGACCGTACTCCAATATTTGCAATCATTAATTTTTGACGTGCACGACCTTTAATTTTAATCCAATCTTTTGCTGTAGGATAGATTTTTTTAATTTCAACAATAATTTCTTCACGAGTCTTTTCTTTTTCCAAAAGTGGATCGTCGCCAAAAACCAAACGCCCAAATTCATAAAATTCTTTATTCGTTTTTGGCCTCCCAGAAGCTCCCAAAATTTGTGAAAATGCTTGCGACCCCATATTTAAAATTTTCGCACTATTCAAACCTTTAGTTCCGGCTTTTAGCAATGCTGCAACAGTTGGATAAAGTTTTTTAAGTTCAGCAATAACATCTTCTTTTGTATAATTTTTATATTCCAATAACGGATCTTCACCATAAATTTTTTTCCCCAATGCATAATATTCTTCGGTACTATTGGGACGATGAGACAGACCCAATTTTTTCGACAAAATCTGCATACCTACTCCCAAAAGTTTAAACGATCCAGCACGAATTGTAGGTATAGCCTGAATCCATTCTAGTGAAGTTGGATAAAGCTTTATAAATTCTTGACGAACAGTTTCCGCACTTCTCACATTAATTTTCGGACCAACCGGAGTCATAAAAAGCACATCATAAAGCTCTTGCTCCCATTGAGTTTTACTACGATGTGGAATCTTCGTAACTTTATTTCCATATTTTTCCATCAAGTCAGTTTTACCCAAATTTATCAATTCCGATCGAGGCAAAATTCCTTCAACAGCATACGTTGCCTCCCCATATTCATCAGAAACCAAAACCTCGCGATCTAAACGAGGAATTTCAACCAAAAAATAACTCTCTCGACGTTGCATTGCGCTAAGAATCTCACCAATGCAAACAATCAAATCGTCGGTATAAACATCATGACGATTCAAAAAAGCCACAAGATCTGCAAAACGAGGCTCGTAACGTTTCTCATGTTCTTCAAGTCTTTCTGCAGGATGACGTTTAGACAATCCATCTGGTGGCAGTAAAACTCCCTTAAGCTTCACATTCACGATATCCAATTTAGAAAAGACTTCATCTTCATTATTTTCTTTTAAAACTTTATCAAAGCGGTTCGAAAGCATGCCCAAAAGATCATTCACAGTACGATCTGGATGTTTCGGATGAAAAAGCTCAACAATTCTACGTTCTTCCTCATCTGTAAGACTGTCTTTATTTTCAAAGCCAAAATTATCAATCTTCCACTGCTCCAGATTGATCAAACTTTGCATAATCTCCTCATATTCCTGTTCTGTGCCTTTATAGGAACGGACTTTCACCAAAATTTTTGCCAGCATTTGACGGTACTCCCGATGAAGCACAAAAAGATTTTCTTCACTCCATTCATGATTTTCTTGATGGACACCCTGATTCATAAACCAGTCTAAATATTTTCTTTATATAATTATAACACAAAATATGGATAAGAATAGGGCCGAATTATTCAGCTTAGAGATTCAACAATCATATTTCTTTTCAGCTCAAGTTCACCTATAATGCAGAGCAAGACATCACTTCATTTCCTAACCTTTCATTTTTATGGCAAAACATAAACCTATGTGCCTTCTCGTGAACCTCTTGGTTTTCGTTGGTGCAGTCAACTGGGGCCTCGTTGGTCTTGGTGGTTTTCTCAAAATCAACCTTAACGTAGTTAACCTCATCCTCGGCGGTATCGCTGGTGGAGTGGTTGAATGGGTTGTTTATCTTCTCGTAGGTCTCGCTGGTCTTGCTATGGGTTACATGCTCATGACATGCAAAGATTGTGCATGTGAAAAAATGGACATGAAAAAATAGTTTTCATTAAAAATTTAAAAAGCCTCGCTCTCTCATGAAAGCGGGGCTTTTTTACATCACAAAAAACTTTACAAAATACAAAAAAGATGTAAGATAACAAACCATTCTTTTATAAAGCATGGCTCTACACAAACCACACTTGCCACCATGGCTGGAACCGCCTTCAGAAGACAATCTTCGTAATTTGGTTGTCTATGAAGGTCTTGAAAGTTTTCGATCGCTAAGTGACCTTGGTCGCGGAAAACTTATAAAATTTCTAACAAAATGCGGAATTCCACCATCCCAAGGACATCTTTTTAGCATGCTTTTAGATGACCGTCATCCAGACATCCTGACTGAAAAAACACTGACTCACATGAGAGAAGATTTTCGAACCCGAGTTATTTCAAACGCCACACTTCAAGCCCAACCACAAAAACCTAAAGCGCAAAAAAAGCCTGACAAAACAAAAAGGCGCCCACGTGAATTAATTGAACAAAAAGAGATCATTGATCGATTTGAAAATCTTGGCATCGATATTTTAGAAGTCTTAATGGACTGGACCGTTTTCTACGAAAACCACGCCTTCAGCAAAGCCGTAGCCAAAGCCACAAATGCTGACCCATACACCATCGACGTTCCTGCCATGAGCAATGAGGCCATGGAAATCCTGGAAAAAAAATGGGCTGCTGGTGAAATCGACAGATTAATGGTTGATGATGGACGTCTTCGTGATGGAAAAACATTAAGAATTTTTGAACCTGAAACTTTTAAAAAATTCCACGTCGAAAATAAATTCTCTGACACATCAACAACAGAAGCGTTTTTGGATCGTACAACTTCATCCGCACCAATCGTTCGCCTTGTTGGATACAGTTCAAAACCACCGGTTTTTAATGGACGTCAGCACAGTAAATGTTATCAAGAATATGGATATTTTACGCCATTTGAAAACAATATGGGATTAGGAACTCTTCTTCGTCTTCAAGCATTTTTAGAAGAAAAAAATCCTTTCGCAATTCAAGGATTAGAAACCTATACCGTTCAAACAAAAGACGCTGAAGAATTAAAACTCCGCACGGTTCTTTTAAATAATAAAACTACAAAAAATAAAATTTTAACCTTCGCAACTGTTCAAAATCCAAACCGTGAACATGATCTTAAAATTGGCGAAGACATAACAAGAATCGCACCTTTTTATCAAACTCCGATTCGTATTTTTGTTTCAGACAATCCTGGTTTACTCAAAAAAACAGACAGCATAGAAGCCCATCGCGATACATTGCCTGCGCCAGCACCAGCCAACGACGAAGATGATGGTGCATAAAAATTTACGTTCTAAAAAAGGAAGAGTTGTAACGCTCTTCCTTTTTAAAATGTATTTCAAATCAGTAAACCGATTCAAAATTATTGAGCCACATCCGCGGAAACCTGGAGATTCATATTCAATGAAGGTTTGCTCAAATTTTGAGTTTTCAAACGGAAGATAATTTCAGCCATTTCTCCACGAGTAAGTTTTTGATCAAAATGAACAATAGTAGTAGGAATTGCTTTATTGCCAGCCAAAGATTCAACATATCCGCTATACCATTGCGCCCCTGCTGCTGATGACATCGCAAGTTTGAATGAATTAACAACGATCTTTGCTGCTTCAACAAAATTAATTTCTTGTGAAGGTTTGAACGAACCATCGGAATAACCATCAATCAAATGATTCACTTTTGCATAGCACACAAACTTTGTATACCAAGCCAAATCACTTTCTTCTTTTGCCCCAAGTACATCGGTAAAAAGAGCCAAATATCCTGTTGTTCCAACATTCGCACCCATACATGCATCAACGTCTGTAGCATGATTTAAAGCCCCAACCACAATTTTTGTGAACTCAGCACGGTTGATCGTGTTGTTTGGTTTAAACGAACCATCCGCATAACCAGTAACAATCCCCTGTGCTTTCAAATAAACCAATGCGTCATAATAAGTTGAACCAGCAACAACATCTGTAAAAGGACTATCACCTGTTGAAGCTGAAGTACCGCCATTCATACTTGTTTCAACTCCTGCAGGAACAGTAGGCAAAGCATCAGCAACCATCAAATTTGTGCTGTGACCCGTAGAAAGAACCACCAATTGATGCTTTGTATTATCAACACCCGGAATCAAATAATCATTGTGATAATAGGTTGTTGCATCAGTTTCTGGAACAAATTGCTGAGCAGTATCAATCGCTGCACTTGCAGGATAAGCATGTTCAGTATCAGTTGCTGGATCATAATTGATGGACAAAGTTTTTGCATAGGTAGAATCCAAAGCGTAAAGATCCAAACGGCCATATTTGCCACCGGAAGGAGCAATACAATCACCATCATGAATAACCCAAGATTTTACAAATGGCGCAGGATTTTGATACAAAGGACCATATTCACTCGCATACACCGTAATGTTTGAAAGCTTTGCAAGACCAAGAATACTTGCGCAAACCTCAACCGGTTTTTGGCCAGGAGGAATAATGTCCGCATAAGCAAATTGAGCACCAACCATGCTGAGCATCATGGCGCCCGACATCGCTGCCGCGATAAAAGATTTCTTCATAGGTGAAGGAGTAAAATGATAAAAACCAAACCCAATAATACTGGATTTGAAGAATTATCACAAACACCTACCCTTACAGATCAACAAATTGCACCGAATTTGTTGTCCAATTCAAAAACTTTTTAAAATCATCACGGGAAATTTCCAATGTCGCAGTATTAATATTCGGATGATAATGCAAAATTTCATACTCCATCAAAGCATTATCAACCACAACATTCACCTCGTGACGAACATCATTAATAAGCCCAAACGGCGAAACCGAACCAGGCGTCAGCCCCAAATATTTCATCATTCTTTCTGGCGAAGCAAAGCCAAGTTTTGGCTCACCAACAATTTCTCCCAACTTTTGAAGATCAACCTGTTTTGAACTTTCAACGATCACAAGAAAATGCTTATCCCCTTTTTTGCTGCGAAGAAAAAGATTCTTACTCTTACCACCAGGAATTCCCTCATAAAACTTATCCGCCTCCTCGCAGGTATAAACCGCAGGATGCTCATGTTTTACGACAGGAATTCCTAATTCATCAAGAACTTTGTAAATGTCACTCATAGATTCATTATTAATATTCAAACAAATAATACACTTCAAAAAAAAGATTTCAAAATTGCTCTATTGCTAGGCAAAAATCAAAAAGCAAAGCAAGCCGTATGACTTATACGGCGAGCTGCTTTTTAATTTTTAACGACGCAAGAGACAATTTTCAAATCTTTTAACTACAACCTGAAGTTTCTCCACAATCTAAACACTTATAACATGAACCATTACGTACCATCACCGCACCGCAAGCAGTACACATTGCTGCATCTTCGTTGTTTAATTGAAGAGCTTTATCTTTTTGCATTTTGGCAAAAGCTTCCATGGAAAGATTATTGATATCAGCGCCAACAGCAACTTTTTCCGCTACGCTGGATTTTTCCATTTCACGAACCTTTGGTTCAGTTGAAACGCTCATTTTTGGTGATTGATGCATTCGTTCCATTGGAGAAGTCGCAGCAGCAATTCCTGAATTCAAAACTTCAACAGCTGGAGTTTCTACCGGCACACGTGGAAGGAAAAAATTATTTCCTTCGTTATACGCACGATCCACTAAATCAGAATTGTGGTATTTCTTAGCGGTTTCACGAGGCAAGAATTTCAATGCAACCCAACGACCAATATAATCCATGATTGATTTCACCATTGGGATATCACGATTTCCAGTCATACCTGCCGGTTCAAAACGTGAATGTGTAAACTTGGAAACCAAAACTTCCAACGGCACACCATATTGAAGATTCATTGAGATCGAAAGCGCGAGTGCATCCATAATTCCGGAAAGTGTTGAACCTTCTTTACTCATCTTGATGAAGATTTCACCTGGCGCACCATCATCATATAAACCAACAGTGATGTAACCTTCATGTCCGGAAATTGAAAACTTATGAGTAATACTGTGGCGTTCTGAAGGCAATTTTCGGCGCATTGGACGTTCCACAATTCTTTCAATTACCTGACTTACGCGTTGAGCATCAACATTTTCATCTGCATTTTGAACATCATCAAAGTTAAAGAGTTCAGCATACATACCATCATCATTGCCAGTATTTAACGGCTGGCTGAGCTTAGAACTATCGCGATAAATGGCGTTACATTTCAACATCAATTCCCAACTTTCCATATACGCATTTTGAATATCGCTGAACGTACAATCTTCTGGCATGTTCACTGTCTTTGAAATTGAACCACTGATGAACGGTTGAGCCGCAGCCATTTGACGTAAATGTCCAACATACGGAATAAAGCGTTTACCTTTTTTACCGCATTTATTCGCACAATCAAACACAGGATAATGTTCAACTTTCAAATGTGGAGCTCCTTCAATCGTCATCGTTCCACAAACATATTCGTTCGCAGCATCGATTTGATCCTTATTAAAGCCCAAAGCTGTAAGCATATCAAAATTCATGTCGTTGAGCGCATTTTCATCAAGGCCCAAAACATCTCGGCAGAAATCATCGCCCAATGTGAAGCGGTTGAACGCAAATTTAAGTTCAAACACACCAGTAAGTTGAGTTTCGATCGCTGCAATTTCTTTATCCGTGAAACCTTTTTCACGCAAACTGTCAGGATTAATGTGAGGACAACCATTCAAAGTCGCATGACCACGGGCATAATTTATGATGTCTTCAATCTGTTTGTCTTCGTAACCTAATGTTTCAAGCGCTGGTTTAAGCGACTGATTCATAATCTTGAAATAACCTCCACCAACCAGTTTCTTGAATTTAACGAGAGCAAAATCAGGTTCAATACCAGTCGTATCGCAATCCATCAACAAACCAATCGTTCCTGTTGGAGCAATAACTGTCACTTGAGCATTACGGAAACCAAACTCTTCACCCCAAGCCAAAGCCATATCCCAAGCTTCACGAGCCGGAGTCAAAAGATATTCAGGACAGTAGGCAGAATTAATTCCCTGAGGTTTCACAGCCAAAGCTTCATACTCATCTTTGCTGCTGTTGTAAGCCGCACGACGGTGATTTCGAATCACGCGAAGCATGTGTTGTTTATTCTTTTCATATTTTCCAAATGTTCCAAGCACCTTCGCCATTTCTGCAGAAGTCGCATAAGATTCACCGCATAAAATAGCCGTGATTGCACCAGTAATCGCATACGCTTCCTCGGAAGTATAAGGTATACCCATGCGCATCAAGACAGTTCCAATATTGGCATAACCAAGACCCAATGTGCGGAAATCATAACTGAGTTGAGCAATTTCTTTTGATGGGAATTGAGCCATCAACACAGAAATTTCCAAAACCATAGTCCACAAACGAGTTGCGTGACGGAATCCATCAACATCAAAAATCTTTGTTTCCTGATCGTAAAATTTGATGAGGTTGAGTGAAGCCAAATTACAAGCCGTGTCATCCAAGAACATATATTCTGAACATGGATTGCTGGCGTTAATACGGCCATCTTCCGGACAAGTATGCCATTCGTTAATTGTTGTGTCGTATTGAATACCAGGATCCGCGCAGGACCAAGCAGCAAACGCAATCTTATCCCAAAGTTTGTTTGCAGGAATAGATTTGTACGTTTTGCCATCCTTGCGATTTTTAAGATCCCACATACCATTTTTCTTTACCGCTTCAACAAAAGTATTTGGAACGCGGATAGAGTTGTTAGAATTCTGACCGCCAACTGTTAAGTAAGCTTCGGAACGGAAATCTGTATCATAACGACGGAAACTAAATTCATCAGCTTTCATTCCGTCTGCAATCAACATTAATGTTCTCTTAATATAGTTCAAAGGAACATGATGTTGGTTTGCTTTATAAATCTTATTTTTAAGATCAGGATTTTTTTCCGGATCCAAACCGTTTTCACACGCTGAATCAACGATGCCTTTTAACTGTTCATAACAAATGTGTGAACCAGCATGAAGTGCAGCCACTTTTTGTTCTTCAATATATTTCCAGTCAATAAACTCTTCAATTTCCGGATGATCCATATCCAAACACACCATCTTTGCAGCACGACGAGTCGTACCACCGGACTTAATAGCTCCAGCCGCACGATCCAGCACCGCCAAAAAGCTCATCAAACCGGAAGATTTTCCGCCACCGGAAAGATTTTCATTCGCACCACGAAGTCTTGAAAAGTTTGTTCCAGTTCCGGAGCCATATTTAAACAAACGAGCTTCACGGGTAACGAGGTCAAAAATACCACCTTCATTCACCAAATCATCATTCACAGACTGAATAAAACAAGCATGTGGTTGAGGACGAGTGTAAGCATCTTTAGATTTGCTCAATTTATTCGTTTCCGGATCTACATAATAATGTCCCTGAGCATCACCAGTAATGCCATAAGCATGAGCCAAACCTGTGTTGAACCATTGAGGACTGTTTGGAGCAGCCATTTGGCTTGTGAGCATATATTTCATTTCATCTTCAAATGCATCAGCATCTTCTGCAGTTTCAAAATAACCATGCTTTTCTCCCCAATGTCTCCATGTGGAAGCCAAACGGCCAACCACCATTTTTACTGAAGTTTCTGCTCCAGTAATAACATTCCCATCCTTATCCTTTAACAATTTTCCATTCTTATCACGTTGAGGAACACCCTTCTTGCGGCAATATTTCTGCGCCAAAATATCTGTCGCAACCTGTGACCAGAATTTAGGAACTTCAACATCTTTCATTTCAAACACGACCGAACCATCGGGATTAGAAATACGAGAAGTACGGAATTCGTACTCAAATTGAGAAAAAGGATCTTTTCCCTTTTCTGTAAAAAGACGCGGAATTTTGAGACCCTTTCCTGTGCGGTCTTTTAGGGATGTTATATGTTGTCCTGTCTTGGGACGAGACGCAGTCGCCATAAGTGGAGAATGTTAAAAAATGAGGGGAAGGAAAATCCATATATATGTTGCTAAGGCGGCCCTTCCTCCGTCAAAAAGAAGAGCAAATACCATGCGAATTCCAGCAAAGTGGCTAGAAAAGCGCATAATAACGAATAATCAGGGACACACAATATATTGGTGCCCTAGAAAAACACACCTACTATATATATGAAAAAGCACCCCTTACGATAGTCCTGACCCCCCACCCCCGTCAAGCACAGAAATTTAAAAATCCTTTCCCCCCGGAACAGTTTATTTCGCTATAGTATATGAGCAAAACGCACAGAATAAAATCACCCAAACGGCAACACCTCTTCGGCAAAATTCATTGCAGAATTTCTCCCCAAAATGCTAAGGTCAAAAATTTAGAATCCCAAAAGATCCAGAACATACTTTCCAACTTCGCGGTTTTTCCCAGCAGAAGGAAAGTTATGAAAATAAAGCACCGGATTAAAATTCAGCTCAATAATGGCATGATTCGAATCGTTTGGAGCCGGTTCGTTTAATTCCGAACCCAAAATAATATCAACTCCGCAAATCTTTGCTCCGGCAGCTGTTGCGGCTTTTTCAGCCAATTTCTTATAATCATCAGAAACCACATCCGTCATATCAATCCCATCCCCTCCTGTGCTGATATTGGAATTCCGGCGTAAATACACAATTTCATCTTTTTTAGGCACACTTTCCGCATTCAGATGCTGTTCTTTTAAAACTCCGACCTCAACTTCGCCGATTTCAATACATTCCAACGGCGTCATATGGCCTTTTCCACGCAAAGGATTGTCATTTTTCTTATCAACAAGTTCTCGAACCGTATGTTCGCCATCCCCTTTCACATTCGCTGGAATCCGCTGAAGTACCGCCACACATTTCCCATCAATCACCAAAAAACGGCATTCCATACCAGGAATAAACTCTTCCACCAAAACCGAAGTGTCATAACTAAAAGCAAACGTCAGCGCGTGTGAAAAATCACGTTTGGTAAAACCGCCTTTCAAAATCGTAATTCCAATTCCAAAATTCGTAGTTTTTGGCTTCACGACATAACTTTTCCCGTCTTTCAAAAACACCTCTGCATCCTCCATCGCCGCAGAATAGTTATCATAATTTCTGCCTTCTGGAACACGAACTCCCTGCTCTTTCAAAAAATATTTGGAAACAACTTTATTTCCCAAAATTTTGCTCGTCACATAAGAATCGCGGGAAGTAATCGTTGCAGCTTCCACATATTCCACATGTGTCCCCTTTTTAAGCCGAATAAACTGACTTTGCGCATCAATAACCTCAACTTCAACATCACGTTTTAACGCTTCTGCAATCAAAACCTGTGTAGAAAGTTCCAAATTTTCGTATCCCGGAGTTTGAAAAGACAATGCCATAATTAACGCTTACGTTTTGAATATTGTTGAGCATACTTTTTAGCAAACTGAAGCCCATATTCCAAAAATCCCAAATCTTTTTTGTGCATCTCTTCCACCATTTTAAACGCAGGCAAATCTTTTGGATTATCCAAGGCCTCTCCGTATTCTGCTAAAACCGGCGCATACATCGGTTTATTCAAAGATTTATCCATCGCATCCGCCAAAGGTTTCATTGCAGCAAAAAGATCTTTCGCCCAATCTTTCATCAAAATACTGTTACCATCACGATGCAAATAAAGTCCCGGATTTCGTCCAAACAAAGCCACATCTTGTTGATTGTTCGTGGCAATATCCAAAGCCTCATCATCAATCAGTTGGCTTGGATTCAAAATACAAAACAACAAAAACAAATGAGAAAAATACATTTGCTGAACATTCACGCCAGTATATTCAAAAGGATTCACATCAAAAATTCTCATCTCAAAATATTGGACGCCGTCATTCGTTAAAGCCTCAACCAAGTCATCATAAGGCTTTGGTGGTTTCAAACGAATCGAAAAATAATACTCATTTCCCAATTGCAAAATATGATCGTTCAACTGAATCTGTTCGCCCTGATCTTCAATTCCCAAATCCGTATACGGCGAATGAACTGTATCAACCGCAAATTTAAATCCGGCCAAATGCTGCTTGAAACTATTATACGTAATCGGAAGTTTTGCAGGATTAGAATAACCGCAACGACTGGACCTTAATGAAATCGTATGATCTTTATCTTTTGCCATCAACCGACATCGATAACTTTCATCTTTGTACGGTGAAGCTCCAAACAAAAACACCAAAATCCAACGATATTTAATGAAATTTCGCACGGCATTTAATGAAACATCGTTAATGAAATCCTGTTTGCTCGTTCCTTTCGCCAGCTTGTTTCCGAATCGTTTATAAAGCGCATCCCAAAAATCATCGCTGAACGAAACATTATAATGCACGCCACAAATTGTCTGCATGTATTTTCCGTATCGCAAAGCCAATCCACGACGATAAATTTCTCGTTTTTTTCCTTCTTCAGAATCACCGTAATGCGCAATCGGAATATCTTTTTCAGCTGGAAGATGTGCCGGCATGCTCATTGGCCACAAATATTCACCATCGAGTTTGTCATACGTAAAATCATGAAGTTTTTTTAAAAACTTCACACTATCTTCAATCTTTTCAAACGGGGGAGTAATAAATTCCGGCTGACTTTCAGAAAAATCTGTCGTGATATAAAGATCGGTCATTTTATCACCAAGTGCTTTTGGATGCGGCGTCATTGCCAAATTTCCTTTGTGGTCGACCCGCAAAGACTCTTTTTCCAAACCATGCAAACCTTTCACCAAAAGATTTTCCCTTCCTCTAAAAACAGAAGGAATATCTTTGAGTTGCCAAGGAAGCGTAAATTGATCAGCCATAACTCTACAAAAAAATTAGCTTCTTAAGCCGATTCCTTTCTTTAAAAGATACCAAGCAACACCCGCAAGCAAAATCGTGAAAACAACTAACATCACAATACTGAAACGAATATCCACATCTGAAAAACCAAAAAATCCATATCTAAAGCCATCAACCATGTACAAAATCGGGTTGAACTGTGTAAGAGTTTGCCAAATTGGTGGCAAATCTTTAATCGAATAAAACACACCGCCAAAATAGGTTAAAGGCGTTAAAACAAATGTTGGAAAAATACTTACATCATCAAATTTAGTGGCAAAAATACCGTTAATCAAACCACCTAAAGAAAATACAACAGCAGTCAAAAACACAAACAATCCCACAATCCAAATGTTATAAACAACCGGATGTGTAAATAGTGCTGAAATCAAAAACACAATCGCACCAACCAAAATTCCTCGGGCAACTCCACCCATCGCATAACCCGCAATAATAACCCAGTTTGGCGTTGGAGAAACCATTAATTCTTCAATATTTTTCTGGAATTTAGAACCAAAGAAAGAACTCACCACATTGGTGAAAGAACTGGTAATAACCGACATCATCACAAGGCCCGGAACAATGAAAGCCATGTACGTGATGCCATTAATATTCTTCACCTGTGATCCAATAAATCCGCCGAAAATAATAAAATACAACGACTGATTAATAACAGGAGGCAACAAAGTCTGTGACCAAATCCTTAAAAATCTTGTGACCTCTTTGTGAACAATCGTGTAAAACGAAATCCAGGTGTCGTGTGCGTTCATAAATGCGTAAAGCGATTATTTACTTTGAAGAATATTTAAGAAAAGTTGTTCCAAACGATTTCCTTTTGGACGAATATCTTGCACCACATAGCCATGTTCATGAAAATCATGAATCAATTGAGACATGGTTTGTTTTTTTGTCAGATCAATCTCAAGTGTTGTATCATCAATATTTTTTACATCATATCCGTTAACTTTTTTGTGATTTTTTGAAGCTTGCACCGTCAAAATATAAGTTTGCTTTTCCAACGAACCGATCAAATTTTTCACGGTGTCATTTCTCACAATTTCACCCTCTTTAATAATCGCCACATTACGACAAAGCTCTTCAGCTTCTTCCAAATAATGTGTCGTCAAAAAAATCGTCGTACCGTGGTTATTCAAATTATTCAAATATTTCCACATACCGTGGCGCAATTCCACATCAACACCCGCAGTCGGTTCATCCAAAAAAATCAATCGTGGATGATGAATCAAGGCGCGCGCAATCATCAATCTTCTTTTCATACCGCCAGAAAGCGTGCGCGCCGGCTGATCTTTTTTTACCCACAAATCTAATGCTTTTAAAATCTCTTCAGCTCTGTCCATCGCAACAGATCGCGGAACTCCAAAGTATCCGCCCTGAGCAACAACGATATCAATAACCTTTTCCCAAATACTAAAATTAAATTCTTGAGGAACAACACCAACTTCCTTTTTGGCTTTGTTCAAATCTGTATCAAGATCGAAATCAAAAATCTTCGCTTTTCCTGAAGTTTTCGTAACCAAGCTGGTCATAATTCCAATAATTGTCGTCTTTCCAGCACCATTTGCCCCAAGCAGACCAAAAAAATCTCCTTCTTTCACTTCAAGGTTCACACCTTTCAGCGCTTTGGTCCCGGTTGCATACGTTTTGGTAAGATTTTGAATACTAATCGCGTTCATAACGGAAAAACTGAAAATTGAGATAATTAAGCTTTCTTCTCTTCTGTGGCATTTTTGAATGCTGGACGGCTCATCAATGCATTCATCCAAGCAATCACATTTTTATAAGCAGTCATATCGTAATCATTTTCTTTATTATAAGTCAAAATTGCGCAAACATTAATATCTGCCAATGAAAATCTTTCTCCAACCAAAAAACTTTTGCCTTCCAACGCTTTTTCAAGAACTGGCATAAAACGATCTAACGCCATTTTTGCTTCTGCCATAACTTTTTCATCTTTCATTCCTGTCCAACGGTAACTGATCAATTTATTAAAATTATGATGAAGATTCACACCAGACCAAATGCTCCATTGAAGAACCAAAGCCTTTTCTTCCGCATTTGAGCCTGTTAATCCTGGCATAAACTTTTCAGCAACATAGTCATTAATCGCCAAAGATTCAAACAATTTAAATTCTCCATCAACCATTGCAGGAACTTGTCCGTTTGGATTAACAGCCAAAAATTCCGGCTTCTTGTGTTCGCCTTCTTTCATGTTTAAAGCAACGGTTTCATATTCTGCGCCTGCTTCATTTAAAGCCCAGTGGCAACGAAGTGAAGATCCGTAACGTCCTCCATAAAGTTTCAATGCTGTCATAATTCAAAAATTGTTAATGAATACTGCGGATAGGAATGATAATGAAAAGCGAACTAAAATACAAGTATGTACCAAAAAGAAAGCAAGTATCCAAAAGAATACTATTTGCGCTGAGTAGCGAAAACCGGCCAGGCAACATCGTAATTATTTCCTGCATTCCATAAAGTAAATGTCGTCGGACCCAAATCTTTCACGGCATTTACCTGCTGCTGAACATAATCAGTATTATAGTTGGAAACCTTGTAATTAAAAGCCTGCAACCATGGTCGCACAATGACCGGATAATCACCGATATATTTTTGAAAAAGTCGCGTACTTTCATGCACAAAATAATAAGGAGCATCTCCTGGTTTTTTATATCCAGCAAAACCTTCGCCAAAATGCGAAGGATAAATCATCGGATAAACTACATCAATATATGGCGCCAGTTCGCCAATTTTTTGACCTGTGGAACCGGAGTCATATTGATTATTCCAAACAACCACACCAAAAATATCCACACCAATCTTCACATGATACGGCTGCAACTCTTTGCGAACCTTCTTCAAAAAATCACGGATAATTTCATAATGCTCAGTCGTTTTTTCGTCAAAACTATAGTTCGCCTGCCCAACAGGCCCTTGTGTTGGAAAACGAATATAATCAAATTGCACTTCATCAACGCCGTAAGAAGCCACTTCCTTCGCCACACTAATCACATAATCCTGAACTTCAGGCAAAGAAGGATCCAGCCAAACCTGACCTTCCGGACTTTTCCAAATTCCTCCTTTAAAATCATGAATCGCCCATTCCGGATGTTTTTTCGCCATTAATTCATCTTTAAAAGTCGCGACGCGCGCAACCATATGAAAACCCATTTTTTTACCTTCTTCAATAAATGCCTTTGGATCTTTCAAAAGAATTTTATCGTTTCCACCAGCCTCAATATTCAGTTTATTCGTTGTTGGAAAAAACAAATGTCCATCGATCTCTTTCATATCAAAAACAATCATATTTCCTCCAGCTGCTTTCAATTTTTTGAGCAAATTTTGGCCCATATCAGAACCCGCTGAATAAGCAGTTAAATAAATTCCTTTATAATCAGGA
>Ga0207658_10001014_pt1 | contig 22911 bp, 17 predicted proteins | sample KBSS33metaG_FD_184322 | JGI IMG/M metagenome (GOLD analysis project Ga0207658, IMG submission 184322) | Switchgrass rhizosphere microbial communities from Kellogg Biological Station, Michigan, USA - KBS S3-3 metaG (SPAdes) (version 2) | ecosystem: Host-associated > Plants > Roots > Rhizosphere...
AATGCAACGTTCGCCTCTGTGAGACCCGATACAGCACGACCAGGCCTCGCCTCGGCCAGTGCGGACAGATCCATGAAACCCTCAAGGGATCGGCACCGCCTAGCAACTACAATTACAGATCTTGAACCTAAGGCAGGCGTGGTCAAATATGCCCGCTATGTGATGCGGCCGCTGGGCGGCATCGTGCTCGGCCTCTATGCCGACGCGTGGGCCGCAAGGCAGCCGTGGTGCTGACGGTGCTGATGATGTCCGCGCGCACGGGCCGCGGCGATCGACGCCATCCTCGATCCGCTGCCGCTCCTGGGGCGTCAGTGTCGGCACGCTCGACAGAGATTGAATTGTGGCTTCCGCCGAGAACGGCAGTTGTTCGGCGGTGGTCTCCGCGATTCATCGCTGCCTCTCAGACCTTGTTTGGCCGCACTGACTGACGTGGCGCCCCTTTTGCCCGTCGGTCGCCTTTCTGCCGCGACAAGCCGGTCGTTCCGACTTGCTGCTGTCACGATCCTCGGATAGTAGTTGCGAATCGATCGCAATAATATGGGGCTTCCGCAGGAGGACCGAGCATGAGCCGTCATTTTACGCCGCCCACACCCGAGGCAACCGCTGTGCCGGCGATCTTGATCGACGCCGCGCGGTGCTGGCGAGAAGCGCGCGATAGTGAGCGATCGGCACAGCCTTGCCTCTCCCGGACACTCGATCGGCATGATTGCACCATGCTCGCGCCGGTGCTCGACAGTCTCTGCCTGTTCTATGAAGCTGCGCTGGAGCGGCCCATGACCGTCGGTCACGCGTTCACCTTGTCTGACGATGAGCATCTGTTGCTCGGCCTGGTGGACGGCTCCAAACCGCGCCAATGTCTCACCTGTGCGCACGACGTGGGAACCATGCTCGCCTGCGCAGTCTGTTCGACCCGCATCATGCTGGCGCTCACTCTCGGCCAGCCAATTGCACGGACGCTGCAATAGCCAGAGAGTTCCAGAGCCCATGGAGACACGATTTCCCAATCGAAGCGGATCGTCGGCTAAGCCCGCGCACTTCCCTTTCCGTAGCCAAACTCCCAGGGCCGGGCCGGTGAGAGATTTCGTGGCTATGCCGTTCCCACTCTGCGGCGGAGAGATGCCGAAGTCAGCACCGTAGTCGAAGCAAATTCCAATCACTCCACTACGAACCGACAGGCTGTGGCCCGTTAGCTGGTAGCGCCACCTGGTATCCGGACTTCGACAAGGTCCTTGCACACAACGCGCTCACCAGCGACATGCTCATCAGGTAGACGCCGATCGCGATGCCGCTGCCCAAGCCGTGGAGCAGGCTCACGGCGAGGATCGGCGCCAGACCGCCGCCGACCATCGATCCGAGCTGATAGGCGAGCGACATGCCCGAATAGCGCGTTCGAACACCGAACAACTGCCCGAACAGCGGCGCGATCGGCCCGAACACGCAGCCATTCAACACCTGCCCTACCGCCATGGCGAGGATCGTGGCGGCAAGACGGCCGGAGTCGAGCAACGGAAAGATTGCGAGGCTCCATAGAGCCGTGCCGATCGCGCCCCAGAAGATGATCCTCGCCGGCCCGATCCGGTCGGACAGCGCGCTGGCCCAGAACACCGCCGGAATCATCACCACAGCACCGACCAGCACCGCAACCAGCATGTCGGACGTCGACAGCGGTGCGCCGGGCAGTTGCGCGGCATAGCTCATCACGAAAGAGACGAGAACGTAGAAGGACGCCTGCATCCCCATATAGGTGCAAGCGGCCAGCAGAATCGGTACCGGGCTTTCGCGCAACGCCGCGAACAGGGGCGAGCGGCGCGGCCCGGCATCCGCCTTCGCGCGGCTCGCGGCGACAAAAGCGTCGCTTTCCTCCATGCGACGGTGGATCCAGTAGCCGAGCCCGACCAGCGCGATGCTCGCCAGGAACGGCAGGCGCCAGGCCCAGGCCTGGAATGCCTCCGTCCCCAGGGTCAAGGTGCAGATCAGGAAAGCGATATTGGCCAGGATCGTGCCGACCGGCGGTCCGATCTGGGCGAAGGAGCAGAACCAGCCCTGCCGCTCGGCCGGGGCGTTTTCCAGGATCAGTAGCACGGCTCCGCCCCACTGCCCGCCCAGCGCGATCCCCTGCAAAAGGCGCAGCGCGATCAGCAGCAGCGGTGCGGCATCGCCGATCATGGCATAGCCGGGCAGCAGGCCCATGCAGGCCGTCGCCAGCCCCATCAGAGTCATCGCCACGACGAACATCGTCTTGCGTCCCAGCACATCGCCGAAATGGCCGAACAGCATCGCGCCTAGCGGGCGCGCGACGAAGCCGAGCGCGAAAGCGGCGAACGCCTCGATCGTGGCGACCAGAGGGGAGGATGCGGCGGTGAAAAATACCTTGGGGAAGATGGTCGCCGCCGCGCTGGCGAACAGGAAGAAGTCGAAATATTCGACACTGGTCCCCGCCATCGACGCCAGCGCAATTTTCCTCAGGCTGCGCGCATCCAGACTACCGCCATGTGCCTCGGTACTGTGCATGTCGATACCCCAATTCTGCCTGCGAAATCAATCGCCGTGTCTGGAACGCGCGCCTTCATCGCGCCGCATCAATCAGGTGTCCTACCGTCATTAAACTTTTCTGGATAGCTAGTTGACAAAAGTATCTTTGATAAATAGCAGTCTCGTATCGGCTGTCAAGGCGACCTCGCACAGGGGAAGCTGCAGCCTCGACAGCCTTGTTCCCGCACTGCGCGCCTGCCGCGCCGAAGAGGCGATTGCCGTGGAGGAAGTTCTGGTTCTGACCCGACGGCCGGATGTCGATGCCCGCACGCTGGACCCGCGCGCGCTGCGCAGCGCGCTTGGCCATTTCGCGACCGGCGTCGCTGTGGTGACGGCGCAAGCGGGCGATCGCGTGCTGGCGATCACCATCAATTCGTTCAGCTCGGTTTCCCTATCGCCGCCGCTGGTTCTGTTCAGCGTAGCGGACACGTCACCCAGCCTCCCCCCTCTACTTGCCGCCGATCGCTTCGCGATCAGCGTCCTGAACGCAGGACAGACCGACCTTTCGGGGCGCTTCGCCGGCCCGCGCGGCGCCAAGTGGGAGGGGATCGAACCGGCGCTGCGTCCAGGCGGATGCCCGGCAGTCGGCCCTTGTCACGCGGTGTTCGAATGCCAGCATTATGCCGATTACGACGGAGGCGACCACCGCATCGTCGTCGCCCGCATCGTCGCCTTCGAGACCGACCCTGACAGCGCACCGCTGATCTTCCATCGCGGCGGCTACCACGAACTCAATGCCAGCCAAGACTGAACGAGGTTTTCCGATGAAAAACGGCGCAGACCATCTCGCTTCCCTGAGGGATGGTCGGACGATATTCGTCGACGGGCGCGAAGTCGCGGACGTCACCACCGATCCTGCCTTTCGCAACGCTGTGGCATCGTCGGGCCGGCTCTACGATTTCCAAGCCGCGAACCCCGAACTGATGACCTTCACTAGCCCCACGAGCAACAAGGCGGTGAACAAGGCATGGCAGTTGCCGACGAGCTATGACGAACTGGTCGCGCGCCGCCACGCGCTGACGGCATGGGCGGAGACGCATAGCGGCTTCCTCGGCCGCTCGCCCGACCATGTCGCGTCCTGCTTCGGCGGCATGGTGATGGGCATCGACCATTTCCGCGCCTACGATGAGAAGCGCGCGGACGCCCTGCTCGACTATTTTGCTTATGCCCGCGACAACGACCTGTATCTCACCTACGTCATCATCAATCCGCAGGCGGATCGATCGGCCGCCGCGCACCAGCAGGCCGACCCGTTCCTGACCGCAGGGATCGTCGACGAGGATTCGACCGGCATCACGCTGCGCGGTGCCAAGATGCTGGCGACCAGCGCGATCATGGCGAACGAGGTGTTCGTCAGCTGCGTGCAGCCGCTGCGCGAGGGCGACGAAAATTACGCCATCTCGCTGGCGCTGCCGCTGGGCACGCCGGGCCTGAAGCTGCTGTCGCGCAAATCCTATGAGGCGGCGGCACCCAGCACCTTCGACAATCCGCTGGCCAGCCGCTTCGACGAGAATGACGCCGTCATCTATTTTGACGATGTGAAGGTTTCGTGGGACCGCGTGTTCGTCGCCCGCGACATCGGCATGACCAATCGGCAGTTCTTCGCGACGCCCGCGCATGTGTTCCAGAATTACCAGTGCCAAATCCGTCTTGCGGTGAAGATGCGTTTTCTGCTCGGCGTCGCGCGGCGCATCTGCGAGATCAACGGCATCCTCGCCATCCCTGCGGTGCGCGAGCGGCTGGGGGAACTGGCGGCGCAGGCGGGGCTGGTCGATGGCCTCTTGCACGGCATGGAAGCGAAGGGATCGATCCAGGGTGGCTATTACCTGCCCGACGCGCATCTGCTCTACAGCGCGCAGGTCATCACCCAGCAATTGTACGGACAGGTCATCCACGTTCTGCGCGATCTGGGCGGCGGTGGCTTCATCATGCTGCCCTCCAGTGTCGCTGACTATGGCAACCCGGAGATCGCGCGCCTGATCGGCAAGACACAGCAGTCACCCGTCGCCAGTTCGGACGAGCGGGTGAAATTCTTCAAGCTCGCCTGGGACGCGGTCGGCTCCGAATTCGCCAGCCGCCACAGCCAGTATGAGATGTTCTACGCAGGCGCGACCTTTGTCACGCGCAACCACAGTTTCCGTACCTTCGATTGGAACACGTCCACCGATATGGTCGATCGCGTTCTCGCAAGTTACTGAAGTTATTGAGCAGTACAGGAGTTCATATGGCAATTCTGGCCGTTGATCTGTGTGGCGAGACACGCGACATCGTCATCGATACGCTGGTGATCGCCGGCTGGGCCGGGCGCGACAAGCATGCGGTGCAGGAACATATCGATGAATTGGCCGCGCTTGGCGTTCCGCCGCCGGCTTCGACGCCGATCTATTATCGCGTGTCGCATTCGCGCCTGACGACAGCCACCGATCTCGATTTCATCGGCACCGCCAGCAGCGGCGAGGCCGAATGCCTGCTGGTCAACATCGACGGCGAATTGTGGGTCGGCATCGGTTCGGACCATACCGACCGCGAGGCCGAGACCGTCGGTATCACTCTGTCCAAGCAGATGTGCGACAAGCCGGTGGGGCGCAGCTTCTGGCGCTTCGCCGACGTGGAAGGCCACTGGGACGAGCTGATACTGCGATCGACCACCATCGAGAGGGGTGAGACGATGACCTATCAGGACAGCCCCGTCTCCACCCTGCTGCCGCCGCGCGAACTGGTCGACGGACTTGCGGGCGGCCTGCCGCCGGGAACCGCGATGTTCTGCGGCACCGTGCCCGTGATTGGCGGCATTCGCGGTGCCGAGGCCTTCACCGCGCAACTGGTCGATCCGGTTCGCGAACGGACCTTGTCCCATCATTATCGGGTCCGCACCCTTGCGGTCGCCGGCTGAACGTAGGAGATAGAGATGGCCGTCAACAAGCTTCATGCCGAGTTCTTCAGCCTCGATCTGGGCGACGAGGGCTGGACTCTGCCCGAAGGCTACCCGGCCGATGCGCTGGCCGGAGAGAAGATCCTTTCGGGCGCTCTGGACATCGAGAACAAGCGTGGCAGCCGCACCCGCGTGCTCAGGTTCGGCCCCGGCTTCCGCACCACCAAGCCCTTCGTCCACGATTACTGGGAGGAGGTCTTCCTGATCTCCGGCGACATGACAGTCGGTGCAGACGCCGACGGCAATGGCGGCCAGCGCTTCGAGGGCTACACCTATGCAGTGCGTCCGGCGGGCGTCTTCCATGGCCCCTTCGCGTCCGAAAACGGCGCGCTGCTGCTGGAAATCCATTACTATGATCCCGCCTGAGGTTGACGCCGCCCCCGCGACCATCGGGAGCCTTGCTGCCGAGCTGGCAACGGGTGCCGTGACAGCGCGGCAGGTGTGCGAGCGTGCGTTGCACCGCGCCGCCGATCCGGCGGGGCAGGGGCCGACCGCCTTCGTCCATCTGGACGCCGATACGGTGCTGGCAATGGCCGACGCGATGGACGCGGCGCGGGCGGACGCTTCCGCCCTGGCAGCGCTGGCAGGCATACCGATCGCGATCAAGGATCTGTTCGACGTCGCTGGCGAGGACACTCGGGCGGGCAGCCGCGACGTGCTGGTCGCCGCCGCGCCGGCCGACGCCCTGGCAGTCGCGCGCCTGCGCGCCGCCGGGATGATACCGTTCGGTCGCGCCAACATGACCGAGTTCGCCTATTCGGGGCTGGGCCAGAACCCCCATCACGGCACCCCGCTGTCGCCGTGGCGGCGGAACGAAGCGCGCATCGCGGGCGGATCGACCTCGGGCGGCGCGGTGGCGGTGGCTGACGGGATCGTACCCGCCGCCCTCGGCAGCGACACCGGAGGGTCGTGCCGAATTCCTGCGGCCTTCTGCGGACTGGTTGGCTTCAAGCCCACCTCGCAGCGCATCCCGCGCGAAGGGATGATCCCTCTCTCGACCACGCTGGATTCGGTGGGTTGGATCACCAACAGCGTCAGCTGCGCGATCGCCCTGGACGCCGTGCTGGCGCAAACCGAGCCGGCCCCGGTCCGCGCGGGCATTGTCGGCGCCCGCCTGCTGGTGCCCGCCAACATCGTACTGGACGACGCCGATCCGGCGATCTCCGATGCCTTCGCGGTATTGTGCACACGGCTACGCGCGGCAGGGGTGGAGATCGTCACGATCCCCCTGCCCTCCATCGACCGGATCGCCGCAATCAATGCGGGCGGCGGCTTCACCGCGGCCGAAAGCTTCGCTTTTCATCGTGGCATTCCGCCCGAGCGCTTCGACCGCTACGACCCGCGCGTGCGCCAACGCATCCAGCGCGGAAGCCTGCTCAGCGCGGCGGACTATATCGACATGCTCAACGCTCGCCGGGAGCTGATCGCCGCGTTCGATGCCGAAGTGGCGGGCTATGACGCGGTGCTGTTCCCTAGCGTGCCGATCCTGCCGCCGCGCCTGGCCGATCTGGCCGACGACGACGCCTTCGGTCGGATCAACCTGCTGGCCCTGCGCAACAGCACGATCGTGAACATGGTCGATGGCTGCGCGATCAACCTGCCGCTACCCTGCGCCGATGGACCGGCGGGCTTCACGCTAGCCGGTTCCGGCGGGCGGGATGCCGCAATCCTGGGATTAGCGGCAGCGATGGAGGCATTTTTCGCCGCAGACTGAGGCTCCGGACCGCTTTCAAGAAAGAGGAAACCCGCGGGTCAGGCCTGCTGGCGCTGCTGGGATCGCAGCTGGAGCAGAGCGAGCGCTTCCTCCACCCCGCCGACCAGCTTGCGCATCGTGGTCGACAATTGCTGGAACTCGTCGCGGCTGAGCCCGCCGAAGATCGCGTCGTTCACCTCCTGCTGCAATCCCGTCAGGCTGGACAGCAAGGCCGTGCCGCGCTTCGTGACTTTCAGGATCACCCGGCGGCCGTCCTCCGGGTCGGACTTCTTTTCGACCAGCCCCGATTTAGCCAGCTTGTTGACCTCGATCGTGACGAAGGCACCCGACAGATGCAGATGCGAACTCACCGCAGTCACCCCTGCCTGCATATGACGCGACAGATGGTCGATCGCGATCAGGATCGAATAAGCTGGGCCGCTCAGCCCGATCGCCTCGCCCAGCCCATTGCGCGCCTCCTGCAAGCGCCCCGCAAAGCCCAGCGAGTCGTGCACAGTAGCGCGAAATATCTGATCGTTGCCTCCGACCAGCAATTCTTCGCGTGAAACGGTATAGGCCATATCCGGTTTCGTGACCTCTCAGTGCCTGGTGGTCCGACGGGGCTCCGTCATGTCCGATTGGCGTGGCGCCACGAGGCTACGCACACGACACATGACATCCCCGCCCATCGATTTTCGGCCGCCGCTCCAGATCGGGGCGAACGGCCGTATGATGTGTCCGCGCTTAAAGCAAAGATCAGGGCTAGGCAATACCCTTTAGCTAACAAGCTTTCCAGCCTAGCTTGTTACGCGATATGCCCGGGGCCGATCGCGACCGGTCGGCGATAACCGATCCGGTCGCGATATCGGGTCATTCGCAGCGATAGGACGCGGCACCGATCGGCTGCTTGCGATCAACCAGCACCGCCCGCCGGGGATAGGCGCACAGCAGTCCCGAATGCGGCACCTTTGCCGCAGGATTGGGGGCCGCGACTAGCTGTTCGGGCGCCCTCCCTTTTTCCACCCACTCGATCAGCGCGTCGAGCATGTGCGTCGGGTTCGGCCCGGTGCCCCCACCGCAGTGATCGTTGCCGGGAGCAAGAAAGAACCGTACCGCCTTGTTTGCCGTGGCTTCACCCAGCCGCGCCTTGATCGCATCGACATAGTGGATCGAGCCGGCGGCGGGGAAGTTGTTGTCGTCCAGCCCGTGCCAGATCAGCGTTTTGCCGCCGCGTGCGGCGAACGCCCCGATATCGGGATTGGACGTGTCCATCGCCGCACCGAACTGTTCCAGCGCCTGATCGTAGAGCTGTTCGAACCCGGCATGATCGAGGTTCTGGGGATCATATCGCGGGTTCTGCTTCAGAAAGTAACGGAGCCAGCCGAGCACGATCGGATTTGGCACGCCTTGCAGCGGATCGCCACTCGTGCGCCCGCCGAAGTCGAAGGTGGTGCTGCGCGTCTGCGAATACCACATGAAGCTGCCGTCGCGGCGACGCGGACCGTCCCAGATCAGGCGGATGACATCGGCATCCTTGGCATCGATCGTACCGCATGCCGTCTGCAGGCCGATCAGTTTGCGCGGATCGAAGGTGCAGGCATAGGGATTGTTGACGACGTTGTCCTTGAAGCCGTCATCGGCATCGCACGCTTCGATCGCGGCGGTACGCGCCGCCTCCAGCTTGCACTTCGCGACCGGTTGGATGTCGTGCATTACCAACTGCGACCATTGCGCGGCGGTGAGGAAATGAGTCCAGTTGATCGCGGGCGCGGCCGACAGGACGCCGTCATAGTCGGCAGGGAAGCGCTGGACCTCCGACTGACCCTGCCGCCCGGCAGTCGAGCAGCCCGAAAAGTAGGAGTAGCGCGGCGGCGCCGTGTAAAACGCGGTTGTCAGCGCCTTGCCGACCAGCGTCATGTCGTGAATGCCCAGGTAGGCAAAGTTGCGGACCGCGCTCCAGTCAAGCCGCCCATCGGCGTCGAGGACAAAGGACGCATCGCCGATGATCTTCGGGTTCATGCCCATCGCACCATCTAGCGGGTGCCCCGCATCGGTCAGGCCGACCGCGAAGCCCTTCGCGACCGCCGGGCTGAGGCCTGCGGGTATGCCGGCTTGCCAGCCACCGCCGCCCAGGCCCAGGAAGCGCCCGTTCCAGCCCTGAAGTGGTAGGCCTATCCAAGCGGTGGCGATGCTGGACGCAGGCGGATGCGCCATGCGCACGGCCACCTTGCACCACGGCGCCGCGTTGAACGCGTCAGTGGGCATCGTCATGACCGAAGCCACCGTCATACTCTCTGGTAGGGAAGCGTGCGAAAGATCATCGCAGGAACGCTTTGCGTTAACGGCCGATGCTACCAGCGAGACGGGGGGCGAGTCCGGTATCTGCCAATAGGCCTGCGCCAGCCAGCGCGCCTCCGCCGACGGATCGGCCGTCGGTACGGTCTGCTGCGCCACCACGGCCGTCCCGGCCATGAGCGCGACGATTGTCGACAAGGCCTTCAACACACGCAATTTCATGGCTGCTCCTGTCACAATATCAGCGCTGGACGCAGACGCACCGCAACGGCCGACTCGCACTCCAGCGCGATTGCATCGCACATGGCCATACAATGACTTTGCGGAATAGGTAAATTGCATATCTTGTAAAACGGGAAGATTGCCGAACCGCAATGTGGGACGTCAAAACGACTGGCCCGGATTGTCGTCCCTCACTGAGCATCTGATTTATGAGCGTAACCTACCTTGTCTAACGAATTTTCCGGACCGACCTCGCACCGCAAGGGAGGAGAAACCCGGCTGAACTTTTTAGTTTACAAGCTTTGTAACTTAGCTATCTTGCCTCCAAGGTCAGATTGATGGGCCGGTGAAGAGCAGTGCGCGGCAAGTACCTTCGCAATCTTCCCGAACAAGACACCTGAACTGACCGCAGCAGGAGGAATAGATCACGGTTCCGGGACCATTTCCGGGACGCATCCGCAATGGGGGTTGTATGTATTCGAGAATCAGGCTCGCCCTTTTGTCGCTGGCGGCATCCACATCCTTTATCCCTCTGGCGGCAAATGCCGCCGAAGCCGGGGCAGATGCCGCGGGTTCAGCCGATGACAACCCCGCCGGCGAAATCATTGTAACCGGCAAGACTTTGGACAATGCACAGCGCACGCCCGTTTCGGTGTCGGTGCTGACCCCGACCGATCTGGCGAACAAGAACATCACCAGCATCCAGGGCATTCAGCTGACCACTCCGTCGCTGAGCATCGCGCCGTCGGGTATCGCGACGCAGGTCAACCTGCGCGGCATCGGCCTGACCGGAGCGTCGCCCTTCGTGGTCAATGGGGTATCGATTTTACGCGAAGGCGCTTTCCAGACCCAGGCGGGGAGTTTCGACCCCTTTTACGACATGGAGGCGGTGAGCGTACTGCGCGGGCCGCAGGGTACTGACGGTGGCGTAAATTCGACTGCGGGCACCATCGTCATCAACTCGGCGAATGCCAAGATTGGCGAGAACGGCGGCTATATCCAGGCACAGGTCGGCAATTACGCCGATCACGGCGCGCAGGGGGCCTACAATTTCACCCTTAGCGACACCGTTGCCGCGCGACTGGCGTTCAATTTCGAGGATCGCAAGTCGTTCTACGACAACATCGGCACCGGCGGCGAATCCAGCGATCCCGGCATTCTCAAGATGCATGGCGTGCGCGGATCGATCCGGTGGCAGCCTTCGCCGCAATTCGACCTGGTGCTGAAGGCCGAAGCCACCGAAAAGGACGGCGGCGGCATCGTGGAGACCCCGATCCCGGGCCGTGTTCCCGACGCCATCCTCGCCAGCGCGGGGACCGATCCGTTCCGCATCAACTATGACACGGCGACCCAAAATCTGGAGCGCAACCGCCGCCTGATGCTCGATGCACGGTACCAATTGAGCCCGGGCGGAGCGACCCTGCGTTTCCTGTCGACCTACAATAATCTGTGGATCTACAACATCTACGACCTGGACGCCTCGGCGGTGGCGACCGCTGCTAGCCCCGGCCGGTCACAACTGCTTAAGGACGAATGGAACATCTATCAACAGCAGCTGACTCTCCAATCCTCGGACAAGGGGCCGTTCAAATGGATCGTCGGCGGTTTCTACCTGGATAACAGCTGGTATATCGACCTCTACCAAAAGGCCCGCATCGCGCCCAATTCGGCCGAGATTCCCAGCCTGACGGTCGGCCTGCAAAATCACCAGAAGACCTATGCGGGCTTCGGCCATGCCTCCTATCAGATCACGAGCGCGCTGGAGCTGGAAGGAGGGCTGCGCTACAGTCACCTCCGCTCCACCTCGAACAACCGCAACTCGACGACAATCTATGGTGCCTGCACCACCCCCGACCGCGACAATTGCACGGTCCTCGCCTCCTTCCCCAATCCGGGCAAGCACAGCGAAAACCTGTTGACGGGCAAGATCGGCCTGAACTGGCAGATAACGCCCGACCACTTCCTCTACGCTTTCTACGCGCGCGGCGGCAAACAGGGCGGCCAAGTCGGTGCGGGAGCCACGGCGGGACAGTCGAACACCTTTGCCTCCGAGAAGGTCAACGACTTCGAGGCCGGCATCAAGTCGACCTTCCTGGGCGGGGCGCTCAGAACTCAGCTGGGCGGGTTCTGGATGGACTATAAGGACTTTCAGCTTTCTACGATCAACCCGCGCAACGGCCTGAGCGGCATCGTCAACGTCGGCAATGCCAAGGTCGGCGGCGTCGAATTCGGCGCGCAGGGGCAGATCGATGCGCTGCAGATCGACACGAACTTCGCGTATATCTACTCCAAGCTTGGCGAAGGTGGGCTTATTTCCGGCACGCCCGCCGGTACGCTCGGGCCGCAATGCCCAGCGGCGAATATCGTTGCCGGCACGGCTACCGGTTGCAACCTGACCGGGTATTTCGACTACCAGCCGTATCAGAGCAGTTTCACGGGCAATCGCCTGCCGATGTCGCCGAAATACACCGCCAATCTGGGTGCCAGCTATCGCATCGACATGAGCAAAGGCACACTGACACCGCGCGTCGATGTCTCGTATTCCAGCTCGCAATGGTCGACCGCCGTGCATCGCCCCGGCGACCTGTTCAAGTCGCGCACGCTGGTCAATGCACGCATCGGGTATGACAACGACAGATATCACCTATCGGTCAATGCGCAGAACCTGACCAACAAGACCTATCGCATCGGCCAGGACGGCGTGAACTATCTGGTCGGCGAACCGCGCACCGTGTTCGTGCGCCTTAACGTCGAGATCTGATGGGTTGAAAGACAGCCGGGCCACCCTTGCTGCGGCGCCATTAGGGCCATTAAGGGCAGCAAGGGTGGCCCGGAGCTGTGAGCACGCCCCCGATGGTGAGCGCTCGCCCCACTCCCGCCGCCTTCCCATAACTGGCGTTTGAAACGACGAACAAGTTTTCGCCTAAGGTTCGCGGACGAGCAGTCCGTATGGTGCTGGACAGCGAGAAGGATCGTCCGTCGCGGCAGGCGGCGGTCACGTCGTTAGCCGGCAAGATCGGCTGCTCGAGCTACACGCTACTCGAGTGGGTGAAGAGATCCGAGGTCGACAAGGGCATGCTACTGCTTTGAAACCATTCTACTGCTTTGAAACCATTCGCTCGATCGTATAAAGTCTCCCACGCACCACGCTGGAGCGATGAGGCTGGCGGATCTGCATGCTTTGGCGCTAACGTCCGATCATTGCTCAAGCCATGCGTCTACGACCTTGGAGCCGACCAGATAGAGCTTCTCGACCGCGGCCTCCAAGCCACCATATCCTTCGTTTTCTCGCAGCAGCTAGGTGGCGGCGTCGGTGCCGGGCGGCGGCATCGTGTAATTGCTGCCCGCGCGTAGCACCAGGATGCGGTTCTTGTCCGCGCGCCCAGCCCGGTCGAGATAAGTCATCGCCTGGAGCACGCCGGTGTCCTCCATGGCGGAGGTGATGAATTCGCCCTTGCCGCCGGTCCAGCGCTTGACACAGTCGTTCGCCCATTCCGTCATGAGCGCGCCGTGCCAGAAGGTCATGGCGGACAGCTGCTCGCCTTGCAGCACGAACGGCGGTTTCTGGGCATTGGCATAGCCGGCAAACCGCATCCGCTCGCGGCTGATGGCAGGGGAATCGGGCAGCTTCAGATCCTTTGTCAGCCCGTACGCCCAACTCACCAGCGCAGGATTGATCGCGACCACCTCGCCTTCGGGTTGGAGCGGTGTCGTGGTGTCGTTCGGGCCCTTGGTACCGCGCGGGAAATAGCGGGACTTCCAGTCCTTGGGACTTTCGCGCGCGTCGATTTCGTGCGCCAGATCGCCGTCGACGACATAGCGCGCCACGCCGCGGAGCCGATCGAGGCGCGGTGCGGATCGATCCCGGCGATCCCGGCGACGAGCCAGTAGGTTCAGGATCTGTAATTGTAGTTGCTAGGCGGTGCCGGCGTTTATAACGTTATCCGCGCCGTGACCGAATAGCTGCGGCCATAGGGGTCGTAGAGCGAGGGAAAGCTGTTCGCATTGCTGCCTACGGCATTGCCGACCATCGGCGGCTGCTTGTCGAACAGGTTTTCGACCAGGAAGATCAGGTCGAACTCCTCGCGTAACCGGATCGTGGCGTTGAGGTCGAAATAGTCGGCGGCCTTGATCGAGCGGAACGCCTCCAGCACCGATGCGGGGTTGGGACCGCCCGGTTGGGGCGTGCTGAGCGGCTGTTCGGGCGTGGGGAGGTAGGGTTCGATCGCCGTCTTGCCGATATGGGTCCAAAGCAGCGACAGGTCGAAGGTCTCGTTGCTGTAGGTTACGCGGCTGTTCCACCGCCATTTCGGCCGGGGCGTGCCGCAGTTCACGCTGTAATAGCCGGTGCAGTCACGGTTGATCGCGTTGGGTGTCGCCTGGAAGTGATAATAGTCGAGCCAGGTTCCGGTGGTTGAGAGGCGCAGCTGGCCTGGCTCACCGCCCAGGCCCAGCTGGCTCAGCTCCAATCGGTAGTTGACGCCAAGGTCGATGCCGGCGGTCTCGATCACGCCCAGGTTCGATCCTGCCAGCACCGCACCCAGCGTATCGCTCGATCCGTTGAGGCCGCCATGCAACGGGTTGCGCCCCACCAGCTGGCAGAAGCCGTTATAGCTGTAGGTCGGGTTGAGAGCCGGCGAGAAGCAGCCGTTGATGATGTCGCCCGTGGCCGGCGTGGTGATCGCGTCCTTCAAGCGTATCCGGAAGTAATCCACCGTCAGCGCCAGGCCCTGTACGGGCCGGGGGGTGAAGACCGCGCCCAGCGTCACCGTGCGCGCCCGTTCCACGTCGAGCGCGGCGTTGCCCGCGATCGTCGTATTGATCTGGTTGGCGGAAGGCGATGGAATGCTGCCGATGGACCCGCTCGGCGCACCCGTCGCGATGCACAGGGCGGTCAGGCCGGCATTGCCGATGGGGGAGGTGCCCTGGCAGGGATCGACGGCAAGGCTACCGACGGACTGCACGCGCGGCGCGAACAGCTCGCTGATGTTGGGCGATCGCACCGCGACCTGGTACATGCCGCGGAACTTCACGCCCTCGACCGGCTCGTAGCTGCCGCCCGCCTTCCACGTCCAGCTGCTGCCGGTCGTGTTATAGTCCGAATAGCGCGCACCCGCCTCGACCCTGAGGCTGTGCACGAACGGCTTGTCGACCACCAGCGGCGCGATGATTTCGCCGAACAGCTCCTTGACGGTGATGACGCCCGAGAACGGCAGTTGGGCTTGGCCCGAGCCCATCAGCTCCCCGGGTATCCGGGCCGCCGGATCAGGATCGGCGGAACCCTTTAGCTTGCGATATTCGGCGCCGATCGAGAAGGCGAAGGGCTTGTCGGCCAGCGGACTGGTGATGCCGAACAGGTCGCCGTTGATGCTTCCGGTAATGACGGTCAGCTCGTTCCGCCGCCGCGTTGCCGCGTCCAGATCGATGAAGTTCAACATGGCGTCGGTGATGCTGCCGGTCGGCCCGAAAAGGTTGAACGGGACGCATCCGTTGGCGGTGTCCGAACAGACCGGGGAACCGCTGACCGTGTATGAACGCAACGCCTGCTGGAGGCGGGAGTAGGAGCCGTAGTTTTCCAGCAGCTGCGACTGCTGCGTCCGGCCATACTGGACGCCGACGTCGAAGTGCAGCGACGAGGTGATGTCGCCGCGTAAGCCGCCCTGCACCTGCAGTTGCTCGCTCTTGTAGTGGTTGATGCGCGGCCCGTACTCGAAGAAGCGGCGCAGCGGCGTCACCGCCACTTCGCGATAGCCCGCGCTACCGGGTCCCGTCGCGTTCGCTGCGGCGTCGCAGGCGTCGCGCGAAACCGACAAGGCCGAGCAAAGCTGCGTGCGCAGGCCGGCCGGCATATAGGCGTTGTTGAGCGGAACACGGAAGGAGTCGGACAGGATGCCGCCCGGCGCGAGCTGTGTCGTCACCCGGTTCTGGACGTAGCTGGCCGAGCCATAGAGTTCGATGTCGGGCGCGATGTCGAAGTTTGCCGATCCGTAGAGCGAATAGGTATCGAGCGGCGTCTGGAGGAAGGTGCCGACGCTGCTGTTCGACAGGTCGGACTGGGTCGCGACGCGCAGCCTGCCGGTCCTCGGATCGAGGACCGACCCCAAGGAGCCGGTGCCCAAACCGAGGGCCACCGGGCCAGGACTGGTGAATAGGACGGGAGAGGTCGACTGCGATCCGCCGAACAGGCCGTTGGTCGAACTGATCGGCACGGCAGAAAAGGCGCGACCGGTAGCTTCGAGCGAGTCGCGCTTGCTGTAGCCGGCGGCCACCGTGATGTTGCCGCGACCGTCCGCGAAATTGGTGCCGGCCACCAGATCCACGCGGCGCTGGCCAGCATCGCCGCGGTCGGTGATGCGGTTGTTGAAGCTTGCCTGCAGCCCCTGGTAGCGATGCTTCAGGACGAAGTTGATGACGCCCGCGACGGCGTCGGCGCCGTAGACCGTGGACGCACCGCCCGTCACCACATCGACGCGTTCGACCAAACCGATCGGAATGCTGTTGAGGTCGACGACCCCATCCATCGAGTAGGGGACCACGCGCCGGCCGTCGATCAGCACCAGCGTGCGGTTAACGCCAATGCCGCGCAGGTCGATGGTAGACGAACCAGTGCTGGTGATATTGACAGAGGGCCCGTTCGCCGGGCGCACCGACGGCAGGTCGCGCAGCAGATCCTCGGCCGTCAGCGGCTGGCGGTCCGAGATCTCCTGCGCCGCAACCACACTGACGGGGCTCGCGACTTCGAGGTCGCGCCGGGCGATGCGTGAACCCGTCACGACGATATCGCCGCCTTCCTCGCCCGGCGCGTTCGAGACGGTCGCAGCGTCCTCGGTCTGGGCATAGCCGGCATGCGGCGCAAAGAGCGCCACGGCACTGGTCGCAAGTACGAGCCGCTTGCGGATCGAAGATTTAGTCATGTGCGTACCCCCTATTCGTATCGGTTATTTCGGTTCGCCCAGGTTTTCGGCGAAGTACCGGATTGTTCGCATGACGCCGTACGGGAACCGTCCGCCGTAATGGGGCGACTGCGGCATGATCAGCGTGTCAAAGACCTTGTTCGCCTTCTGAAGCGCGGCGATCATCTGCAATCCGCTGAAGAAGGGGACGTTCTCGTCTTCCGCTGCGAGGATCAGCAGCAGCTTCCCTTTCAGTCGGTCGGCCAGGTAGACGTTGCTCGTCCGCTTGTACCGGGCGAGCGTTTCCGGGTCGGTGGGCACGCCCAGGATCCGCTCTGTGCTGGTTTCCTGCTGCATCAGCAGCCAGTCGCCCGGCCCTTCGCCCGACACCACCACCTTGTAGAAGTCCGGGTAGCGCAGCATCGCGTTGAGCGTCGAGAAACCGCCGTTGGAATGGCCGGTCGCACCCACACGGTCGAGGTCCATGTAGCTGCGCGTCGCGGCGAGGTTGCGGACGGCCGCCACATGGTCGGCACCGCCCAGCGGATCGTCGGTGTACTGGAAGGCGTTGCGGAAGGCCGCCGACCGGTAGGCGCCGCCGCGCCCCTCCACGCCCACGACCACCGCTCCGGCCTCGGCGAATGCGTGGCCGTTCAGCGTCGAGGACGCCAGGAAGGTGTCGGCGAAGGAGACTGCGTTGAACCGGGAAAATGGACCGGGATAGGAAACGTCGATCACCGGGTATTTGAGCTTCGGATCGAAGTTGATGGGCTTTATCATCACGCCGTAAAGGTCGGTCTTGCCGTCGTCCGCCTTGACGGTGAATTCTTCGGGCGGGCGCCAGCCTTTGGCGATGAGGCGAGACGCGTCTCCCTCGACGATCGGTGCGACCACGCGCCCGTCGATCGTCCGCAGGACGGCCTTGTCCGGTTGCCTTACGGTCGAATAGACATCGATGACATGCGTGCCGTCAGGGGAGATGGATCCGCCCGCCGTTTCCGTGAACGACTGGTTGTTGAATGCATGCTCGGCATTTTCCGGTGTCAGCAATGTCGGTTGTCCGCCGTCCAGCCCGACGCGGTAGAGATGGCGGTAATAGGGATTGCGGCCCGCTTCCCGTCCGACCCCCACGAAATAGAGGGTGCGGCTCTTGGGGTCGACGCGTAACAGATCGGCCACCGCCCAGTCCCCACTGGTGATCTGACGCCTTACCTTTCCGGTCTTGAGGTCGTAGAGATAGAGATGGCCATAGCCCGAGCGCTCCGAATACCAGATCGCTTCCTTGCCCGACGGCGACACCCATACATTGGGTCTGTTCGCCATCGTGGGATTGATGTTGTACTGGTAGCGCGACTTCTCGACGATTTGATCCGTCGCACCGCCGCTTGCGAGGTCCACCCGGACCAATCTCGCCTCGTTGCCGCCCCGGCGGCTGGTGACGAAATAGACCGCCAGATCGTCCTTCGGCCAGTATGCGCCGCCGTTCATCACCGCGTATTGGGCTACGTCGTGGAAGCTTTGCGGGTCGATGTCCGAGCGGGTCGCCGTGCCGCGCTCGACGTCGATGATGTCGAGCGCGGTATCGGGATAGCGTGCGTCGCCGCCGATCGCGACCCGGTCGGTATAAGGGATCGGATAACCGCCTTCGGGCGGTAGATATTCGGTCACGATCAGCCGCTCGGGCGTCTGACGCAGGTCATAGCGAACCGCGGCGATATGATGGCTGTCGGGCGACCAGATCACGCCCGACAACGGATCGGGCAGCTTGGCTCGGCGGCGCGCGATGCGGGCGAAATCGCTCTGGTTGTGCCCTTCGCCATAGGCGAAGTGCTCGATTCCATCGGTCGTCAGCTGCCGTTCCGCGCCTGAGCGCAGATCCCGGACCCATAGATTGTGGTCGCGGACGAACGCCTCCTTCATGCCGTCGGGCGACGCGACTGCGGCTTCGGTCGGTGGGGGAAGAGCCGTGCATGCGGAAACCGGCAGGTTGCACCGGTAGGAGACGCCTGCGACTGACTTGACGACCATCGATTTCCCGTCCGCGACGACCGACAGCACAGTCATCGTCCCGGCCGAGGCCGCGTCGGGCGTGCCTGACAGGGCCTTCGTCAGGGCATCGGTAGCGAACAGCGGAGACTGGTGGCCGGTGGCCGCGTCGACCAGCACGTAGGAGGCGGACCCGTCGTCGGCCTCCTTGCGGAACCAGAAGCTGTCGCCGGTTCCGATCCATCTGAAGATCACGTTGTTGTTGCGCAGCAGCTTGATGAGCGTGTTGCTCGCGAACTCCTGCGCATGCGCCACGCGCGCATCGAGCCGGGCGTCCTGCGTGACGGCCGCCGACTGGGCCCACGATGGCGCGGGCAGCAGGCTCGCGAACAGAAGTGCCGGTATGACGCCTACGGGCAGCGCCCGCCGCGACAATAAGGCACGAGGTTTCGGGCCGGCCCCACTACGCGTGGGCCGCGTTCGGTCGTTCATACCTACCTCTTAATAATGGAATTTATCGGGGTAATTAAATTCTGTATGTCAGTAACATATGGTCTTACACAATCCTGTCAAGCGGATGTGAAAGGGTGCAAAATGCTCAATAACCCATTGATATGGACTAGAAATCTTGCCGAGTACGATTCGGCTTCACGGGAAAATCTCGGAAGCGTGTAAAACAAGGAATTTCGGTAAATCAGAATTTACTCAAGAATAGGAGGTTTGATGATCCGACTCGAACATGGCCGCAAACGCCGGTGGAATTGCCTGCCCGCGCTCCTTGCGGTCGCTCAGCTAGCCGTGCCCGCGGCCGCGCAGGAACAGGGCCCCAAACCGGCGGTGCATGCGACACATGCAATGGCTTCGTCCGCCAACCCGACGGTGACGCAAGCGATGGTCGACGTCATGCGCAAGGGCGGCACCGCCATGGACGCGGTATTGACGGCTGTTCCGATGCAGACCGTGATCGAACCGCAGATGGTTACGCTCGCGGGCGGGATGTCGATCCTCTATTACGACGCGAAGAGCGCGAAATATTATTACATCGACGCCGAGCTCGACCATACGCGCGACGCCGATACGGCAGCGGGCTGGAACTCGCTGGCGGCCCATGCCGCGCGAACGGCGGAGACCTCGGGTCGGCGGGTCGGGGTGCCCGGCACCGTCGCGGGCATGAAGGCGGCCGGCGATCGCTTCGGTACGCTCCGATGGGCGGACTACTTCAAGCCGGCGATCGCGCTCGCGGAAGAGGGCTTTCCCATGTACTCCTTCCTCTACGGGGAGATGGCGGATGCCGCCCAGGGCCGGCTTGCCGCCTATCCTTCGGGTCGCGAGGAATTCCTGCCGGACGGCTATGTGCCGCCGGTGGGCGCGACGGTGAAGCGCCCCAACCTTGCCCGATCTATGCGCCGGCTGCAGCAGGAGGGCCCCGACTATATGTACAAGGGCGAGTGGGCCCAGCATTTCGTGAGCGCCGTGCGAGCGACCGGCGGGGGGATCACGGCCGAGGAGCTGGCCGGCTACAAGGTCCGCTGGTCGGACCCCGTGCGCTCGACCTTCAAGGGCTATGAGATCGTCAGCGCCCCGCCGCCCTCAACCGGGGGAACCCTGATCGGCCTGATCCTCAACATACTGGAGAATTACGACCTCAAGGCCCATCCCTACTACGCGGATTCGGCCGAGAGCATGGAGGTGGTGCGCCGGGCCTTCGGCGTCGCGGAGACCGCGACCGACGAGTATGTACGCGATCCGCAGACCTATGGCGTACCGACCTCGCTGCTGCTCTCGAAGGGCTATGCCAAGACGATGTACGACATCATCATGGGCTCCGCGCCGCTGCCCCTCAAGGCGGCGGCCGAGGTCGAGCCGGCGGACAGGATGCAGCTTGCCGCGGCGTTCGACGGGCACGACCGCCACTCCACCGATACCGACCACCTGGTCGCGGTAGACAAGTATGGCAACATGGCCTCACTCACTCATTCGGTCTACGGCAGCACCTTCGCCACCGGCCTGGTGGTCGACGGCATCTCGATGAACAGCGGCAACAATTTTCCCGGCAGCGCCACCGGACCAGGGCGGCGCATGGTGGGCGCCTTCCCGCCGACGATCGTCGCCAAGGACGGGGCACCCTGGCTGGCGATCGGATCTCCGGGCCTCGCGGCGCGGGCTGTCGCTTTCGCACTCATCAACATGCTGGGCTATGACAAGGGTCTGGAGGAATCGGTTGCCGCGCCCCGCTTCATGGGCAGCGTTTCGGGCGCGCCCTTCACGGTGGAGAGCCGCGTGCCGCAGGATGTGCGCGACCGCCTGAAGTCGGTCTATGGCCTCGCGGTGGTCCCTACCATGCCGTATATGTGGCATTTCGGGTCCGTCCAGGCGATCGAGCGCTTGCCCGACGGTTCGCTGCTGGGCGTTGCCGATCCCCGTCGCGCGGGGTCGGCGGCCGGCTACTGACGGTGTGGACTTCGCGCCAGGCCGGCTGGCGCGAAGCACCGGACGACTCGGCCATCAACACCGGTCGCAGCAGGGAACTGTCAGCTGATGAGGTGATGCACCCGGATCGTCGTGCAGGCGTGCGGCGCGTCCGGGCTGGCCTCAGGAGCTCGCGTGTCAGACACCGCCCGTACGCTAAGCCGTCTGCGGCGACCCGGATCCTCGACAGGGCCGGCTTGGAGATTCACTGCGGGAGTGACGCGGCCTGTGTTGCCGCAATCCGGGAATGGGGGCCGCACGAGCGCCGGCTTGCCGAGATCGTCAATACCGACCAGGGCCGCCAATTCACCAGCTTCGCCTTCACCACGGTCCTGCGCGAGGCCGAGGTGCGCATCAGCATGGATGGCCGGGGTCGCTGGATGGACAATGTCTTCATCGAGCGGCTGTGGCGATCTTTGAAATATGAATGCGTCTATCTCAACGCCTTCGAGACCGGCTCCGAACTGCGCGCTGGCCTCGGCAGGTGGATCACCTATTACAACACCCAGCGATCGCCCTCAGGTCTGGCCGGGAGGGCCCCGGCGGAGGCCTATGGGCGGATCGACGCTTCGTCACATGGGGGCATGCCCCCCATGTGACGATGACCAAATTGGCGGCATGAACGATAACCGGGATTAGCTTAACTCAGCCGCCAAACTGTCCAAGATGGCGGGACTTCCTCACATCGCCAGACACCACCTTCGCCAGACACCACCTTCGCCAGTTGTCGCTTCCATGCGTACAGCGAATGCTGACTGACGCCGAGCCGTTCAGAAACCTCCGCTACCGGGTACCCACGTTCGGTGATCTGGGCCACCGCATCACGCTTGAACTCATCGCTGAAATTAGGCTTCCCCATCGTCGTCTCCTGTCCTCAAAATTAGGATAGAAGGCATCCAGAAATCTAGGGGCTACATATCTCCAGGCGTGGCGACGCCCATTTGCGCGGCCTTCTCTATGAAGCGGCAACAGTCATCATGATGCGTGCAGCGGCAGAAAGTGATCTGCGAACTTGGGGGATCAAACTGCGCGAGAAAATCGGCTTCAAACGCGCTGCTGTGGCCATCGCGCGCAAGCTTGCGGTGATGATGCATGCCATGCTCGTATCCGGCGAGTTCTTTGAAAGGAAAACAACCAACACGATCTGAACATTTCCCCGCTCATACACCCCTCAGGCGTGTAGAGGCGTCCTTGCCAGGACGTGGCTGAACCATTCCGCCGAGACTGTTGGACTTCACATCCATAGAACGTGCGTTTTACACATTGGAAGGTTCTCCCGCGAAGCCCCATCATGCGGCAGCAAATGTTGACCGCGAAGACGACCGTGCTCCGGGCAAGTTCATCTCTATAACGCTTTTGGAGCTTGCAATCTGGGCCGCTATTAGACGACGGCATGGCCCAGATTCAGTCGCTCACTGTGCCGCGACAACCGGATGAGCAGAGTGGGTATCAACGCGCAGCTTCGGGCGGGTGAATGTCGACCTTGTTGGCGAAGCCCGCCTTCCGGATCTTCCGTCATCACAGGCATGAATACGGATCATCATGCCGATTCTTAGGGCTCGTCAGATACAATGTGAGCCCTTTGTTTCGCCTTCATATTTCAGCAATTCGGGGCCGGGGCCCTTTTGGGGGCACGCCCTAAAACTGAGTGCAGAAAAAGGCTTCTTTTAGCATATTAAATAACTTATTCGAGCCCGTCACCGCCATTTTGCGCCGACGCACACCTCAGCGCCGTTCAGGCGCGGTCAGTTGACCAGCGAGGCTTCAATCGCGATGCGGATCGCTTCGGACGTGTGGTTGGCGCCGAGCTTGTTCAGCATGTTGGCGCGGTGGATTTCGACGGTGCGCGGGCTGATCGCCAGCTTCTCGCCGATGAGGCGGTTCGACAG
>Ga0207658_10001023_pt1 | contig 22735 bp, 20 predicted proteins | sample KBSS33metaG_FD_184322 | JGI IMG/M metagenome (GOLD analysis project Ga0207658, IMG submission 184322) | Switchgrass rhizosphere microbial communities from Kellogg Biological Station, Michigan, USA - KBS S3-3 metaG (SPAdes) (version 2) | ecosystem: Host-associated > Plants > Roots > Rhizosphere...
CGCCGGATCACCCTTCTCATACCCCAGGTGGTGCGTCAGCTCGCCGCCCAGCGCTCGTTCCATCAGCGCCTTCTTCAGCTGTCGGAACAACCCTGCATCGCCCGGCAGATCTTCAGGCTTCGACAACCCCGATAGCACCTCGTCCAACAGCTCCGGCTTGATCTCTCGCGTCAACTTCGAGTCCCTTCTTCCCAAGATTGGGACCCGCAACGTCGCTTACACAGGACTCCTGACACCCTCCACATGCTCGCCGATGCACTGGACCGGCCGTGGCGATTCCACATCACGGTCAACAACTGCGCTAATCAGTCTGTGGACGCATCCTTCCGTTCTTGCGCTCATCCTAGAAATTCAATCTTTCGACTAAGCAAACCTCCCACGTGGATCATATACGCTTCTGCATCGTCCGGCGTCGCGAGCAATGGTTGCGCCATATATCGGCTAACTCGATCGCCACACTATCATCGTGTACGATGTCAGATGACGTCCTCCACCAATGACAGATCATCAACCGCGAAGGACGCTTGCCTGTCCGCTTGACCTATCGTGAGGAGGAACGGTTACACGTTGCGGCGCTAACGCTCCGCTGCGCGAAGCTGCAACCCGTGGTGCACATGGCAGGCTTCCGAAACGGAATCGAAAAACACCAGACTTCCCCCGTAAATGACTGCGCCCCGGTTGCAGTATTGTTCGAGGGTGTGAGGATCGTGAGACGCCATTACAAGTGCACCTTTTTCTCCACGACCCATGAGAGCCTCTTCGCATTTCGCACGAAATCGAGCATCGCCCGCCGAAGTCACTTCATCAATTAGGTAACAGTCGAAATCTACGCAAAGAGAGGCACCAAACGCCAATCGAGCGTTCATGCCAGCCGAATAAGTACGGACCGGCTGATTAAAATATTGTCCAAGTTCCGCAAAACTTTCTACTCTATCGAGCATTTCCGCCTCATTTTGGTTATAAATCCGCGCTAAAAACCGGATATTATCCGCACCAGTTAATTGGTGCATGAAGCAGCTCGAATAACCGATGGGCCAACTCGTCGACATAGATCGCTTTATAACTCCCGATGTCGGCGCTTCAACATTAGCCAAAAGACGCATTAATGTTGATTTTCCTGCCCCATTTGCTCCACAAATTGCTAAGCGGTCACCGGATTCTAGAGTGAAGCTTAAGTTAGCGAACACACTTTTCCTTAAATTTCTACCAGAGTAGATTTTGGATACGTTATCGAATTTTATCATGTACCTGTCTCGTACCCACCGATTACTGAGCGATCCGGAGCATACGCGGTTGCGCCTGCCTAAGTCTAGACTGGCAGTGGCCCTACTCCAGCACAGAGTCCGAACCTCGGTGATCTTTCGAAAGGATCATGTGGGCAAGATCATGCCTGCGGGACCTTTCGCGATTCAACGGTCGATCGGCTATGAATGAAAATGCCGACCGTTAGATTCAATGTGTTTCTAACTCTGCCATGACATTTTCCGGGCGTTTAGTCCCGCAGTGTAGCGATGCGAATCAGTTCGAATCGCCCGGGGTCTTCTGTCCAGATGCGAGCGACGTATTCGTAAAGCGTGAGGCCACGGTTTTGTGCCGACGAGCATGGTTGTACGGGTCGATGAACAACTGGAGATCCTGCCGGAGTTCGTCATCGCTGTCGTCGGTTGATTCACTTGACCCGTCCGTTGGTCCGAAGGCGTTATCGGTCGGTCGATGCCACAGCGGCGGAAGCGGCGCTCAGCGCCTTCGAGGCCAGCGACTGGGTCGGCACTACCGCGCGATTGGCTAGAGCTGTCGGCCGACGCGGAGCAAAGCAATCCCCTTTTCGCCTTCCCCGACGCGGTCCGCCTCATCATCTACACCACCGACGCCATCGAGGCACTGATCTCAAAGTTCCGCGGGGCGGTCAGGGCCAGAGCACTTCCCCAGCGATGAGGCTGACACCAAGCTGCTCCAGCTGATCTTGAACCGGTCGGAGAGAGAACGAAAAATGCCGCTACGTGAGTGGTCAATGGCTAAAATCAAGTTCGACTTCATCTTGGGCGAACGATCCATCAAAGCCGTGGCGGAGTGATGTTCAGCCGCCCGGCCGCACACGAAATTCTTGACGGTCCCAAACGCCAGATCATCGCCTTGTCCTCCGTCGTGAGTACCGTGGAATGAATGGCCTTCGACTCGATTGACATCGCTGACACTCGCCCGCTTGCGCCACCTCTGGACGGTCGTCCGGCTGATACCGTGACGGCGGGCCGGCGCACTTACGCTCTGTTCACTTCGCTGAATCACTCGACGGACCGCCTCGGTCGCTTGGGCGCTGCCGTGAAGAATCTGGCCCATAGCGCATCCTTCCATTGCTGGCTGAATAATGCACCATCAAATGCCGGGACTAAACAGCTAGTCTCCCTCCCTCGTAGGAGGACACTGTTGCGTGTTTTAAAGATCGATGCTTTTAGACTGACGAACCACGCGCGACCACGAAAGTGCAGTGACGTAGTCAGGCGATTTAGATTTGGGATCGGCCAGGGCAGAAGTCCCAGTACCTGATCCACCGAGGCAGGCACAATCTGGCTCGCCAAAAAGTGCGAGAGACTATTTGATTGTGACGTAATTTGGTCTCAAGAAGCCCATGATGTGGGCATCCGCGATAGTCGTAGTGCGCTATGCCTATACAACCGGGGCGGAACCACCATTGGCAAGCTCAAAAATGCCTAACTTGCCGTCAGTTTTTCGCAGCCCATCCTATTTGAATTCGCTTCCGCGGAGTGAATAATAAATGTTTAGAAAACGCCAAACGAAATCCAACCGAAAGCGCGCCGACCAGCGGCGGAACGTAGGCGATTGGAAGACTGCAGAAATCCTATATCGCAATCATCTCATCGAGAACCCAGACGACGTCGCGATATGGATTCAGCTAGGTCATGTACTTCGAGAGCAGAAAAATCTGGCTCAAGCAGTTCAACAATATGAACGAGCATTCGATCTTAACGAAGATGCCGACGCGCTTCTACACTTGGCGCACACCGAGAAACTGCTGGGTCGCTACGACGAGGCAGCGGCGCGTTTCAAGCTCCTTCTTTCACTTGATCCAAAAGCCGAACACCGAAGAGAGCTGCGCCTTTTGAAGCCGTGGATCGTAAGACCGGAAGCGATCTATGTTGGAGCCGGAGCAATCATTTTTTCGATCCAGGATTTAATCGAGTTCCTTCGGGCGCATCCGACGATGTCTGGCATTCAGCGTGTGCAAGCCGGTATAGCACTGCATGCTATAACCGCCCCCGACATCGATGCGCATTTCATCATTAATGATAATAGCGGCGCGTTAAAACAAGGAGAATTCTGGCGAATAGCACCTAATGCACTTAAGGAAATCATAGATTATGCGGCTTCTGAAGCAGTCGATCATGAGAAACTACGCGAAAAACTTTCGGATGCAGAGTCTGACGCAGATATCATTCGACCAGTCTCTAGCAGTACCATCATATTATTGGGAGCATTCTGGGCCTTGGGGAACAGTGTTGCCCGATACCTTACCGCAAAGCGCGATGGAGTACGCATTGGTGCCTATCTCTATGACATAATCCCAATCACTCATCCCCAATATTGTGACATAGACGTAGTCCGAGATTTCCCTATGGCGCTGGCCGAATTGTGTACCTTTGCCGATTTTGCCCTCACGATTTCTGATTTTACGCGCGAATCACTGAAACAGCTGCTGCTGGATAACTGTCTTCCCGAGATGCCGATGCGTACCGTTCCGTTAGCACATTCACTCACCGCCGCCGGCGGTAGGGCGCCGTGCCGGCCCGCGTTTATCGATAATATCGGAGCCAACGGATTTGCAGCATATGTCTCGACCATTGAGGGGCGAAAGAATCATATCTTTGTCGTCAGAGCGTGGCAACGAATGATCGCTAATGGAGTGAAAGTGCCTGACCTAGTGTTTGTCGGCCGCAAAGGCTGGCGGAACGACGAGCTGTTCGCATTACTAGATCAGACATCCAATCTGTGCGGACGCATTCATATCGTGCATGATTTGACTGATGGTGAATTAGGAAGCGTCTACGATGGATGTTTGTTCACCGTTTTCACGAGTTTGGTTGAGGGTTGGGGACTTCCCGTTGGGGAGAGCCTAATGCACCAGCGTCCGTGCATTGCTAGCTGCTCAACTTCAGTTCCCGAGGTAGGTGGTGATTTTGTCGATTATGTTGATCCTACGGATCTCGAAAATGGCATTGCCGTTTTTACAAGAATGATTGTCGATCACGAATACCGAGCCGCACGTCAGCAAAATATCGCGAAAAACTTCGTTCCAAGACTCTGGGACGAAGTAGGTGCAGATTTTATCGCTAAAACCAAGGCACTCGGAGCAATTTCTCCGCGAACGGAAATACGCAGCGCTCTTTTAGCTGAAAGTCAAGTCATCCGCGTCGACGATGTTTCTTGGAAGATATTTCCGTTCGACGTATATCTGCGAAGTCCTCAAAGGCTTTTCACACATGAAGCTTTTGATTCCCCGGGTGCTATTGGCGCCTGGTTGCGCGGCAAAGAGGGACGATTAACTTTCGACACAGCGTTTGATGAAGGCGAGGAAATATTGGTTTTTCTGCTTATGGTCGCAAGTGGCAACCAGATACAGTCAGCGATCAAAGTCTGTATCGAAAGTAACGGGCCACATTATGAACCACAGCTAATACCCATGCGCATCATTCAAAGAGACGGCCTAGTTAGAATCTGCGGACAGGTCGGCTATGGTGGCAAGTGCACGATAAACTTTACGATTGTTCCGAACATAGACCAGCATGCGTCCATTCAATCAGATGCGCATGTATGGCCTATACTTGGGCTAAAACGATTTGGCTTTGCCCGCCTTGGTAATACTGAAGCTAGGCAGGCACTTATAGAGCGCTTCCTCTTCGCAGACTCGTCTACCGAAAACCCTTAAATGCGTTATCTACCGATTCCGCTGCTGCTTACCTATTAAAAATTTCACACAATTTCTATCTCGGGGAATGGAAATATCATCCGGCCACCATTAGCGAAAAATTCCACTTCGCGCTGCAGAATATTGTCTTTGAAGTGCCACGGCAGAACTAGGAAATAATCAGGCTTCATCGCCCTCGCTTCAGCTTCTGAGATAATTGGAATATTTGTACCTGGCGTAAATGTTCCGAATTTATCTGGGTTAACTTCCGCGATTACGGGCAACTCTGCAGTTGAAATTCCGCAATACTGAAGCGTAACATTGCCCTTCGTGGAGGCGCCGTATCCGAATACTTTCTTACCATCGGCTGCCAGCGAACGAAGCAGGCGGAGTAGATCCTCTCGATGCTTTACCGTCTTGCGTTCAAACTCGCGATAGGGCTCGAGTGTGTGTAGACCCATGCGACTTTCCTGTTCGAGGAGCCAGGGAACAACAGTACCAACCTTCTGCGATTTATCGCTCTTGCGCATGGCAGTGACCGCGAAACTACCGCCGTTAATCGCGTTCATGCGAACATCGACAACCTTCATCTCCGCTGCGTCTAGGATGTGCTCGATAGCCCTGAGCGAATAATATTCGAGGTGCTCGTGGCATGCAGTATCATACGAAATGGTACGCAGCATGGCAGGCATGTAGCTTTGCTCGAAATGCCAAATGCCGCCAGGCGCAAGAATCTGCTCAACTTCACGCGCGAATTCGATCGGGCGTTCCAAATCGTAAAACATCGCAATAGAAGTAACGATCTTCGCCGGAACCGACATTACAGAGCGATAAGCTGCCGCAGAAAAAAAATCCGGAACTAGCGCAATATCGTCTGGATAGTATTGGCGCCATTTTTCGCCTGTCGGATCAATCCCGATTCGCTTTAGACCAGACACCGTATAGGATTTGAGACTCGTAGCATCGTTGGCACCAATATCTAGGACGGTGTCGCCCGGCTTCAAATCCACAAAACGTTCAAGCTCCCGTACCTTCTGAGACAAGTGTCGTACCATGCTTTGGTTCAACCCAGATCGATAACCATAGTTGTCGCCATACATTTCGCCCAGATCGTAGGTGTGCGCCAGTTGAAGGAGACCCGATTGGGGACAAAATACCAGCTCAAGTGGCCCCTTGGTGATCGGCAGTCCGATTTTCTTCGGAAAGACGCCCGTCAAGGCCTGCATACCAAGATCGAGGACCTTAATAAGATTCGTGCCACCACCGATCCGGCATTCTTTTATTGCGGTATAACCTTGACCCACTTCAAGCTCCTAACCTGGGCAATAGCCACGAACTAAACGGCTTCAACTTTTCAAACGGCGCCGTCTTCAACAATCGGCGACTCACATCAGGACGGATGTGCACTATGTCGCAGTCGGGCATTTGAAAGAATTTCCAACAACGTATCCTCAAAATTAAACCGTGGGCTCCATCCGAGAAGTTCCATCGCGCGTTGCGGGCTTCCCACGGCGAACGGAAAATCTGCCGGTCGAAATCGAGCGTCATCACGCTCAACCCTAATATCAATCGTAGAATTTTGGACGAGAAAGTCCAAAATCTCACTGATCTTGCGAGGAATACCCGACGCCAGATTGATAATAGTTCCGGGCGGCAAAGGCTCCTCGCGAGTTACGGCTGCAACATACCCCGCTACGACGTCCCTAACGTCTAGGAAGTCGCGAAAACTTTCGAGATTTCCCACTCGGATGATGGGCTCCTGCTGACCGCGCTCAGCGGCGACGATCTGGTTGACGAACGATGGGACGACAAAACGATCTGCCTGACCTGGGCCAACATGGTTAAATGGGCGAAATCTCACTGATTGTAGCCCCCGGTAAGCAAGTTGGCCGACGAGCATGTCCGCGGCGGCCTTAGTAGAGGCGTAAACGTTCACAGGATCAAGCGGCGCCGATTCATCCACCGGGCGACTCCAAGCGCGAAAGGTTCCTGCATAGACCTCAGCGCTTCCTACGAAAACAAAACGACAGTCAGGTGCGTGGCGCAGGACCGACTGAGCCAAGTTCAATGTACCGAATAAATTGACGTTGTAAGCGTTTTTTGGATCCGCCTCTGCATCGGGCACAAAAGACAATGCCGCAAGATGGATTACCGCCGAGGGAAGGGTTTTCCGAATGAGCGCATCTATGCCCTGCTCATCGCGAATATCGATTAATACGGCATCCGGATTAGCTCCGTCCTCCGCGCTGATAGATATGACTGGGGTATGAGGAAAAGTTGCCGCAAGATTGGCCAGGAGCCATCCACCGACGAACCCTCTGGCTCCTGTTACAAGAATCGGTCTCGCCGAACTCACCACCGATCAGCCACTATGGCCCTCGCGAAATGGCTCTCGCAGTCGATGGTTCCGACGGACTGAAGGAGTTGAAATATGGTAGCCAAAACATTCTCTCATTAACCGCTTCTGCAGCGAACCTCGACAGCCGATTTCATTTCCATAACCGACGTTCAGCGAAAAACCAGCCCGATTGAGTCATTGACATCGATACTCAGATTGCGCCCTTTGTCAGCAGTGTTTAGGCGGGAGCTGATCAGAACTACAGCCATCATCATCGACCGCCTCCGTTGCCCTCAAAGGCAAACGCTTATAAATTCGTAGGGAAAACCATCCAAAATGTCGAAGCGCGCGCTAATTACGGGGATAACGGGTCAAGACGGGTCGTACCTCGCGCAACTCTTGCTCAACAAGGGCTACGAGGTTCACGGCGCCGTCCGTCGCTCTTCGCACTTTGGCGTGGCAGACCACAGGCTACGTTGGTTAGGAATTGGGCGGGACGTGCAAATCCATGACGCGAATATGTCAGATCTTTCGTCGCTCATCCGCGTGATGACGAACGTAAAGCCTCAAGAGGTTTATAATTTGGCGGCGCAATCATTTGTGGCAACCTCATGGGATCAGCCAGTTCTGACTGCCAATATCACTGCCGTAGGCGTTACAAACATATTGGAGGCATTGCGCCTCGCGGCACCCGATGCGCGCTTCTATCAAGCCTCCTCTTCTGAGATGTATGGTTTGATCCAGGAGACGAAGCAGTCTGAAAAAACGCCCTTTTATCCGCGATCACCATACGCCGTAGCGAAGCTCTACGGTCACTGGATCACCGTAAATTATCGCGAAAGCTTCGGCATCCATGCATCGTCTGGAATATTGTTCAACCACGAGAGCCCGCTCCGCGGGATCGAATTCGTGACACGTAAGGTTACGGACGGCGTGGCTCGGATAAAGCTGGGTCTCGCTAGCGAACTGCGCCTTGGCAACATCGATGCGAAGCGGGATTGGGGGCATGCACGTGATTATGTGCAAGCGATGTGGATGATGCTTCAGCAAGAGACCGCAGACGATTATGTTGTAGCAACTGGCGTCACCACGACTGTGAGAGATATGTGCCGGATCGCCTTTGATCGAATTGGCGCAAATATCGATGATCATATGATCATCGATCCCCTTTTATTCCGCCCGTCCGAAGTCGACGTACTTTTGGGCGACCCAACCAAAGCAAAGGCCACATTGGGATGGAAAGCCTCGACGTCGTTGGCCGATATGATAAATGAGATGGTCGATGCGGATATCGCTCGTCTATCGGGTTATGGAATTTCCTAAGGCTCGCCGCATTGATGGAATGACTGAAAACTAATGACCACGGTATCTGCTGATAAATCGAGACAAGCGAATATTATCGGAGCGCTCGTAATAAGAGAGCTGCATTCTCGATTTGGTCGCCACAACGTAGGCTTTCTCTGGGTTATCGGCGAACCGCTCCTGTTGGCGTTCGTCATCGGATCGCTACACGCTTTTCAGCCCGCCCATATCGGCTCGCAAATGAATCCGGTCGCCTTCGCAATCATCGGCTATACCATATTTATTATCTTTCGAGGCATATTCGGCCGAGCGGAATCTTTGTTAGAAGCAAATCAAACTCTATTATATCATCAGATGATTTCCATTCTGAATCTTTCCGTTGCCAGAGTGGTGGTAGAAACTGCAGGCTGCTTCTGCGCGATGGCCATTCTCCTCGGCGCCACGATATCCCTTGGGTTATGCGAGCTGCCGGCGAGACCGCTTTATCTTCTCGCGGCGATCGGGGCCATGACGCTTTTAGCCTTTGGTATGGGTTTAATAGTTACAGCGCTCAGCTACGAGCGCCCGACGATTGGTCGGCTGGTGCATCCTGTGAATTATTTCATGATGCCGGCGTCTGGCGCATTCTTTGCTGTAGATTGGCTACCCCCGGATTGGCGCGAGATCGTGCTATGGAATCCGATGGTGATTATTTTTGAGTATGCGCGCTACGGTATGTTCGAAGGCGCATCTCAAACATATCTCTATCCCGGTTACCTCATAGGCTCCATTGCCGTATCTCTATATATTGGCCTCGTCGCAGTTCGACGTGTGCGTGCGCATGTTCACATCAATTGATTATGCATAGCAATTGACGTTCTGAAAGAGAATTATGCACGGCATTATCAAGCCCAAATCCTTGCAAGATGCACAATCGGCATCAAATTTAAGGCGCATCGCGCTTGCTTGGTTAGCTAGGCATGCGGCATTTTTGCTCGTCGTGATCGTACCATCCTTCCTTACGCTCGCTTTTTACGGACTTGTTGCCGCCGACCAATTTCAAGCTGAGGCGCATTTTGTCGTGCGAACCGCTGAGGGATCCCCAGGAGCACCCAGTGGCTTCAGTCAGTTCCTCGGGCTTAGCTCGGGCAGCACTCAAACCCGAAGCGATGCGATGAGCGTGAATGACTATCTCGATTCGCAAAACGCGGTAGATCAGCTGCGAACCCAGCTCCAGTTAGTGGATCGCTTTCGTCGCCCCGAGGCGGACTTCATTAGCGAGTTACGAAGCGCGACTCCAACGCCTGAAGCGTTGCTCAAATACTATCGACGGCAAGTTGATATAACTTTTAATAGCGATAGCGGTATCACGACTTTAAAAGTCCGGGCCTTTCGCCCCCGCGACTCCTACGCCGTTATCAAGCAGCTGTTGATCTTGGGCGAACGGCGGGTGAATTTTCTCAATCAACGCAGTCTCAACGACACGCTCGCCAACTCCCGCCGCCAGTTGGCAGAATCTGAAAAGGGACTTGCTGCTATTCAGCGGCAGATGACGGACTTCCGGCAGCAGCGGGGCGACATCGATCCAGAAGGCTCTGGCAAGGCTCAAATTCAACTCGTCAGCACACTAACTGTTACGCTATCACAAGCAAAATCGCAGCTCGCCGGCATGAGAGGTATTATTTCGGCCGCGAGCCCCCAGTACGTAGCTATGGCGGCGAAAGTGCATGCGCTAGAGGCGCAGGTCGCAGCTCAATCGGGACGGCTTATAGCCGGTGACTCTGCTATCGCAGCCCGCTTAGGTGATTACGAGGACCTACAAATCCGTCAGCAGTTTGCTGCCAAGCGCTATGAAGCAGCCGCCGCGAATTTGGAAAAGGTACGCGATCAAGCTAACAAGCAGCAGCTTTACATAGTTCGGATCGTCGATCCAATTATACCAGTAAAGTCCCAATTTCCACAAGGAGCAAGAATTACTCTGACCGTTTTCCTTACCCTACTGATTACTTATGCTATCGGCTGGCTTATATTTGCTGGCATGAAAGAGCATTCGATATAACACGATTACTTCTCCAGCTACACTTCATGGCTTTTTTCTTCGAGAAGTGTCGAATTTCCAAGCAAGCTGAGTGCGCGCTTTAAGCCGGCCCGTTGGTCATTGTTGCCGTAAGTCGAGCGAGCGATTTTTACGAAGTCCGCATCGAAATTCCCCCGTCGCTCGTAATCGCGTACCAGGTTTTCCGCGTCCCAGATAGCTTCATTTACTCTTTTCAGATCGCAAATGAGCTCTATTGCCTCTTTAACGCCATCTATCTCGAGGCTACGTGCTATGCTTCGTAACGCGGCCAACTCTATCACAACATTCTTGAGCTTTGCAGTGTCCTTAATGCGCTCTGACTTGATTTCAAGAATCGTCAACTTATCGTACAATTCGCCAATTGCGACTGGTATCAAAATACTATTCGCCATGCGCACTCAATCCTATCGATAAAGCCAGTCAAAAAATTCGTTATTATTACGCGTGGCAGCTCCCTCTTCGGATTGAAGAAAAGCCCCTAAAATTTGATCAAATGAAACGCCCTTTCTCATATGATCCATGTGGTTCTTCAATCCTTCCCTATCCGGGTTTCGCATCAATATAAGATTATAGCATGTGTCGATAAGTAGGTTTATCGTCGCATCATCTAATTTTGGTTTTGAAATCCCGATTAATACGTCGCTTAACAGTCTAAGCGCCTGATTCATTGGCCCATCCAACGCCATCGCGATCTGGGTCGAACGTACACTCTTCCGATCAAATTTTCCGGAAGCTAAATCATTCAACTTCTGTATAAATAATATGGTATTTTTCTGCGGATCATGGTCAGCGAGTATACTCGACTGTGCGGCTCTAATTTTCTTGGAAAGATCCAGGTCGCCCTGAGCAAGCCTCTCACAGAGTCGATGAGCCTCCCCCACGGACCGCGCTTCGCCTGGACCGCCAGCGCCCATTAGAAGCGCAAGCATCGAATCCGAAAAATAGACAATTGGGGTCCCAATAAGAAGCGCCTCGATCGCAACAAGGGCCAGCCCAAATAGATTTGCGTCAGCGTAGAACATGCCTGCTGACTGCGCTAGGCACTCGGCTCCTTCTCGGGAGGCGTTATCTTGCCGGCGGACAATACCCGATCCCGCTGTCAAACTACTGGGTCTAGAAAGATAAAAAGGCGCAACACAAGTATGCGCCAAAAAGCGATCCAGCCGGTCAAGATGGGCATCATGTTTGGCAATAGGTGTCGGTACCAAGATTTTTCCGCTACTCCCGCCGTTCCACGAACCCACCCATGGCGAGAGAACATTAAGCCCCCCGAGTGGAAGGATCATCGACCGCTGCTTGATCCAGGCTGGCTCCCTTTCTAGGACAACCGGATTTGTAAAGACGAAATGCGCGGAATTACGATATTCCAATACGCCGCGACCGCAGCACAGTAGCAGCGTCTCGTATACCGATGAATATTCGCCGTAATGGCGAAGAATAACTCTTCCCTTAAAATTCCGAATAACGTCGCAAAAAAGCTTTGTATCATTAGCCACAATAACGCAGTCAAACTTGCAGAGATATTCGGATCCGAAATTATCGCGAACGGTCCGCCATTCCCCAGGTAGGAGATGCTTGATTTCGACTTTAGCGCCGCTCAGCCGCCATTGCGAGCTTTCGGCAGTCGCCATTTCGCTTTCTGGGCCAATCCATAGAGACGTCATGTTATAGCTTTCTGGTAGCAACGTGCATCAAAACTAATTTCCGATACCGATCACTGAAACAGATACCAATTTCACAGCGGCCAAACCATTTGACTGAACTCGAAATTCGTATATCTCGTCGGAATTCTCGACATTAAATGACAAATCGATGCGTTGAAACCCTTCCTCATTTGCGATCAATGGCGCAGCAACTTTCTGTTGACCCGAAGCCATGACATCGACCTCACCCAATGCTATGCTAAAAGCGTCAGTTTCGAACTGATAGCTGGCGACGTATCGTCCTTTATCAAAGGCAATATACGGGCCGAACGTCAGCCAGCCAGCTTCGCCTTTTTCAGCCACCCTGGATAAGGTCCTAGTGTGTTTATCATAGGTTAAGCGTCCGATCACCCCGTCGCTCTGAATCATGACGTTGCGGCTGCCGCCAACACTCCGCACGACCACGGCATCGGCATCGCGCACAAGACTACTCCAAAGAGCTTCATTCGTCTTGCCGGTTGCCTTGATGGCGGCAGAGAGCCCCTCCGCGCTCGATTGTAAACGATGCTTCAAAACAAGCTTTTGTCCGCCGCGCAAGCTTTGGGAGGGATCCATTGCACGAATGGCTTCATCTAAGAGATCGTACCGGGCGGCTTCATTCGACGGCATGACACCTTCCAAATACAGCCGCAAAAATGACTTAAGCTGCCCACTCTGGCTTAAGCTTGCGCAAACTGACAAGTCCGGATCTGCCCGTGGCTCAATCGAAAGCATTGAAAGCATTTCGCGATCAAAAATGGGCCAAACATAACGCGGGTCATACCTGTCTCGAACGACCGATTGTGCAGACCGAACTTCTTCTATTATTCCGCGATCGCTATTTCGCAAAGCAGAGCAAATTTTATGCGCTTCACTTATCGTACGGGCTTCGCCGGGCCCGCGATCACCAACCATCTTTGCGAGCAGTGACCCCGAAAAATATGCTACTGGTGCTCCCAGGACCGTCATCTCAATAGGCGGAAGATAGCAAACGCGCGGATCTCGGTAAGAATAAAAGTATCCAGAGGCCGTGATCATTTTGCGAATATGTTGATCTCTAGGGAGCGAATGATACACTTGACTGTTATCGACAGGACGGAGTTGTACTCCACCTAGTTTATAATAAGGTTCATAGAAAAACTCGCGTAGAAAATGATAATGGCATAAGTGGAAAGGATTTCCCGCGATGTTAGGTGCGCCAATGATTATATCGCCTGACTTCGGGTCACTATCGTTAGACCAATTATCTTTGACTTCAAAAATCTCAGGGCCGAGACAATATGGAATAATCCTTGCTTTTTGCCTAAGCCATTCTGCCTCGTGCTCGAGCGGCTCCGCGGCATGCGGCGAAAAGTAGAATCGGCCATGAGCTTCTATGATCTCTCGGCCACCAACAGCTTCGATATCTTCGCTAATGAGCGATGTTTGTCCGTATGCCCGGTAAATAACTGGTCCGCTGAAAACGCGCATGACTTCGACAGCCCATCGCGGAACAATGGTAACAATAAATGCGTCAAAATAATCATTAAGAATGTCTGCAATTTCTTCGTCTATTTGATTATAAAAGAAATTATAACGCGACAGTCTCTGAAATATCTCAATAGGCAGACTGGTAGGTTGATACTCATCCCACCGACCTTGCACGCTCTGATCAAAGACATGACTTAGATAAGGTGGATTAAACACCTCGAAGCCAAGCTCCCTAAGTCGCACAAGCTCTGTCTTCGCTAAGACCTTGTGAGCACCAAGCCAAAATATTCTTAGGGGCTTACGTAGTTTTACTAATTTCTCACCCGAGCTCATGAGAATACCTATTCAACTTGGAGAGTTTTTTTCGAAACAATCTAACGACTTTTCTTGCAAACGACGCTGACTAATGGCGGCGGCGCAAATGGGCGCGGTAAAAGTGAAGGCTTCGGATTCACCCAATCAACGGGTCCCTCAATCGTAAGGGCGAACTCGCTCAACAATACCTCAATTTCGGCCGACGAAAGCGACGGAAAATCGATATTTTCTCTGTAATCATCAACCGCGTAAGACTCGCGACAGAAAAAAGTGAACGCGGCGACACCCCCTGTTCGTAATTGGACAGACGCTTGGCTCAAAGTCGCCCTCGCGTGCTCAATATCGGAAAATGCGTTTGCAACGAGGACGACATCAAAATCGACGGCGAGAGGCGATTCGGCGAGTGCGACGTTATAGCCAAGTTCTCGCAAGACGCCGATTACCGGCCTCCTACTATCGCCGTACACTATGATCGTTCCAGCACGGTCCCAAGCAGTTGCGCGCTCTGCTGCAGCACGCAGAAACCCCTGCTGGGCCGCCAAATGGGGAGGTTCATAGGCCTGGGCAGCGGGAAGTTTAGTTTGCGTAGTGGTAGCAAGTCGCGCGTACCATTCAGCGGCGGCGCCTTCTATTATAGTATTCGGGCAGGGGGGAACACCAATTTGTTGCCGCCAATCGGCGTTAAAGTTCGCTCCTCTACCAGGTGAACTGTCGTCCGATTTCAATGTATCGATTAATTTTTTTGCAAAGGCACCCTCACCAAATCGATTATACAATCCTACATTCGCGCCGACGCCAAGTGCCATTAGGGTATTTAGGTCGATATCTTCAATAATCACACCTAAATCACTGAACTCAAGAAACGGAGCGGCCGCGGTGAAAGCGACAGGACGCTCCGCAACCAAGGCAAGCTCGCACAGATTAAGAATATTATCATCAAGACCATTTTGATTATAAAAGACAGTCAGGCTGTTCTTTCCGAAGGATTGAATCAAATCGTGCGCCGTACTGGGCAGCTTGACATACGAAATAGTTAACGCCGGAGTGACAGCGAGTTGCGTAGCCATGCGGTCCAATCGCTCGTCAAACATCGTCGGATCACGATTTGGCTCTCCCGGAAATGCGGCTATAACTATTTGCGCATCGCCGCGGTCTCGTTGAATCTTAGCTACAATTCGTTCGAGATTTGACTGTTCATGTGCAAAGCCAATGAGCATTATCCTTGGCGGCCCCGGTGGCAGCGTTGCGATGGTTGTATGGTAGGGAATCAATGGCTGGCGTGGGATGATTTTGAATAAGTCTCCCGACGAGCGCGCGCTGTCTAGGGAAGTGGATAGCCAAATGATCTGACCGTCGAAATCCGCTAAATAAGGCCGTAGACCCTCACTTTTCGCGACGGCACCTACCACAACGATGGCAATATAATTATTCCAGTACAGCTCTAGCGTAATACGATCGTACTCGGGAGCACTAATAGTGACAATTTCGAATTGAACCAACCGATTAAATACGTTTAGAGCCCTCTGCGCATATTTTAAAGAAGTGATGTGCTGCAAGCAAACAACTAGTATCCTAGCCGCTTTATTTGTAACGACAGACTGCTCCCACCGGGCTGGTTTGTTTGCTCGTTCAAGTGTTTGTGTAAAAAGCTCGCGAAAGCTGTCGCTGCTCCACGCCACTTGCATCTTCTGAACACCCACGCCTGAAGTGGCAATGGCTTGCCGCATCGAGGAAAGGGGATAAAACGGTAAATACTGATGAATATGCCGAAATGTATCGTTCGATGACAATAAGAGCGGCCTGCCAGATATGATCGCTTGATCGGTTGTTGCTGAAAGTCCAGATTGTCGGCGAGTGTACATGAAACAGTTTAGATCATTGGCCATACACCAGTCTATTAAAGCATCGTCATCCATAAAATTCTGCGTAAATTCAACACGAATACCGGGTTTTGCAATCTTTTCACATAATTGTTTGAGATAGACCGCATAAGACTGACCGTGAACTTTGAACATATGCGGATCGGCATACGTGCTCTCCGGAACATTTATCCGTACAATAGCTTCATCAAATTCTCTGTTCACGGCTTCTACGACATGTTCGAAGCCTTTGCCTGGCGTTCCCAATCCGAACGATCCGATCACGGGTACGGCATTACGCGTAGGTCCGGGTTGTCGTGATTTTCCAGATAAAGGCCGAGGAAACGGCACGATCTTTTCCGTCGGCTGCGCAGAGGGATCGAGAACCATATAGTAGTCGAACACCGTCTGAGGCGCCCTCCGAATAGGATTGTCGGGCTCAACTTCAAGAACGATCGCGAACTTTAACCCAGCAAGCGCGGATACGGCGGATGGCAAAAAATAAGGCTCCATCGTGTCTGGGTGGTAATTTAATATCCAGAAATCGAAGCTTTCAGATGGCTTTTTTGCGTGGTCGCGAGTTGCGTTCTTGGAAAAGGCCGGGCCAATTTCGCCAGCTAAAAATCTATCTAGCTCATCGAGACCAATATACTCTAGAGTATATTTAGAAGAATTTTTCAGGCAATCAAATACCTGTCGGCCACTTTCGTAAATACTGCACATGGCGGCTGTAGTATTTACAAACACCCCTCGCAGCTTACGCACCTCCAATAAATCCAAATCATTGGTCATGTGGGATTGAAACCTTGATACTTGCAAACGGCTAGGCCGTGGTTAGGGATGGTGTGGCAAGCGCGCGCGTCGAGGTCAAGCCAGTCCGATGACGGGCGGCCCTAAGGCGCATCGGCGATACTGGGCATATATCAGGTAGCGACCGGCACGCACTCTACGGGATGCACAGACACCCGAAGAGAACCGAATTGATTCGCTTCCTGCCACCTCGCAGAAAGTTCCACCCCCCGTCTCACCGCCAGATCATCGATTACCTATCAGGCTAAAAGAGGTGTTAGCTTAACAATACGATTTATTTCGAGCGGAACCCCCGGCCTGATGCTGGCACGGAATTCGAAATCGCTAAACATTTGGTCTACATTGAACTCTAAACACGTAACGTTGACGCCCGGAAGCACTGCCGAACTAATATCGACTTTGGCGAACTGCCTAGTTCCCCCTTTTGCCACGACGTCCACAAAACCTATTCCCTGTGAAAAATCATAAAGTTGTGAATTGGCCTTGCGTTGCCACTCGACGGCAAGTTGATATTTGCCTGGCCGGAGCCATACATAAGGGCCATGCATTATGAAGCCGCCCCTACCGGCGTCAATCCAAGAGCCGGACCTGGCGACGCGTACGCGGCCTGCGATCGCGTCCGATAATACGCATTCGTACGGCCGCGCTGGTGGGCCGCTACCGTAGAAACGGTCAGCTACATGTTTGTAGATCTGCAAGTCTAAATCGTTTGCTTCTGTTAATTTTGATAATAAATCCTCGTCCATATCTATCTTTGATACAGCATTATATCTATCGGGTAGCGCAGTATGATTTAACTCTGTTACATTAAATTTTCGTTCTTCGTATAGCTCTCTTATATCTAATTTATAGCAGAGCCTACTCATAGATTCTTGTAAGTCTTCGCTGAGCCCTATGAAATCGAGCTGACTTATGTTATCCATAGCTTCGTTTAAAATGGATAGTTTGTTTATCTTTCCAAAGTTCGAATTATACCATGCCTTTTTCGACACAAGAGCTGCCGTATACATATTCCATATTCTATATGTCTGTCTGAAATGTTCTTTGGAAAAGAAGTCTTTGATAGAAAATGCCTTGGCCAACCTTGGCCCGACTGGATTATTCTGTTCGATAAAATCATTGCTAAAAGATTTCCAGTACTGATACAGCGAAATAGACCTTTCTAGGGGATCTCTAAGAAATGTGATGGTCTTTGATGGCTGCGGAATGAATGACAGCTCTTCCAAAGAAGCATGCGCAGAAAAAAATTTATATTTATCCAAATCACATGATGGCCATTGATCGATATTTGATAGACGCTCGGGGCAGATATCCTCATCTTTGAACAATTTGCATAGAAGATTGTGAACCGTGGTCCCCGCTGTTTTAGCAAAATGCATAAATATTAATTTGTCGTCTAAGGATAATATCGGTGACCTACCTTCCGCGGTCGGTGGATAAGCGTTTGACATCCGGATGCATACTCTTCTATAATTTCAGATATTCAATATATTCTTATTAGTGGAAAGCGCTATAGTGCGACGTTAAAATCTAGTTGGTAGACTGGCTGCAATTCTTAAATCCTGACGCGTGCTATGATTACAACGTAACTTCTGGACAGCAGAAAGAAAATGGAATTTGCGCTATCCTGCATACCAACAAACGTAAAATGCGACATTGTTGGATTGAATGCAAGTTGCGCTCAGTCCCGCTTTTTAGAACTTCAAGCGCGGCGCGCGAAGGCTTCTGCTGTGCTATATGTATGAACAGATCCTTTCAGTCTCGCACATCGTAGCATCGAGCGTCATTTCACAGGCAACAGGGACCCTCGTGCTTAACTATCTCAAAGCAGATGCGTCCGATCGAGGTGTATTTTCCGCTGTCGCATGGAGGGCTGTGGGTCGATGGTCGGCGGATCGGCAGTGGCTTCAGCTTGGTGATGCATAAGTGCCTGCGTTGCTGCGGTGCAGCTGCCGACCACGGTCTGCCCAACACGATCTACAACCGCGCCATCCGCTGGAGCAGGCTTGGGGTGCTCAACAAAATCTTCGCAGGCCCTGCCGCAACGTATGGCCCGCCCCGTTGGCAAGCGGTTTGCATCAGATGCTCTAAACAGTCTGCGAAAACGTATCCGGCCTTTCGGCGCATTACCGTTGGCCAAGATGGAGATCCGCGCGTCCTGGTTCTCATAAGGGGCCGGCATCGAAGTGCCATTTTGCGCCATAGGGTTCCAAGACACCGGTCGACTGTCAGGCCATCTTCTTCTCACCTCCCGCACATCATCCAGCGGATGTACCCCAGAACGGGCTCTTCGGCTTCGAGCATCTCGCCGAGCCGAACCGCGAGCTTCGCACGCCCTTGCGGGACGATGTGCGCGCGCTCGAGCAGCAGACTCCTGATCTGGTTCATCAGTGAGGTCCGCTCGCCGACAAACTGGTCGCGAATTCGGTGCAGTGCCTGCATGTCCAGCTGCTCCTGGCTCTTCAACTCCACGAACGGCAAGGTCGGCCGTGTCGCCGCCTCTGCGATAGCTTCGGCATCGCAATTGTCGTTCTTATGGGCCTTCACGTATGGACGGACATATTCCGGCGACATCAACCGGACGTTATGTCCATGCGCTGCCAGCACACGGCTCATATGGTGGGCGCCACAGCACGCCTCCATTGCCACAACGCATGGCGCGAGTGACGCTGCAAAGCCGATGACCGCCTCACGTCGCATACGCCTGCGAACGACAATTCTACCGGTGCCGTCCAGACCCACTACGCTGCAGCTGTTCTTGCCGAAGTCGATCCCCAGAACCAAAACTTCCATGACCTTCTCCTTCCTCAAACGATCCGATGTCGGCTAAACAACAACGGTTCGATTAAGGGGCGGGCCATCCTAAAAGGGGGGCGGACCGGTTGTTAATCTATGCGATTCACCTGAAGGCACATCACACGGCAGCCAGCCTGCTCGCAGAACAAGAATTCACCGGTCAATGGATCGTTCTCTAGGGCTTAGTAGTTCTATTCTATGACAAATTACCGAGTTTGTTACTATAGCGCTTCGGGTCTAGTAAACAGTCAAGCGACTAGCTTTCTGCTTTATTGGGATGCTCGCCTTAAATAGGCTGTTCAGGAGTTATATAATTCTTGGCTTTGGGCCGGCAGCGAACGGTATCGCCTGCATGAGATCCTAGATTCGTGCATCGAATTAAGCCGGGTGGCGGTCCCGGGTAATCGGCCACTTTCGCCGGGGCTAAACCTAACCAACTCCCAACTGCTACCGCTACGCCACCGGCTGCAAATAATCCGGCTGATATTATTCGTTCACGGGGTTTCATTCGGTATTTGCCCTGAAGAAGGCGTCGGTTTTCAGATTTCGCCGTGCGCAGCTACGACCGCCCTTTTTTTGCCTAGAGTGTTCGGCGTCGAAGCCGACATGATTACTCGACCTTCAATTTAAGAGTAGCATCGGGCTTTTTTTGCTCGAAGTTTTCGTCCGAATCGACAGCCAAGATCACCTGCCTTTACTCAAAGCCGCGCTAGCTGCGCAACCATTCTGTATTTCCTCTATAACCGACTGCACTCATAAGCCATTAGGCGCCCTGATATCGTTCGCACTCTTTGAACCGTAAGCCGTAGCCTCGGCAGACGACAGTGAGCGAATTTGCCAAGCAGCGCATTTGAACAGCCGCTCCTGCTTAGCATCCAGCACAATCGCTGCGTTATTTAAATTTGCCGATGTGAGGAAGGTTGTGAGGCCACTAAATCCTCCCGCGCTATTTTCTGCACGAGCCGCTACAACGGCCGCTGCCAAAGCGACCAAAGTCTCGTCGGGCATCGAGTTCTCCTCCGTGGTAGCGGGAAATTATAGGCTATCTGGGCTCCAAATCAGAAGCGCTCGCAACCATGGCACATGCCCCGAACCATACCCGCAGCGGCTTAGCTGCCGCTGCGGGTCAAATAGCGACCTTGGCAGTATCAGGTCGGCGCCGCCGTTGGCGGATCACCAAGCTTGCCAGCCATTCTCCGCCAACCAAATGTTGATGCTCATCTGTCCACTATCGCGAGCAGATCCAGGCACCGTAAGGACCGTTTGGCCGTCAGGCCTGATCACGTCGACTGAATCGTAAGAACCGGTTCTTTTCCCCGTGTAGTATTTGTGGCGTTGGACGAGCAAATGGCCTCGATATGGGCCGGTTCTGATCAGGCCAACGGCGAATCCATCAATCACGAAGCGCTCATGCCCTGTCTCGACAGTGACTTGATGGACTGCAGCCGACGTTGCCCAGGCTTCGGCGGACACATAGACAAAGCCGCCATCGAGCGAGAAGATCGGGCGGCTGAACGACGCGAAATTCAGCTTTGGATCGTCGTTGAGGCTCGGCCCGACGAGTTGCCATCGTTCGCCGCTAGCGCCATCGGCAAGCCATAACAAGTTTAGCGACGTGCCACCCTCGTCGGTAGGCTTGGCGTCCAGATGGATAAAAGCGACCGTTGAGCCATCTGGCGATAAGACGGGTTCGCCGTTGTTGCCATTGACGTTCTCCCGCTTCGCGAGTCTATCAAGATGGACGTCGGGCTTGGCGGCATCGATCCCGAGATTCTTGGCGAGATGGAATTTGGTCACGGGGCCGATCCAGGGCAGCGTCTGACAAAACGCTATCTTGTCGTCAGCCGCTTCGAACGCGGCGAACAGATCAGCCCGGTCACGCCATATGAGATCAATGGCTTCCGACTTGCCGGGATGGCCGAAAACTGAAGTCGCTGACTGCCCATTGCGGAGTTGCACAATACACCGCTCCGCAATGGGCGCCGCCACCGTAACCCGCATACCGGAATTGCAGATCACGTAGATGGCGGCTTGCGCAAAGCCGTCAGCATCCTGCACCGAAGCAATCGCTTCCGACCATTCGATTGTGTCGCGATAGCCAGCCTTGCGAACAGCCCATTCGATATGATGAAAGCGCTCCAGCGTCAGCATGCCGGCGCCTAATATTCCGACGCCAGCATGATCGTCATGACCCGGGTCGTCTTTTCCGGGTCGGCGGGATCCTCAGACCCGAATTCCAGACGCTCAGCGAAGTAGTCGATCTTCCAGAATATTTCCTGATCGAGGTATGTGACCATCCCAAAGTCGCGTTCGCCGTGAGGGTCGTTTTCTTCATCGAATGTGTCGAATGCGGCGATCACCTTGAGCAATTCGTGTGACGTACCCACCGCGAGAAAGCCAACCCCGCGCGTGAATAAAATGCGACCTCCCGTTTGATGCATACGAAGTTGGTCATTCAGCCGCGCTATGCGTGCGATCCTACAAATTACCGAAGTGCACAAAGCACTGCTTTCCTGTTCGCTGCCATTCATGGCTTCGTTCCTTTCGATCTGAATCTGATGCGCTGAGAGTTTCAGGTGAGACGCGGTCAGGGCGCCGCTGCTGGCCGGGCATGTGCCAACAGCGGCGTTTCGCAGAGGCTAGTATTCTGACGCCAGCATGATCGTCATGATGCGCGTGGTAACGTCCGCGTTGGCGGGATCTTTCGATGGCCCCACGGCTTGCTCGTCATAATAGCCAATCTCCCAGAGAACCTCCTTGCCGAACAGGAGGACCGCACCGCGATTGCGCTCACCCTGCGGATCGTTGGTCTTGGTGAAGCGATCATAGTCAGCGACTTGCTTGAGGAGATCGACCGTCTTTGCGCCCGCCATGAGCGCCACATCTCGCGAGAGGAAAGTGATACCGCCTTCATTCGTCTTGCGGATTCGGTCGTTGAGTGCCGCGATGCGAACCAGACGCGGATCCGGTTGACCAGGGGCGTGAGTCTGCGTTTCACTGCCAGTCATGGCGTGATTCCTTTCGATTATATGGTGGTTGGATTTAGAGGAGGCGGACGAGCTTACGTTGCGCGTCGCGGTCACCTTCGATGTAGCGTTCAGTCGTAGAAAGCGCCCGGTGGCCCGCGAGTTCTTGTACGTCGCGTAATGAGCCGCCAGCTTTGGCGAGAAGTCTCGCCGTTTGTGT
>Ga0207658_10001030_pt1 | contig 22692 bp, 26 predicted proteins | sample KBSS33metaG_FD_184322 | JGI IMG/M metagenome (GOLD analysis project Ga0207658, IMG submission 184322) | Switchgrass rhizosphere microbial communities from Kellogg Biological Station, Michigan, USA - KBS S3-3 metaG (SPAdes) (version 2) | ecosystem: Host-associated > Plants > Roots > Rhizosphere...
ACGTAACGCTGCGTCGCTTTCGCGAAGCTTGCGAACTCCTTCATTTCGGAGATCAGCATGGCCCCACTCGCCGGCTGACTGGTCCGCGTAATCATGAACCCGACTCCTTAGTTCCCAGGCGGGATCATGCGGCGGTATTGGTTTCGAGAAACTTAACCACAGTCCCACCCCCCATTCAGATTGAATCAGAGGGGAGTCACCGCGTCTAGGCTAGAAATTCGCTCCGGCCGGGAAAACTGTGGATTGTTGATTATTTGCAACGCGATGCATTTTTGTAACGCATCCGTTTCTATTTCCTGGGCCGGTTCCCCGGAAAGCCCGAAGAGGGCGCGGGTTCGTCGGAACAGCCCGGCTGCGCTGCCGCGGGCGGATCGGAAGCGTCCATCGATTCATCGCTGCCGACGTCGGCCTTCGCGTCCGGATCGCCCGGCTTGAGCTTCAGCTTGCGCTCGAGCTCACGCTCCGGCGGCGCCGAGATCACCGGTGGCGGCGCTGATTCCTTCGCTGCATTCACAGCCGGCTCTCCTTGGCTTAACATTGCACGGGGGAAACGAGCAGAACCGTGCGGCCGTTCCGCGGCCTGTCTCGTTTCGACCGGCTGTGCCGGCAGTTCTGCCAATGGGCAGAGGGCGGTTTGCGCGGGGGGAGTTTTGGGACATGACGGTACCAATGCTCATGATGCCACCCCCAATGGCCCGGACGCGGTTTGCCGACTGGCCGTTCGCGCTGAAGTCCATCCTCGGTTTCTGGTTTTTCTACGCGCTGACGGTGGTCGTTCGCGCGTTCCTCGGCACCGACCCCTGGACCACGCTGCAGAACAAGCTGATCGTGGTTGGGATCGGTATCGTCTTCACCGCGCTGATCTACCTGTCGATTGTCAGCCTCGGGGCCGGGACGAACATCCGTCGCAAAGCGATTGTCGCGGCAGCCTCCTGCGCTGTGGCTTCCGTGACAATGGGGGCCGTCGTCGTCTCGCTCGAGGACTATTTCCGCGAAAGCAAAGAAGAGTTCCGGTTCCAGGCCCGCGAGGGTTTCTGGGTCGTCGAGCAGGGCAACCAGATCCGTATCGAGCGGACCGCTCAGGAACCTTTGGTCCTCACCATGCCACAGGTGCGAGAGCTCGATGCGATGAAGCGGGTCCGGTACGTGCTCGACTGGTCGGTCACCTGGGTATTCTTCTTCATCGCCTGGAGCGCCTTCTTCCTCGCCAACGAAGCGCAAAAGCAGGCACTGGGCGCGCAGCGGCGGCTTGCCGACGCGGAAAGCGCCGCCCAGGCCGCGCAAGTTCGTGCGCTTCGCTACCAGGTGAACCCGCATTTCCTCTTCAACACGTTGAATTCGCTCTCATCGCTGGTGATGACCGGGCGAACCGATCGCGCCGAGACCATGCTGCTCGCCTTATCGACCTTCTTCCGCACCAGCCTTTCGCTCGATCCCGGCGCCGACGTCAGTCTCGCCGAGGAAATCGACCTTCAGCGGCTCTACCTCGACATCGAGATGGCGCGCTTCCCGGACCGGTTGACGGTAGAGATCGACGTCCCGCCGGACCTCGAGCACGCTCGCCTACCCGCCCTGCTGCTGCAGCCGATCGTCGAGAATGCTATCAAATATGGCGTGTCGAAGAGCCGCAAGGCGGTGCTCGTCCGGATCGCTGCCCGCCGCCTGCCGGATAATCGGATGTCGCTCGAGATCAGCAATCGCCTGAAGAGCGGGGGCAAGGAGGAACTGCCTGCCGCCACTCACGAAGGAACTGGCCTAGGACTGGCCAACGTTTCGCAGCGTCTCGAAGCGCGGTGGGGTCCGCGAGCGAACTGCCGTTATGGTCCGATGACTGGCGGCGGCTACAAAGTGGCGCTCACCATGCCTGTGGAAACCCATGGTCGAGACTAAGCTGCTTCGCGTCCTGATTGCCGACGACGAGCCGCTCGCGGCGGAGCGCCTCCAGCTGCTGCTGGCGCGCGCCGAGGGTGCCCAGCTCGTCGGGACCGCGAGCGACGGGGATAGCGCGATCAACCTCACCGAGGCGCTGCACCCGGACGTGCTGCTCCTCGACATCGCCATGCCCGGCCTCGACGGGATCGGAGTCGCCCGCGCGCTCGCCGCTCAAAATCCTTCGCCCGCAGTGGTGTTCGTGACCGCCTTCGACCAGTTCGCCGTGGCCGCATTCGAGGTCGAAGCGGTCGATTATCTGATGAAGCCGGTCGAGCCCACCCGGCTCCAGCGCGCTCTCGACCGTGCCCGCGTCTACCTGCAGCAGCGAAGCGCTCAGCCGGCCGCGGGCAAGGTATCGCAATGGCTCGACGAATTCTGGGCGTCGGACCTCTCGGGCCTCGTCCGGATCGCGGCGCGAGACGTCGACCGCGTATCGGCCGAGCGCGATTACATGCGGCTCCATGTCGGTCGGCGCAGCTGGCTCATCCACCATTCGATGGCAGCGCTCGAGGAAGGCCTCGACCCGGACCTCTTCGTCCGACTCCACCGCTCGGCAATCGTGCGCAAGGACTTCATTGCCGGCTTTACCCGAAACCCGTCGGGCCGCTGGATCGCGCGGCTTGCGGATGGGACGGACCAGCCGGTCGGCCGGCTCTATTCCGACCGAGTGCGGGTGATCGCCGGGCGCTAGGCTCGCTCGCCGACCTCGCGGTCGACGATGCTAACGAGTGCAACGTCATGAGTGACGTTGCCGACTGTGCGGAAGATGTCAGGGATCATCTCGACCGCGACCAGCAAGCCTAGCGGCGCTATCGGTACGCCGAGAGCAAGCGCGATCGGCGCGATCGAGCTGATGTAGCTGACTTCGCCCGGCAGGCTGACGGCGCCGTAGCTCATCACCGCGCCGACGGCGGTTGCGGCGATCATCTGCGAGACTGTCGGCTGGATGCCCAGCCAGTGCGCGACATAGAAGGCGACGGCGGTGTTCATTGCCGGGCCAGTGGCGCGGAACAGGGCCACGGCGATCGGCAGGGTCACGTCGGCGACATTCTCGCGAATGCCCATCTCCCGCGAAGCAGTGAGCATCGCAGGGAGCGAGGCGAGTGACGAACGGGTCGAGATGGCGACCGTCTGCGGCGCGATCATTCCGCGCGCGAACGATGCGCTTCCGATTCGGCCAATGAAGATCGCCAACGGGTAAGCGGCAAGGGTCACGATAATGCCGATTAGCGAGATGATCACGACATAATGGCCGAGGCCGGCGAACGCCGCGCCGCCTGCGGCCGAACCGACCGTGAACGCCAGTGCGAAGACGCCGAGCGGCGCGAGCAACAGCACCCAGTCGATGATGATCACGAATGCGTCGCCGATGGCTTCGAACAGGGTCACGACGGACTTGCGCGCCGATACGGCGAGACGGGTCAACGCCAGGCCGAAAAGTAGCGCGAACACTGTCAGAGGCAGGACGTCGCCGTTGTTGGCAGCAGTGAAGAGGTTCGGCGGAATGACGCCCTTGAAGAACTCAGCTGGGCCGGGAAGCGCGCCGGGTGCTTTCTCGACACCGGCAAGGCCGGCCTGGAGCAGGCCCGCGGTTTCGCGCGACAGCGGGAAGGTGTCGGTCAACGCCAAGGTCGCGAGCGCTCCGAACACCGCGGAGGCAGTGCAGATAATGACAATCCACAGGACCGAGCGGCCCGCCACCCGGCCGGCCTGGGCAGCCTCCGCGCTCTTCGCGACGCCGACGACGAGCAGCGCCACGACCAGCGGAATGACCGTCATCTTGAGCGCGTTCAGCCACAATGTGCCGATGAATGAAGCGACACCGAGTGCGCCATCGCGCTCGCTAGCGCCCAATCTGTTCGCGAGCATTCCAGCGACAAGACCCGCAACGAGAGCGGCAAGGGCGTAGTACGGACGAAGCCGCCCGGCGCCGCCCACCTCCTTCTTGTTCGGCTCGTCGGTCAACGCGGCTTCTTAAACTTGTAAATCACCCGGTCCGTATGGCCGACAATCTTGTCGTCGGTGACCTCGAGGCTGTGATAATCCGCCTTGTTGCGCAAAAGGTCGCTACTACCGACGAGGACGAAGCCCGCCCGCTTGAAGTCCGCCTTGATGACGTCCGGATCGATGCGATGGTACTTCTCAACCGTCGCCCGAGCATCGTCATTCTTGTTGGCGACATGGTCGATGACGCCAATGACGGCCCCCGGCTTCATCGCGGCATAGACTGCCTTGAGAAACGCGTTCGGATCCATCGTCGGGATCTTGAACTGCGCCGACGACCAATAGGTGTCGTGGTAATTGTTGTTGAGGATCACGAAGTCGGCATAGTTCTTGGGCAGGTCCGGCGCCTCGAACGGTGACGCGACGATCGTCACGTTGGGATGCTTTGCCACGAAGCCTTCCATGTAGGCCTTGCCGCGCGCGCCATAGAATTGGGTCGGCTGCCAGATCGTGTCATGGCCCTTGGGGCCGATCACCGGGACCATGATCTCGGCCCAGTATCCATTGGCTCCGAACAGGTCGAGGACCTGCATACCCGGCTTCAGCCCCAAGAACTGGAGCACTGCGGCAGGCTTGCGGCCGGCGTCCAGCTTGACGTTGTCGGGACGACGGTCCGGCGACTTCAGCGCGGCGGCGACGGTGCTCGCCGGCGCGGCGCTGACCGTTACGGGAACTGCGGTAAGAGCAAGCGAGAATGCGGCAAGCGATGAAAGGCGCATGGATCGTCCCCCAGGTGCGGTTGATGCCTTCTATCGTCGGAGTTGCAAGGTCGCCAGAGTCACGGCCTCATCGTCGATCGAGACCAAATATTCGATCAAAGCACGAATGGCCGGACGGCCGCGCACCAATTTTTCGCCCGCGGGCGCGCATCGACCGGGGCCTTCGAGCGTTCTTGTCGGGAACCCGTTCACCGAGTGGAGTAGCAAATGGCCGAACATTCCGACACGATCAGCACGCTCAACACGCTCGTCGCGACCACGATCGACAGCATCACCGGCTACGAGGACAGCGCGCAGAACATCGATCATGAGCGCTTCCGCGAGATCTTCCGCCAGCGAGCCGATGAGCGTCAACAGATCGTCCAGCAGCTTCGCGAGGAAGTCCGGCGGCTAGGCGGGAATCCGGAAGACGACGGCTCATTCCTCGGCAAGGCCCACCAGCGTTTCGAAGACCTCAAAGCCGCGATCACCGGGCGCGACGAAAAGGCGATCATCAACGAGGTCGAGCGCGGCGAGGACTATCTCAAGGGCAAATGGCAGGCGGCTCTGCAGAGCGGCGCGCTGCACGGCGAGTCTCACGATCTGGTTGAACGGCTCTATCAGTCGGTCAAGGCCGGCCACGACCAGATCAGCCAGCTCAAGCACGGCATGGAGACACCGTCGAACGCCTGAGGCCTAACCAATCCACCACCTCGTTCGGGGTGGGGCGCGGGGCGGCTCTCAGGCCAGCGGAGCTGCCCCGCCTGCTTTCTCAATAACCCATCAGCGCGAGGACCTCGCGCCGGCTGCGCTCGTCCTCGCGGAAGGTGCCCATCATCCGGCTGGTCGTCATCATGACTCCTGGCGTCGAGACCCCGCGCGCGGTCATGCAGGCGTGGGTTGCCTCGATGATCACCGCCACGCCCTTGGGCTGGAGATGCTTCCAGATCGCGTCGGCGACCTGGGCAGTCAGCCGCTCTTGGACCTGCAGCCGCCGCGAATAGCCGTGAAGCACGCGCGCCAGTTTGCTGATGCCCACGACCTTGTCCTTCGGCAAGTATGCGATCGAAGCCTTGCCGATGATCGGCGCCAAATGGTGCTCGCAGTGCGACTGGAACGGAATGTCCTTGAGCAGCACGATCTCGTCATAGCCGCCGACCTCCTCGAAGGTTCGGCTGAGGTGCACCGACGGATCCTCGAGATAACCCTTGGCATATTCCTTCCAGGCCCGCGCAACGCGGCGCGGGGTATCGAGCAGCCCCTCGCGATCGGGATCGTCCCCGGCCCAACGGATCAGTGTCCGGACCGCCTCGGCGACATCGCCGGGAACGTCGCAGGCCGGTGCCGGCTCGACCAGGTCACCGTCGTCGGGATCGCCATGAGTGTTCATCGGCCAATCTCCTTTGCGATCGTCTCGGCGACGGCCGCGGCCTGCTCGCGGATATCAGGCACGGCGATAATCTCCCAATAGTGCCCCTTGGTGAGTGGACCGAGCGCCCACAACCGGCTCCCGGCGCGGCAATCCTCGGACACCTCGAGTCCGATCCCGAGATGGTCGGGCTTGACCTCACCCGCCTCGAACAGGGTCCGCAGCAGTGGATCCTTCGATCGCCCGATCGAGTGAAGCGGACCGGTGCAATTGAACGCATAGGCAAAGTTGTCGCTCCGCCCCTGTGACGCACCGCGGCGCCGGTAATCGACCTGGATCCCCTCGGGGGTGCAGCGCGCAGCTTCGATACGGCCGGCGACGATCTCCAGCTGGCCGTCGGCAACCATGCGCGCGACGGTCCCCGCGACCTCCGGAGCGATACGATGGCGATGGACGTCCCACCAGGGCCGCGCATGGCGAAGGAAACGCGTCTGCTCCTCATGGCCGAAGCTTTGCCAGAGCGGATGGCTGTGCGGCCGCAGGCTGTCCACCGCCGCGCGCCAGCCGACTTCGGCGCTCTGCTTGCGCAACCACCGGAACATCCCGCGAAGGCCTTTGGGAAGGTCGGCGCTGTCGACCGGCGCCGGGTCAAAGTCGGCATGGGCGCGCGGAATCAAGCCGCGGCGCGACAGTGCAACGATGCGCCCCCTGTGGCCAGCTGCGTCGAGGGAGAGCACGAGGTCGACCATGGTGAGGCCGGTGCCGACGAGCAGTGCGGCCCCGCCCTTAACCGCCAGGTCCCCCACCGCGGCCCGCGCATCGGCTCCCCATGGGTTGCCCACGAAACGGTTTCCCAGGCCGTGAAAAGCGCGCAGGGCTTCGGGTTCCTGGTTGCCGACGGCGAGCACGAGCGCGTCGGCTTCAACCGACGAGCTGTCGGCGAAAGCGACGCTCCAGCCCTCCGTGTTCCGAGCCGCGCCGACCGCTTGGATCTCGGCAATCTCGACGCAACCACTGCCTATTGCCTCGGCCAGCATCTCCCCGAGATAGACGGCGAAGAAGCGCCGCTGGGCGAAGGCGCGCGGATTGCCCCCCTCCGTCTCGAAGCGTCTTGCAAAATGACCTGGGTCGCCCGCCCAGGCGCTCATCCCTTCGGCCCGCACGTTGAGCAGGTGAGCGGCCTCGGTCGTCGAGTAGGCGACGCCCCGGCCCATCCTTCCCGAGCCGTCGATCAACAGGGACTTGATCCCCCGCCTCGCGAGTTGCGCCGCGAGGATCGCCCCGGAGGCGCCGCCTCCGACAATCGCGACCGGAACCCGGTCAGATTTCGTAGTCAGGCCAGTTCTCCGGGTTTGCGGCGCCTGCCTTGCGGCGCATCATATGCTCGTACATGCCGCTGATCGTCTTGCCGGCCGTCTGCGTGAAGAGACCCGGGACCACTGCGTGAACGAGGCAGGCACAACCCGCGCCGACCAGGCGCGCGCCAATCGCGACCGCGCCGATCCCGTGCCCGGCCCAGCTCATGCCGAGCGAGCGCGGATGTTCGAGAAACATCCGGTCGGTAATTCCGGCGCGCCGTTGCACTTCTCGTTGCGTAACCATCGCGCTTTCGCCCCTGCAATCGGTGGTGACCCCGACAGGATTCGAACCTGTGGCCCTCAGATTAGGAATCTGATGCTCTATCCTGCTGAGCTACGGGGTCCCGGCGCGGGAATAAGGGCTAGTGCCCCGCCAATCAATTGACCTGGTTGGGCGGAGTCACCGGCAGCGGCAGCGGCGCGATCGGCACGCCTTCCTCGGCAAGCGACTTCGCCTCCTCCAGCGTGGCATTGCCGTGGACCTGCGCGCTTTCGATCTCGCCGCTGTGCATCGCCCGCGCCGTTTCGGCGAATTCGTTTCCAACCCAGCGTGAGTTCTTCAGCAACTCGGCCTGCATCGCGGCAAGCTGGGCCAGCGGATTTTCGGAACCCCTTCGCGGCACGAGCGGAGCCATCGGCGCCTTGTCGATGTCCGAAGATTGGCAGATCGGGCATTGCACGAGCGCCGCGGCGCGTTGCTCATCATAGTCAGCGCCAGAGCGGAACCAGGCCTCGAACGCGCCGCAGCCGGCGGCACACTGAAGATCGAAGACGATCATAGGGTCACCGCGTCGGGGATAGGCCGGCGGTGGTTAAGCGCCGGTATGCGCGACCGGACGTCGGAGATCCGCTTCAGATCGATTTCGGCGAAGCCGACCCCGCCCTCTTCGCCCATGTCGAGCAGGACTTCTCCCCAGGGATCGACGACGAGGCTGTGTCCGAAGGTGTTGCGGCCATCCTCATGATGTCCCACCTGGGCCGCAGCAACGACGAATAGCCCCGCCTCGATCGCCCGTGCCCTAAGCAGCACATGCCAATGCGCTTTGCCGGTCGGCACCGTGAAGGCCGCAGGAACGACGATCACGTCCGCATCTGCCTCGGCGAGCTTGGCGAATAGCCCCGGGAAGCGCAGGTCGTAGCAAATGGTGAGTCCGAGCTTGCCGACCGGCGTCCCGTTGACGAGGGTAACACCCGCCCCCGGCATATAAGTATTGGATTCGCGCCAGCTCTCGCCGGTTGGCAGGTCCACGTCGAACAGGTGGAGCTTGTCGTAGGTGCCGCGAATGTTGCCTTCGCGATCGATCACGAACGAGCGGTTCGCGACCTTGCCGTCGCCGACCAGCACAGCCAGCGAGCCTATATGGACCCAGATTCGGTGCCGCGCCGCAGCTTCGCGGCCGGCCGCGAGGACCAAATCTTCCTCGTCCGAACGAAGGACCTTCGCCGCTCGCGCGGATTCGCGGTCGAGCAACCCCGTCATTTCGGGCGTGAACAGCATTTCGGCACCGCCGCCCGAAGCTTGCTCAATGGCGGCGCTCAGCGCCTTCGCATTCGCCGCAGGATCGATGCCGGTGGTCGATTGAAACAGCGCGATGCGGGTCATCGGCCGAACAGCTCGTCGAGCTTGCCCGAGTGGTGCAGATCGAAAAGATCGTCGCAACCGCCGACATGATGCTCACGGATGAAGATCTGCGGAACGGTCGTCCGGCCCTGAGCACGCTCGATCATCACCTGCCGAGCCTCGCCTCCGTAATCGACCGGGATTTCGCGATATTCGACACCCTTCGCCTCGAGCAGCTGCTTGGCGCGCCAGCAATAGGGGCAGAATGCCTTGGTGTAGATCTCGACAGTCACGTCCCGTCCTTCACACCCGATACTTAGGCGTGGGCATCAACGCATCAACTGCGAAGGTTTCACCACGCGCGCCCAGCTGACCAGCTCGATTCGGGCCGCACCGGCGCGTTTCAGCGTTCGGGCGCAGGCTTCAGCCGTACTGCCGGTGGTCAGCACGTCGTCGACGAGGATGACGGTCTTGCCGGCGACCGCCTTCCTGTCGCGAACGCGGAAGGCGCCCGCCACAGTCTTGCGCCGCTGAATCGGGCTCATTCCCTTCAGCGGCGGAGTCCGGCGCGTCCGCCTGAGCGCCAGCGGATCAGCCGCTATCCCGAGCCGTCGTGAGAGCTCCCGCGCGACAAGCGCCGACTGGTTGAACCCGCGACCCCAGAGCCGCGTGCGATGGAGCGGCACGGGGACCAGCAAGCGCTCGCTTCCGTCGGCGATCAGTGGCGCCATGTAGCGGGCCATCGTCCGCGCAATCGCGACCTTGCGGCCATATTTGAGCCTAATCGCGAGTCCCCTCGCGAGATCTCCGTAGGCTACCGCGGCGCGCGTGCGAGCGATGCGCGGCTCGCGCGCTAGGCACGCACCGCATGTCGTCTGCTCGGTGGCCTGCAGCGGCATACCGCAGGTCGAGCAGCCGGTATCGCCGAGGAACTCGACCTCTTTCCAGCAATCGGTGCAAAAGCTGTGGACGTCGGCAACGATGATGCCGCAGCCCGCACAGCGCGGGGGCAGCGCAAAATCGAGCGCCCAGCGCACAGCCCTGCCAAAGGACGCGACGACCATCGCCGTCTTGTCGCTCATGGCCGCGCAGCGCACAAGCGCGTCCGTGCCCGAACTCTTTGACATGAAGCTGCGCGCACTTCGCAGGGATCGCGCGCAGCGAAGCGGCGCGGAATTGTTCCTGCACGAGCGAGCGTTTGCCGACTGCATCGACCGGCTCAATTCTCTGCGGCATGCGTTCGATCGTGCGCTGCTCATCGGCTGTCCCGACCCGCGGTGGCCAAGTCGGCTCCGCGACGTAGCTCCAGCGGTCGACGTCCTCGACCCAGGCCAAGCATTCGCCAAGGCGGCAGGTGGACAGGCTGTCGTCGAGGATGCCTGGGAGCCGCCTCACGCTGCCTATGACCTCGTTCTGGCGATCGGTTCCCTCGATACCGTCAACGACTTGCCGCTCGCGTTACGCATCTTGCGGCACGCAATGCGCCCTCAAGCATTGCTGATCGGCGCCCTGTCCGGCGGGGACACCGTGCCAATGCTCAGGCGAGCAATGCTCGCGGCTGACGTTCTCACCGGCGCCGCGGCTCCGCACGTCCATCCACGCATCGAGCCGGCGGCCCTCGCGCCACTCCTTACCTCCGCCGGCTTCGTCGATGCGGTCGTGGACGTCGACCGGGTTCAAGCCTCTTATTCGACTCTCGACCGGCTGGTCGCCGATCTGCGCGCCATGGCAGCCACCAACATCCTTATTGGCCGCCCTCGATTCCTTGACAGGAGGGCATACGCCGCTGCCGCCAAGACCTTTGCGGGCATGGGCGACGGAGAGCGAACCGTAGAGACGTTCGAAATCCTCCACTTCGCCGCCTGGACTCCGGTTAACAGCTGAGCACGCGTTAACTCTGTCGCTTGGAAGACTTGTTAACCCTGCGTCCGTTACACCGGCACCGTGGACGTGGACCAGAGGAGGGTGGCGTGAGCGCTATCCAGACATATTTTCGCACGCTCCGTGCCGACCGGCGCGGGGCTACAGCGATCGAATACGGACTCATTGCTGCACTCATCGTCATTGCGATGATGGCCGGCCTGCAGTCGCTTGGCGGCGGCGTCGGCGGCATGTGGAGCAAGCTCGGCGATACGGCGAACAACTACATGCCCTAAGGGCTGGCGAGCCTGGTGGTCAGATCCGTCGCGTCCCGTAGACCACTAGCTTGACCTTGCGGCCCGGCACCAGTGGACTGCTCGCAGTCAGGCCGTTGAGCGACAGGAACCGCTCGAGCTTGAAATCGCGATAGGCCATCCTGCTGGCTAGAGACTGGACCGTGTCACCGGGCCGGACGGATTCGACATGGATGACGCGCGGTCGGATTGTCGCGGCTTCGGCAGGCGTGATCCTGCGAAGCGAATTGATCATCGAAACGAACGGCCGGACGCCATAGCCGCCCGGCGTCAGCATCACGAAATAATAAACCCGCTGCGGATCCCATTGATAGGCGGCGACGCTTGCGTCGATCACGCCGGAGTCGGTGTTGACCCGCGCGGTGGTGATGGCCGCCGGCATGCCGTTTATGGTCGCGTGCTGCGGCGGCGGGACCGGGAAATTGGCTTGGCCACCGGTCAGCTGGCGGAAGGCAAGGAGCACGGCATTGTCGAGATTGCCGCTGAATTGACCGCCCCGGAACTGCGCCTTGCCGGTCGACCCTGAAATGGTGACCGCGTCAGTCCCGTTGGACATGAGAAAGCCCTGAGGCACGCTGAACTGGATGCGAAGGTCGGGGTGCGTGAAGGACGCACCTTCGATGATCCCCTGAGCCGGGTCGTCGTCGACGTAGAGGCCCTCCAGCTCGCTGAGGAACTGGTCACGGTTGCGGACGCCGGTGCCCAGTCGGCCGGTAGCGCGTCCCGCGGCAAGCGCGCGCTGCATCCGGTTCTCGCTCAAGGGATGGGTGCTTGCCCATTCGGGCGTCTGGCGGTTCGTCTGTCCCTGCACCCGCGCTTCCAGTGCGCTCTGCCGGGTGAGTGTCGCTAAGAGGTCTGCTGCACCGCCGGGATCGTAACCCGCGCCGATCATGTAGCTAAGGCCGAGCGTGTCGGCCTGATATTCCTGATCCCGCGAGAAGCTCAGCATGTCGAGCTTGGATCGCGCCGTCAGCACGTCGGAAATGCCCGAACCGAAGATCGCGCCGATAATCTGCCCGAAGACGCCAAGCGGATTGCGCGATGCATATTGCTCGCGGATGTGAGCATGGTTGGCCGCAATGTGCCCGACTTCGTGACCGAGCGCGAAGGCTAGCTCCGACTCGTCGCCCATGAGACCCATGAGCTGGCGGGTAATGTAGACGTAGCCGCCGGGCACCGAGAACGCGTTCTCGACCGCCGAATTGAGCGTCGTGAAGTGAAGCGCCTGCCCCGGGTTCGCGATCCCCGCCTGGTTGCCGACGCGCCGCCCGACCGATTGGACATAGGCGGCGCGTGGGCCGGTTTCGGCGCCGCCCAGCGCCTGGATCAGCTCGGCATTGTCGCGCTGCGCTTCCGCAACGTCGCGCGGATCGAGATACCGCAGCCTCTGCGCACCGGCGGGCGCGAACGCCAGCGCCGCAATAGTCAGCATCAGGATGTACTTACGCATCTTGTCGCATCCGTCTCCCTTTTCGCGACCGAACTGAGCGCTGCGATTTTGAACGGAAAATGACTGGCGGGGTTCCTGCCGTCCCGAGAGGCTCAACCGATGGCGAGAAACTTCGCTCGACGCTGGGCCCGAAGCTCGTCCGGGCCAAGGCTTCCGCAACCGTCCAACTCCTCGAGAATGGCGCCCTTCAGAGCGCCGATGGCGGCCTCAGGGTCGCGGTGGGCGCCTCCGAGCGGTTCGGCGACCACCCGGTCGACGACACCCAGTGCCTGCTGGTCCTGGGCGGTGATCTTCATCGCCTCCGCCGCTTCGGGCGCCTTGTCTGCGGTCCGCCACAAGATCGACGCGCAGCCTTCGGGCGAGATGACCGAATAGACGGCGTTCTCGAACATCAGCACGCGGTTCGCCGCGGCAATGGCGATGGCACCCCCCGAGCCGCCCTCGCCGACAATGACGGCAATGAGCGGCACCCCAAGCGTCAGGCATTCCTCGGTCGAGCGAGCGATGGCCTCGGCCTGTCCGCGCTCTTCCGCCTCGACGCCCGGGAACGCACCCGGCGTATCGACGAGCGTCAAGACCGGGATCCCGAAGCGGTCCGCGAGGCGCATCAGGCGGATGGCTTTCCGGTACCCCTCGGGTTTGGCCATTCCGAAATTGTGCCTGAGCCTGGACGCCGTATCGTCGCCCTTCTCATGCCCGATCAACATGACCCGACGGCCGTCGATCCGGGCTAAGCCGCCGATGATCGCCGGGTCGTCTGCAAAGGCGCGATCGCCGGCGAGCGGCAGGAAATCGTCGGCAAGGCCGGCGACATAATCCTTGAAGTGCGGGCGGTCGGGATGCCGCGCGACCTGCGCCTTTTGCCAGGGCGTCAGCTTGGCGTAGGTGTCGCGAAGCAGCTTGCTGGACTTCGCCTCGAGCCGGCCGACCTCGGCATCGATGTCGATATCGTCGGAGCTGGCAGCGGTTTCACGCAGTTCGGCCACGCGGGTCTCGAGCTCCGCGATCGGCTTCTCGAAATCGAGGTAGTTCTTCATTCGGGGCGCGGCCTAGGCGGAAGCTGCAGTGAAGGTCAACGAGAACGCGTTGCCAGCGGATGGCGCGAATTGACCAGCTCCACGAGCCGCGCGCTGTCGACGTGCGTGTAGATTTGCGTCGTCGCAATGTCGGCATGGCCGAGCAGCGACTGAAGAACGCGCAGATCGGCCCCGCCGGACAGTAGATGCGTGGCGAACGCGTGGCGGAGGACGTGGGGGCTGACTCGATCGGGTGCGATGCCGGCATCGGCGGCCATCACGCGGACGATCTGGAACAGGCGCACTCGGCTCAAATGCGACTTGCCGCTCGGGAACAGCCACAAGCTACCGCCGGCGACAAGCTCGAGCCAGCGCGCGACGACGCCCTCGGCACGCGATGAGATCGGCACGAGCCGATCCTTTGACCCCTTTCCGCGCACCATCAGGAAGGGCTGCCCCGGCCGAACCGCGCCGCGCGGCAGGCTGACCAGCTCGGTCGCCCTCAGCCCGGAACCGTAGAGCAATTCGAGCAAGGCGAGGTTACGGACCGCCGCCGGCTCGCCGCTCGCAGCCCGTTCCTCCGCTGCTTCGAACATCCGCGTCACGTCGTCGGCATCGAGGATCCGCGGCAGCGGCCGTTCGAATCGGGGGCGCGGAAGCGCCGCGGATGGGTCGTCCTTGCGGAGCCCGTCGTCGAGGAGGAAGCCGTAGAACCGGCGCAAGGATGCTGAGCGCCGCGCGACGGTGGCCGGCGAGAGCTCCGCCCAAGCCGCGCCGAGCAGCGACAAGTCGTCAGCGGACGCACCGCCGAGCGTTGGAAGACTCTCGGCAGCCCGCTCCAGGTCGTTTCGATAGGCCATCAACGTATGGCGGGATGAACCGGCTTCGGCGGCCATCATGTCGAGGAAACGATCGACTAGCGCGCGGTCGTCCGGTGTCACCGCCGGGTCACGTTCGCGAGAGGGCCTCTGCAGCGATCATCCGGGCGGTGAAACCCTGGCCGGTGCGATTGAGGGCAGCAACCGCATGGTAGAGGTGCGCAGATGGAACATGATCGAAGAACGGCGTCTGCAATCCCGTGCCGGTGAGGACAAGCACCGTTCCGGCCTGGCCGCGGCCCGCGGCGGCGTCGATTATGCTTGTCCAGCTCGTCACGTGCCCGAGCCCGAGATCGTAGCGGCGGTTAAGGCTGTTGGCGGTATCGGGGCTGATCCGTCCGAGGCCGGCGAGGCCCGCGACCAGCAGCGCGCTGCGCACCTTCTCACGGCTCTTGTCGCGACGGATGAAGCTGCCGATCCGCCCGGTTCCCACGTCCGCGATATTCGGAGCAGCGAGAGCGAGCATCGCCCAGCAACGGTCGCTCGCGGCGTCGTCCATGCCGTTGACGGCCGGGATCCACCGCGCGGCGGCCTCGTCATAGCCGCCCGCGAGCATCGCCGAAATGAGCTCGGGCGCGTCGCTCGCAAGGTCCGCGCTGGGCGTCACGAACGTCGCCGCGCGGGCCACGAGCGCGCGGACTGCTTCTTTCTGCAGGCCGTCCTTGGCCGTGCCGAGCAGCTTGCGGATCGCCGCTAGCCGGGTCTCGCTGTCCTTGCCGACATAGGCTTGCCGGAGCTGCCAGGCGTCGCTGTCGGCGAGGTCGCTGGGATCGGTCGAATCGTAGATCTGCGAATAGAGATCAACCATCGACTGCGAGGAGAAGACGCCGAGGCCGGCTGCCACCATGGCCGCAGGCAAGCGCTGCTGCGGCGTCAGCAGAGGCGACCGGGCGAGAAAGGCGCGAACCTGGGTCGGCGCTCCATTCACCAAACGCTCGGGCGGCAGCATGCCAGTGCCCGTCGCCAGCCCGAATCGCCAGGCGGTTAGCGAATCCACCGGCTCCCACTCGATGGTGGCGGCACGGCCGTTGGCCCCGGCGCCAACGACCTTTTCGGCCAATGCGAGGTCGACCCCGCCGATACGTCCATAACGTCGCGCCTGGTCGATCATTGCCGACGCGCTTTCAGGCTGGCCGGCAAGCGAAGCGCACATCGCCTGGACCAGCGCCCGGACGCCGGGGTCATATTTGCGAATGCCTTCCTCGAGGGGGCACAACGCCGCAGGATCCGAATTGGCGAGCGCGCTCTGGACGCCGACTTGCAGCATCTTGGGCGTGAAACGGTCGGCGTCGACGCCGGCGACGAGCATCCGAGCGGCGTCGCCCTCGCCAAGCCGGAGCAGCAGCCACGCACGCTCGGCCACCCAGTCGACCGGATGGACGTTGGCCGGTGCATGCGCCTTGGCGAGCAGCGCGTCGCGCAGCGCGATATGCGCCCAGCGAGAGGCGATCGGCGTATGCATCCGCCGCATGAGCATCGACGCGAACGCTCCGTCGACGGTACCCCAAGGAGCCTCGCCTAGGCCCGCGTTGCGTGGATCGATGGCTCCCACCGTCCAGGGATCGCGGCGCGCCCAACCCGGATATTCGACCGGCGGGCTGGGCGGAAGGAGGGCAGAGTTCGCGCTCGAGTTCGGGCTCGAGACCTCCTCGACCGCCGTCTCGTCGGCGCCTCCCTCGGGAAGCGTCGAGGATGCCGAAGACGCGGGTGCATTTTGAACGGCCGACGGCGGTGTAACGGGTGTGGCAGGCTGCGGCTGCGCGGCCTGCTGGGCGATCGCGGGCAGCGCCAGAATCAGCGCCGCGGATGCGATAAGGATGGCTTTAGTGCGCATTGCCTCCGGGCGCGGGCACCGCAACCTCGATTGAGCGAGTCGGCTGCTGCTTGGGCAGCGTCGAGAGGAAAAACAGCGCGCCGATCAGCAGCACGGCGATGACGATGAGGACAAGCAGTCGCGACATGACGGCGGCTTTTGCCGAGCGGAAAAGCCGCTGTATAGCCCCTTGAGCGATGGATTTGACGAAGCGTCTCGACCGCCCCGTGGTGCTGGTCGGGCTGATGGGGGTCGGAAAATCAACAGTCGGGCGGCGGCTCGCCCGACGCCTTGGCCTGTCGTTCGTCGACAGCGATGCCGAGATTGAAGGCGCCGCCGGCTATCCTGCGGCCGAGGTCTTCGAGCGCTACGGGGAGAGCGACTTCCGCGACGGCGAGCGGCGGCTCGTTGCACGGCTTGTCGAAGGGGATGTGCGGGTCATCGCGACCGGCGGAGGCGCCTATGTCGACCCCCGCACGCGCAAGCTGCTCAACGAGCGCGCGATCACGGTCTGGCTGGACGCGCCGGTGGAAATTCTCGCCGAGCGAACCTCGCGCCGCGACACGCGGGCCCAGCTGCGGAAGGGCGATCCCAAGGCGGTATTGGAAAAACTGTCGGAGGAGAGAAGGCCCTCCTATGCCGAAGCGCATATCCATGTCCGAAGCGGCGACGGCGCTCACAAGGACGTGGTCGATGCGATTGTCGCTGCCCTCGACGATTATCTCGGGAATACGGCTTAGCTAGGCACCTCTTCTTCTTCTTCGGGAAGCGCGCGGTCGGGTCCGAACGAACGTTCCTGACCCGCGCGGATGTCTCCCGTCTCGGCCTGGCGCTCGAGCCGCTCACAATCGCGCAGGCGATACTCGCGTTCGACCCGGTCGATTTCGTGCGGCTCGATCCCCGCCTCCTTGAGCGCAGCCCGACCCATCTTCACTGCGCTCTCGAATAGCTCGCGCTGGGTATAAGCAAGGTCCAGACCGTCGAGCTCAAGCATGTGGCGACGGTCGAACGTCCGAGCCATCACGTGCGCCTGTGGAAATGCCTCGAGCACCCGCTGGATCGCTTGGCGGGTCAGCGAGCCGGACGCATTGTCGTTGCAGAAAAGGATCGCGCGAGCTTGCTCGGCCCCGGCAGTGCGCAGGAGGTCGATGCGGGTGCCGTCGCCGAAATAGACCTTGGTGCCGAAGCTGCCTGCCGTCTCAATCATCTCGGCGTCCGTGTCGACGAGGGTCAACGGCACTCGCTTTGCCATCAGCATCTGGCCAACCGTCTGCCCGAACCGACCATAACCTACGATGATCACTGGGGTATCCGGGCTCAGCTCGGGCCCCTCCAGCCCCTCAGCGCGCGCGTCCTGCGCCTCCAGCCGGTCGATCACGCGCATCAGGAATGGCGTCGCCGCCATCGACAGCGTCACCACGGCGCCGAACAGCGACGCCGCTGCGGGACTGATCAGCTGCGCGGTCGCCGCCAGTCCGAACAGCACGAAGCCGAACTCACCGGCTTGGCTGAGCAGCAGTCCAAGCCGGACGCTGATCTTCCAGCTGCAGCCGAACAGGCGGCTCAAGAGGCTGATCAGGATCGTCTTGGCGAGGATTACCCCCGCCGCAATGCTGATCACCAAGGCCGGCCTGGCGGCGATCAACCTGAGGTCGAGCAGCATCCCGACTGAAAGGAAGAATAGCCCAAGGAGGATCGAGCGGAACGGCTCGAGGTCACTGTCGAGTTCATGCCGGTAAGGCGATTCGGCAAGCACGACGCCGGCGACGAACGCTCCGAGCGCAGTGGACAGGCCGAATTGGTGCATCACGGCGGCCGAGGCCATCACGGTGAACAGCCCGATGACCACGAACAGCTCGCGCTCGCCAAGCCGCCCGATGAGCCGGAGCAGCGGGTTCAGGATGAAACGCCCGAACGCGACCAAGGCAATGATCGCGACAACGGTATAAAGCGCGAGCTTCCACCCGACCGGCACGCTTGGATCCGGCGGCACGCGCGACATCGCTCCAATGATCGTGATCAGCGGGACGATCGATAGGTCCTGGAACAACAGGATGGAGAATGCGCGCTCACCTTGCGGCGTGTTCAGCTCGTTCTCCGAGCGGAGCATCGGAAGCACCTGCGCCGTCGAGGACAGGGCAAGCGGCAGGCCGATCGCCAGCGAAGCTTCGGGCGAGAAGCCGGGACCGAAGTAAAGGATGGCGGCAATCGCGAAGCCGCACAGCGTGACCTGGAGCAGGCCCAGCCCGAAGATATCCTTGCGCAGGCGCCACAACCGGCTCGGCTGGAGCTCCAGGCCGACGATGAACAGCAGGAGCGCGATGCCGATCTCGGAGACGCTCTGGATCGCTTCCGGCTCACGGAAGAGCCCGAGAACGGAGGGGCCAATCAGCGCACCGGCGACGATATAGCCGAGCGTCGCGCCAAGCCCGAGGCGACGAAACAGCGTGACGAAGACCAATGCTGCGCCAAGCAGGATCGCACCGTCTCGGAGGAAGCCGCCGGGGGCGACAGCGGCATTCATCGCGCGTCCTCCATCGCCGCAAGGAGTGCCCGGAACGGCAGCAGGATCGCACCGTGCCTCCCGCGCTTGGAGCGCGCGGGCGACAAGGCGGCAATTCCGGGCCAGCCGGCAGGCTCGGCATGTGCGTCCGAAAGCCAGTGGCTCAGCGCCAGCATGGCTTCGGATACCTGTTGGTGCGTGCGCCCGCGGCTATGCCGCGCCAGCAATGCGGCGGAAGCCTGGCCGAAGGCGCATGCCTGCACCGTCATCGACACGCGCTCGACGCGGCGTTGGCCGTCGAGCTGGACCGTCAGGCTGACGGTGCTGCCGCAGGTCGGCGAGCGAAGCTCGGCGCGCCCATCCTCACGTTCGAGCAATTGCGGCTCGTCGAGCGATGCCGCCAGGCGCAGGATCTCGGTCGTGTAGAGCGGCTCGCTCATTCGCGCCGCCACGTCGTGCCGCCCGGTCCGTCTTCGAGGACGATGCCTTCGGCCTTCAGTTCGTCGCGGATGCGGTCGGCCGCCGCGAAGTCGCGGCTCTTCTTGGCTTCAGCGCGTGCGGCGATCCGCATTTCGATATCGCTCACATCGCCATCGCCCTGGAACCATTCTTCCGCGGACGATTGCATCAGGCCGAGCAGGTTCGCGCTGGCCCGCAAAGAACCGCCATCGAGCTGCGCAAGCCGCGACAGCGCCAGCGGCGTATTCAGGTCGTCGCGAAGCGCATCGAGCAACCCGCCGTCGACTTCTCCCCCCTCCGCATCGCCTGCCCTGCGGTAGAGTCCGTCCAAGGTCGCCTTGGCCTGCGCAACCAATGCCTCCGTCCACGGCAGCGGCTGACGATAATGGGCGCTCAGCAATGCCAGCCGCAGCGTCTCGCCGCGATGCGACTTCAGCAGTTCCTCCGGCGTGACGATATTGCCGAGGCTCTTCGACATCTTCTCGGCGCCCATGTCGACGAAGCCGTTGTGCACCCAGTAGCGGGCGAGCGGGGCCCCGCCATGTGCGCAGCGGCTCTGCGCGATCTCATTCTCATGGTGCGGGAAGATAAGGTCGAGCCCGCCGCCGTGGATGTCGATCGTCTCGCCGAGGTGCGCGGCGATCATCGCCGAGCATTCCACATGCCAGCCGGGACGTCCCCTGCCCCAGGGCGAATTCCAGCCGATCACGCCTTCGGCGCTCGGCTTCCACAGCACGAAGTCGGCGGGATCGCGCTTGTATGGCGCGACCTCGACCCGCGCCCCGGCGATCATCGCGTCGCGGTCGCGTCGGCTGAGAACGCCATATTCAGGGTCGCTCGTCACGGAGAACAGCACGTGCCCTTCCGCCTCATAGGCATTCCCGCGCTCGATCAGCCGCACAATCAGCGCCACCATCGGGGCGATTTCCTGCGTGGCATGCGGGGCGATGTCGGGGTCACGGACGCCGAGCGCGAGCATGTCCTCGAGATAGAAGCGCTCGAATCGCTCCGTGATTACGGATGGATCGACGCCTTCAGCTTCGGCCGCGGCGATGATCTTGTCGTCGACGTCGGTGACGTTGCGTGCGTAGACGAGGCTGTCCTCGCCGAATTCGTGCCGGATGAGGCGCGCCAGCATGTCGAACACCACGGCGGGCCGCGCGTTGCCGATGTGCGCACGGCCGTAGACCGTGGGCCCGCACACATACATCGTGATGCGCCTCGGGTCGGCCGGGACGAAATCCCGCTTTTCGCGTGCCAGCGTGTCGTGAAGCCGGATCATGCCCCTTCCCCGACCTTGTTCACCCGCAACCGCCGCGCTTCGACCCAGTCGACGATCGCTCGGCCGCTGGCGTTGAGCAGCGGATAGGTGCGCGACTTGCTCATCCACTCCGGCCGATCCGCCTGCGGCCCATAGACCATGTCGGTCGCCAGGTTGGCGAGCAGGAAGAACAGGGTCGCGCCGAGCAACCCCTTCAGGGCTCCGAAGCCGCCGCCCAGCACGCGATCGACCGGGCCAAGCACGGCGTGCCGGCGCGTCTTGCCGCCGATCGACCTCGCCAGGAACTTCACCAGCAGGAAGCTCGGCAGGAACAGGATCGCGAAAGCCAGGACTGCAGCTGCTGCAGAGCTGGTGTGGAAGCTGTTGATGAGGCCGGTCCATAGCTGCGCATGGAACAGCTTCAGCATCGCGATGCCGACCAGCCATGCGAAGAGTGAGATCACCTCATGCACGAAACCCCGGACGACGCCGATGGCGCCGCCGCCGATGAGGAGCAGGAAGACGAAGACGTCGAGCGCGGTCACGACAGCGCCGCTAGCAAGCTCCTTATCTCAAGGCGAGAGCGGGAACGGCCCCTGATCTAAAGGTTTCGGTAACCATAACCGCCTAGCGTCTCCGCCAAGGAGAGACGCGTGACTGCCCAGCGTAAGAAAGTGGTCCTCACATCGCCCCCGTCGGTCGCCGACCTGCGGGCCCAGCTGGTCAAGCGCGGCATGGTCGCGCCGATGCTCTCGGTCGTTGTGCCGGTGAAGGATGAGGAGGATGCCATCCTTCCCTTCGTCACGCGCGTCGGTGCGATTCTGGATTCGATCAGCGAGGCGGGCGGCTGGGAGATCCTGTTCGTCGACGACGGCAGCAACGACGGGACGCTGGCAGCCGTGGTTGCCTGCAACCTGTCCGACGCGCGGGTGCGCGGGCTTTCGCTGTCGCGCAACTTCGGGAAGGAGGCCGCGCTGAGTGCGGGCCTGGACCATGCCCGCGGCGCTGCGGTGATCCCGATGGACGTCGACATGCAGGACCCGCCGGAGGTTTTGCCGGAGATGGTCGTGAAGTGGCGCGAAGGACACGAGATGGTGTTCGGTGTCCGCCGCTGCCGCGCGGAGGACAGCTTCACCAAGCGCGTGACGGCGGGCCTGTTCTATCGCGCGCACAACATGGTGTCGGCCGACAAGATCCCGGAGAATGCCGGCGATTTCAGGCTGATGGACCGCAAGGTGGTCGACGTGATCCGGGCCATGCCGGAGCGCAACCGCTTCATGAAAGGCCTCTTCGCGTGGGCCGGGTTTCGCCAGGCGGCGGTCGAATACGACCGCGCCGAGCGGGAGACGGGTACGACCAAGTATAATTACTGGAAGCTGTGGACGCTTGCGCTCGACGGTATCACCTCGGCCTCGACGGTGCCGCTGCGCATCTGGTCCTATGTCGGAGCGATCGTCGCCTTGTTCGCGATCGGTTTCGCCGGATGGCTGGCGGTCGAAACGATGATCTTTGGGAATCCGGTTCCCGGCTACGCCTCGATCATGACGTCCGTCCTGTTCCTCGGGGGCATCCAGCTCATCTCACTCGGCGTGCTCGGCGAATATGTCGGCCGCATCCTGACCGAAACCAAGCAGCGCCCGCTCTATGTCGTACGGGATACGGTGGGTATCGAATCGCAGGTGGTGCGATAGCCGCGAGCGGCGCTATCAGCGCGCGATGTCGATCCTCCTGGCGTTCGCTTTAGTATCAGCCGCAGCGCTCCCCCTGCCTGTCCACGTCGGCGGACGGACCGTTGCCGAAAGCGGCGGCGTCCGAAGGTTCGGCTGGCCCGCAGTCTATTTCGAGAGCCGGTTCCGCGGAACGGCGGTGCGCGTCCGGTTCGAGGCCAAGGAAGATTTCCTGCGCCTCCTCGTCGATGGGCGTGAAATAAGGTTGTTCAGCCGGCCAGGGCCTGTCGACTTTGCCGTAACCGGCCTGGCGAAAGGCATGCACACGGTCCGGCTCGAAAAGCTGACCGAGAGCCAGGACGGAGCAAGCCGGTTCAGCGGATTCTATGCCATGCGCGGCTCGGTGGCGGTGCCGGCGCCGCGGCGCTTGCGGCAAATCGAGTTCATCGGCGACAGCTATACCGCAGGCTATGGGAATATGTCGGACACCCGGACCTGCTCGAAGGCCGAGGTCCACGACCGGACCAACACCCAAGCAGCGTTCGGGCC
>Ga0207658_10001032_pt1 | contig 22661 bp, 17 predicted proteins | sample KBSS33metaG_FD_184322 | JGI IMG/M metagenome (GOLD analysis project Ga0207658, IMG submission 184322) | Switchgrass rhizosphere microbial communities from Kellogg Biological Station, Michigan, USA - KBS S3-3 metaG (SPAdes) (version 2) | ecosystem: Host-associated > Plants > Roots > Rhizosphere...
CCACTGCGCCGACAAAACCCACCGGGCAACCGATGATTGCCGCCGGCCTGGGACATTCCGGGTTTTCCAGCATGTTGAGCAGGTGAAACAGCGCAGTGGGTGCATTGCCGATGGCAACGACCGCGCCAGCAAGATGCGGGCGCCACAATTCCAGCGCAGCGGCGGAACGGGTATTGCCCATCGCCTGCGCCCTGGCCGGAACGGCTGGATCGTTCAGCGTGCAGATGATCGGATTGGCAGCGGGCAACCGCGCGCGGGTGATCCCTTCAGACACCATGCGCGCATCGCACAAAATGGCGGCGCCATCGGCCAGCGCCTTGCGTGCCGTTTCGGCAAAGCCGGGCGAAAAGCGGATATGCGCCGCCAAGCCCACCATTCCGGCGGCGTGGATCATGCGCACGGCAACTGGTTCTTCCGCAGCGGAAAAGCGGGCAAGATCGGCTTCACGGCGGATCGTCGCGAAGGATTGCCGGTAGATCGCGGCGCCATCGGTTTCGTAAGTGTGCGGCATCAAATGGCTCTCAAATGGGACAGCAGCTCTGCCTTGGTGAGGGCAGCGTGCAAGGCAGGCGAACCGGGGGTGGCGTTGAATGCCAGGTCGTAGCGCCCCGCGCGCCCGGTGATGGTCACCTCGGCAGGGCGCGTGCGCGCACAGCCCTTGGCACAGCCCGAGACATGGAACTCCCCCGTTATGAAAGGCGCCAACTGCCGGGCCAGATCGCGCGTCTCGACAGTGGCCTGGAGGCAGCTGGGTGCGCCGGGGCAGGCATCGGCGCGCAGCAGGGGATCGGCTGGATCATCGATCAGCCCGCTGACCGGGACAAGCCGGGCGTCTTCAAGCAGGATCAGGCGCCAGGCGGTGATCCGCACCGCCGCAGGTGCCGCGTCGATCAACGTGCGCGCATCCACGCGCCCGAACGGGGCGCCATAGGCCGCGCCAAGCGCGTGCTGTCCGGGAAGGAGCGCTTCGGCGGGCGGCGACGGCGCGTCATCGCCAGCCAACGCGGGGGGTAACTCGGCGCTGTGTCTTCGCATGCGTCCCGCACTGTCTCCGCCGCTTGTCACGAACCAGCGCGCCAGTGCGATCAGCCCATCCACTTCACTGCCGCGCGCAACGGCAATCCCGCGCGCTCGCCCGGCCGCACGCAGGATCAAGCCACCTGCCTCGCCGCGCTCGATCCGGAAATCACCCGGCTCCGACGCCAGCGACCTCGCCGGGCCTGCATCCACCACGAAACCCACCTTGGCGGGCAGTCCGGGAAATTCCGCCAACCGGGCCAGCAGTTCGCCAGCGATGCGATGGCTGTCGTCGCCATGGCGCCAATCGGGCGCCACGAGCACATTGCGCCGCGTCTCCATGGCAGGATCGCCGTCAACCAGACCCTGCGCGATCAGCCGCTCCAGCAGTTCCGCCCAGCCTGCTTCGCGCACGCCCCTGATCTGGAGATTGGCGCGGCGGGTCACATCGATCTGGCCATTGCCCCACCTGTGCGCCGCTTCGCATAGCGCCTTGATTTGCGGGGCGGTCAAGCGGCCCAGCCTGGGCTTTACCCGCATCAGCAGCCCATCGCCTGCCATCATCGGATGCCAGGCATCAGGGCACCAGCCTCGCTTGGCGTTCATGCGGCGCCCCCCATGCTGGCGAGGATCGAATTGCGCCGGGTGGACCACAGGCCCGACGCCAGCAGCGCAGCAAAGCGCGCCTCCATCGCCGCCAGCGCGCCGGGGTTCTCCCGCTCAAGGAACGCCTTAACCTTTGGGTCGCCCAAGGTGGCATCGTGATAGAGATCGAACAGATGCGGCGGCACGCTGCCAGCCAGATGGGCAAAGGCGCCCAGGTGATCGAGCGTTGCAGCCAGTTCCGCCCCGCCGCGAAAGCCATGGCGCATCATACCCGCGATCCAGCCGGGATGCGCTGCGCGGGCGCGCACCACGCGGGCAATCTCCTCGGTCAGCGTGCGCGCAGTGGGGCGCGCCGGATCGCGGTTGTCGAGGTGATAGAGCGCCGCCTGCCCGCCCGCGAGCGCCTTGGCCGCGGCAAAGCCTGCCTCGTGCGCGGCATAGTCCATGCTGAGCAGCAGGTCGGTTTCGGGCAGGTCCTGCAGATGGACGAACGCATCGGCGCCGGACACGCGCTGGTGCAAGCCCTGCGGATCGGCAACGATATCGGCGCCGTCCAGCGCGTGATCGGATGCTGCCAACCACGCCGCGCCAGCCGCGTGGCGCGCATCGTCGGTATACGTCTCGGCCGCCGCGCCCAGCCCCAGCCCATAGAGCCCCGGTTGCGGCCCATAGACGCGCGGCGCCGCATTCTGTCCGGCAAAGGGGTTCCATTCGGCAGGTTCGTCGCGATCGCACAAGGCCCGCACGGCTTGCCCGAACAGGGCAGGAAGCGCAGGAAAGGCATCGCGGAACAGCCCCGAAACGCGCAGGGTCACGTCGATGCGCGGCCGGTCCAGCAGGGCCAGCGGCAGGATTTCGATCCCGGTCACGCGTTCCGATGCCATGTCCCACACCGGCTTGGCGCCAAGCAGGTGAAGCGCCATGGCAAATTCCTCGCCCGCCGTGCGCATCGTGGCCGAGCCCCACAGATCGACCAGCAGCCCACGCGGATAGTCGCCGTGGTCCTGCAAGTGCCGCCGCACGAGTTCCTCGGCAAGCACAACGCCATGGGCATGGGCGGCGCGCGAAGGCACCGCGCGTGGATCGATGGTGTAGAGGTTCCGCCCCGTCGGCAGCACGTCTGTCCGGCCACGGGACGGAGAGCCCGAAGGGCCCGGCGGCACGCGTCGGCCTCCCAGCGCCGCCAGCAAGCCGGCCCGTTCCGCCGCACCATGCGGCCCGCGCCCAAAGACATGCAGGCCATCGCCGAACTGGCTTTCCTTCACATCGCAGACGAAGCGGTCGATCCGGGTGATCGCCTCGATCAGCGTCGTTGCCTTGTCGAGGCCAAGCTCCGCCTCCAGCCCCAGCGCCTGCGCCTCGGTGCGGATGGCGTCCTGCAGCCGATCACGGCGTGCCGGATCGAGCCCGCCGGCATTGGAAAATTCATCGAGCATCGTTTCCAGGCGGCCCAATCCAGCGCCCTGCCCCGCCTGCGCCAGCGGCGGCGGCGCATGGCCCAGCGTGACCGCGCCGATGCGCCGCTTGGCCTGGGCCGCCTCGCCCGGATCGTTGACGATGAACGGGTAGATCACCGGCAGCGGACCGGTCAGCGCTTCGGGCCAGCAATGATCCGAGAGGGCAACGGCTTTGCCCGGCAGCCATTCCAACGTGCCGTGGGCGCCCACGTGAACCATTGCATCGATCCGCTGGACACGCAGCCAGAGATAGAATGCGACGTAGCCATGGCGTGGGCAGCGCGACAGGTCGTGATAGGTTTCATCGCGGCTTGCGGAAACGCCCCGTTCGGGCTGCAGCGAAATAATGGCGTTGTGCAATTCCACCGCGGGAAAGCGGAACGCACCGTCGACGACTGCCGTGTCGTCCTCCGGCTCGCCCCAGGCCGCAGCCAGATCGGCCTGCAACGCCGGGGGCAAGTCGGCAAGCGCCCGGCGATAGTCCGCCAGCGGCCAGGACATGCTGCCGCGCTGCAGGTTCCTTGTCAGATCCGCCGGCGCTTCCGTGGCATATCCCGCATCGGCCAGGTCGCACAGCATGGCCTGCGCCGAAGCCAGTGCGTCCAGCCCAACGGCGTGGGCCATCTGATGCGCCTTGCCCGGATAGGTCGAAAGAACCAGTGCCAGGCGGCGCGCGCTGGCCGGCTTGTGCGCCAGGGCGATCCATCCCGCCACTTTCGCTGCGATCGCGTCCACCCGCTCTGCATCGGCGCGGTGGATGCTGCGCGAAAAGCCAAGCGCGGGATCGCGGTCGCTCGTCTGCTTGAAACTGGCCACTCCAGCCAGCAGGCGGCCATCGATTTCCGGCAGCACCACGTGCATGGCCAGATCGGCCGGCGACAGGCCGCGCGACGATGCTTCCCAGCCCGTCCGGCCCGACGTTGCCAGGGCAACCTGGAACACGGGCGTGCCCGCGCCGTCCAGCGGTGTATCGCCGCGCTCGTCCCGCGCTGAAAAGGCGGTGGCGTTGATAATCGCCGCCGGGGTCAACGCGCGCACCCAGTCCTGTACCTGCCCGCGCACATCAGGCGCCTTGAGCGACGACACGAAGATCGACAGCGTATCGCAACCGCGCCGATCGAGCGCCGCATGCAACGCCACGAAAGGATCGAGATCATCGGCAGTCAGGTATGACCGGTAGAACACGATCAGGACGAGCGGCCGGCCATCGCGTTCGGGCAATTCCGCACCGAGCACGCCGCGCGCGGGATGCCAGAACCCGGCCATCGGCAGGGGTTGGCCGCCCTCTTCCGGTCCGCTTGCCCAGCCGATCGTATTGGCCAGCAAGCCCAGTGCCGTTTGTGCCGCCGCCGCACCGCCCGCCTCGCACAGTCGCGCCAGGTCGCGCAGCGCGAGGACAGGCATGGTCGAGGCCGCATCCAGTCGTGCATCGGGAATGCCATCGCCCGGAAGGACGGCGAGCGCGATCCCGCGCGAACGGGCCAGCAACTCCACTTGCTGGAGCCCATAGCTCCAATAGGAAGCGCCCCCGATCAGCCGGATCAAGATCGCCTTGGCACCGCTGAGCGTGCGCTCCACATAAGTATCGACCGACAAGGGATGCGTCAGCGCGGCCAGATTGGCGAGCCGCAGTTCGGGGAACGCGGCGTGACGATCGCGCATCTGCCGCCACGCGGCCGCAAAAGCGCTCAGGTCGCTGTCCGAAAAAGACAGTACCACCAGGTCCGCAGGCTCCTGCCCCAGATCCTGCGGGACGGCGGTTTCCTCCATCCCGTGCGTTTCGCGGAAAACGACGTGCATCGGCGATAGTCAGCCCTGCAGAACCGCGCGAATGCCGGCCTGGTCGATGTCGTCTTGCTCGGCAATGGCGACCAGCGTCGTGGCGCGCGCTTCGCCCGGCCGCCACGGGCGGTCGTAGTGATGGCGCACGCGCGCACCCACAGCCTGCACCAGCAGGCGCATCGGCTTGCCCGTGACAGCGGCATAGCCCTTGACCCGCAAGATGCCATGGTCGCGTGCCAGCGTCTCGATCCTGCCCACCAGATCGGCCGGATCGGCAATCTCGCCAAAGGCGATTACCGCGCTGTCGAAATCCTCGTGCTCGTGCTCGATCACTTGCCCGTCAGGGCCATCGTGGTGCGAGGGGCGCGCGCCGAGATCGTCTTCGGCGGCGGCGCCCAGGCCCAGGATCACGCGCGGATCGATGCGGCCTTCGGTCAGTTCGATGACCGGCACCGGCCGCGTCGTCTCTGCCGCGATCACCGCGCGCGCCTCGGCCACGCCCACGGGGCCAGCCAGGTCGCACTTGGTCAACAGCACCATGTCGGCGCAGGCCAACTGGTCCTCGAATACTTCCGACAAGGGCGTTTCATGATCTAGGCTCGGATCGGCGGCGCGCTGCGTATCGACGGCCTTGGGGTCAGGCGCAAAACGGCCGGCGGCAACTGCCTCGGCATCGGCCAAAGCCAACACGCCATCCACGGTGATGCGGCTGCGGATCGCGGGCCAGTCGAACGCCTTGAGCAGCGGCTTGGGCAGCGCCAACCCCGACGTTTCGATCAGGATGTGATCGGGGCGGGGTTCCAGCGCGAGCAGCTTTTCGACCGTGGGAATGAAATCGTCGGCCACGGTGCAGCAGATGCAGCCATTGGCAAGTTCGACGATGTTTTCCGCCGGGCAATCCGGGATGGCGCAGGATTGCAGGATATCCCCGTCGACGCCCAGCGTGCCGAATTCGTTGACCACAACCGCCAGGCGGCGGCCGCCGGCATGGCGGATCAGGTGGCTGATCAGCGTGGTCTTCCCGGCGCCGAGAAAGCCGGTGACGATGGTGACCGGCACCTTGGAAAGATCGGGCATGGACACACTCCCCGCGCGCCAGAGCGAGACGCAAGGCAGGGCTTTCCGGAACACGTCCGGCCGGCGCGCGACGACGGGCGGGCGCGACAAGGCACCCGTGACCACGCAACCCGTGCAGCCCCAGCCACACAGCTTCGTCGCTCAGACGGAGAGGTACCGTGCCATGACCATCCCCTGGACCAAGGCAAGAGCGACCAGTGCGCCGGCAGGTCTCCTGGCTCGCGGGTCACAGCTTGATGCACGCCTTCCCAGATCGCGCATGTGCGCCGTCCAGTGGCCGCCCCTTTGGCAAAGGGCATGTGCATCGCGCTATCCGCTTACAGTTGCAGGGACAGCCGCGGATTTGGGAGCCAGGCTCCCGCACCGCATTCCCGATTAAGCCCCGTTCGGGGCACCGGCGCGATCATCGAAAAAACGGGCAACCCGTTCCTTCAAGGCCGGCCCTAGACCAAAACACAACGGCTGCCAATTGCTGTTGTCGCTTTCCCGGTTCGCTTCTGCGATCAAGGCGTTGCCGGCTCGCTCGCAACCGCAACGTCGATGTCGTCGAACCGCTTCCAGCGATAGATCGCAAAGCTTGCCACCCAGCACAGAACGAACAGGCCGATGATCCCAAATCCCAGGCTGTTGAAATTCTCGCCGAGTTCGGCCGCAATGTTCCACGGCCAGCCGGCGAGGCCAAGCTTGCTCCCGATCAGTGCCAAGGTCTCGATCCCGCCGATCACAATGGCGACCACCGCCGACACCAACGTGATCGTGATGTTGTAATAGAGCTTGCGGATCGGCTTGACGAAAGCCCACTCGTAAGCGCCCAGCATCACCACGCCGTCTGCGGTGTCGACCAACGCCATCCCCGCGGCAAACAGCGCCGGCAGAACCAGGATCGTACCCACGGACAAGCCATTCGCCGCCTGGCTGGCAGACATCCCCAGGATGGCAACCTCGGTCGCCGTATCGAAACCCAGGCCGAACAGGAAACCGAGCGGGGCCATATGCCAGCTCTTGCTGACAAGCCGGAACATCGGCCCAAACAGCCGGGCGAGCAGACCGCGCGATCCCATCAGCAGGTCGAGATCGCCCTCGACATAGGCGCCGCCTGCGCGAACATGGGCAAATGTCCGCCAGACGGATCGCAGGATCACAAGGTTCATCCCGGCGATGGTGAACAGGAACAGCGCTGAAATGACCGTGGCGACAACGCTGCCGATTTCCTTGAACGCGCCGAACCGGGCCAGGGCCGTGGTCGCCAGGGCAATGGCGATCGAAGCGATCGCGATGATGCCGGAATGACCGATGGCGAACCAGAGCCCCACGGCAACCGGGCGCTGGCCGTCCTGCATCAGCTTGCGCGTCACATTGTCGATCGCGGCGATATGGTCGGCATCGACCGCATGGCGCAGCCCAAGCCCCCAGGCCAGCAACGCCGTGCCCAGCATCAGGGGTTGCGCGTGGAACAGGCCGAATGCCCAGACCCAAACGGCGAGGTTCGCGCCGATCAGACCGGCGAACAACAGGGCAAGGCGGCGGCGCAATGGCCGGGCCGTTTCGGTTGGCGATGACCCAAACGAAACGGGCACCACAGGAGCCTTGGCGGCGGGCATGGTCTTGGTCACGAATATCGTCCCCGGCGTCTGGCGACGTGGCCGGGGCAACCCGCGCGAACGGGCAACACGCGCGGCGACCGGACGCCAAGAGCGACCGACACGCGTGTCCAATGCGGCCCCAGCCGCTCGTTCGTCGCTCAGACGGAGTTCACCGTGCCGCAGCCATCCCCTGGACCAAGGCAAGAGCGACCGGACGCCGGCAGGTCTCCTGGCTCGCGGGTCAAAGCTTGATGCACGCCTTCCCAGGCCTCGCAGGATTTAGCGTCCGGCCCAGTGGCTGCCTCTCATGCAAGAGGCCATGTGCATCGCGCTATCCGCTTACAGTTGCAGGGACAGCCGCGGACTTGGGGGCCAAGGCCCCCGCACCGCATTCCCGATTAAGCCCCTTTCGGGGCACCGGCGCGATCAATCGGAAGCCAACAGCGTTCGCTTCCGCAGTGCGGCATAATGCATCGATGCGGTGATGCCAAGCCTGCCGAAACACTGCCCTGGCAACAGGGCGAGGCAGAACTGCCAGTGACAGCCCCCCATGCGCAAAATGTTCGCCGGTCGGTGCCGTCAGGTGATAAAGGCACGAAACGCACTCCATGGCACGTCGGAGGTGTACATCTCCGCGTCGGACAGGGCGTCTGTCGGGATCGTGTAGTGGGTCACGTCCATGGCCTGGCCGAAATTGCGTGCGGCATCTTCGATGGTCCAGTTCTTGTCCGTGCCGCGATAACCCTCGGCCACGGCAACCAGCACGCGGGCAAAGCCACCACCACCAACCGAGAACATCTCGCCATTGCAGGGTGCATCCTCGTGCGCGAGCAGGCCCACCACGGGCGCTACGGCCGCAGGCGGGAAATCGCGGTGCATCAGGGCATTGATGTCATCGCCCATCAGCGCGGTCATGCGGCTGCCCGCAATCGGCATGATCACGTTGGCCTTGATGTTCCTGCCCGTGGCGTTGGTGGCCGAGGCAAGGCCCCGCGTCATCGCCCACACGGCGCCCTTGGCGGCGGGATAGGGCAATCCGCTGCCCATGCCGAACCACGAACCGGAGGCTATGTTGACGATGCGGCCATAGTTGCGCGCATTCATGCCGTCCCAGACAGCGCGGCACATATAGAATGTGCCCGATGCCGATACTGCCATGTCGTTTTCCCACTGCTCGTCGGTGAGCGTGGACAGCGGCCCACTGCCGCTGACGATGCCGGCATTGTTGACCAGGATATCGACACTGCCCCAGCGCGCGAGAGCATCATCGATGATTGCCTGTGCGCCAGCAGACGTGGACACGCTGTCCCCGTTCGCCTCGGCAACACCGCCGCCGGCCCTGATTTCCGCTGCGGCCATGTCGGCATAGCTTCTGTCACTGCCCTGCCCGGCATAGTTTCCGCCCAGATCGTTAACCAGGACTTTGGCCCCGCGTGAGGCAAGAATGGCGGCATAAGCCTTGCCAAGTCCTCCGCCCGCGCCGGTTACGATCGCGACTTTGCCGTCAAAACGCATGTCAGCCATTTGCCATCCTCTCTTTTCCGCTGCGGCGTCTTTTTTCCAAGGACCCGCCATCCCGCGCCCCGGATTCACGAACATTTTCTGGCGGGCGAGTGCGGCGCTGGGGTTGGCGTCCATCCTCATTTTTCGACGCCGCGCGTGCACCTTGCTTTATTTACACCGTCGAATGTTATTGCGCAGGATGCAACCGGAAAATGGCGCGCCGGCGGCGGTGGGCCTGCTGGTGGAACTGTTTTTCTCAACTTGCCCCAGTGCACATTGCCCTATGCCGCAAGCGTTTCCTTCACATCCACCGCGCGGCGGCTATAGCGCGAATGCACCGACAAGAGGAACGCGCAGGGCAATGACGGATTCGAGCACAACCGGGCAGGCCGCAGGGATCACGGCGACGGAGAAAGACTTCATTATCGTGGGCACTGGCGCCGGCGGCCTGGTAGGAGCCATCGCCGCTAAGCTGAACGGCCTCAATCCCATCATCATCGAAAAGACGCTGCTTTGGGGCGGCACCAGCGCACTGTCGGGCGGCGGGGTATGGATTCCCAACAACCCCTTGATGCAGCGCGATGGCATCGAAGACAGCTTCGAGGCCGGTATGGCCTATATGGAGGCAACGATTGGCGATGTCGGCCCGGCGAGCAGCAAGGCCCGCAAGACTGCCTATCTCACGCAGGGACCGGCGATGGTGACAGCGCTGGCAGGCCAGGGATTCGCATGGACTCGTGCGCCGCGCTACCCCGATTACCACCAAGACCAGCCGGGGGCACGCACCGGCCGCACCCTGGAAGGAAAGACCTTTGACGCACACAGGCTGGGTGTTTGGTGGGACACGATGCGTCGCTCGCAATTGCCGAGCATGGCGATGACCACCGACGATGCGCCGCAGGTCCCGACGATGTTCCGCTCGTTGGCTTCCCTGTCGAGCGCGCTTCGCATGGCCGCGCGCACGGCGGCATGGCGGCTGCGTGGCCGCCAGCCGCTTTCCATGGGCACGACGCTTGTGGCGCAGTTGATGGCGATCGTGCAGCGCCTGGGCATCCCCGTGCTGCTCGACACGCCGTTGAAATCGCTGATCCGGGAGAACGACCGAGTGGTTGGCGTCATCGTGGGTGAAGGCGCAGCGCAACGACGGATAGCCGCACCCTACGGTGTGCTGCTGGCTGCTGGCGGCTTTGCCAAGGACGCCAGCTATCGCCGGCAGTTCCAGGAAGTGGACGGCAGGTGGAGCCCGGCCAGCCCCGGCGACACGGGCGACATCCACCGCATTGGCGCGGATATCGGCGCGGACCTTGCCCTGATGGACGCAGCGACCTGGTATCCGGTGTCGATCATGCCCGAAGGCACGATCAATGTCGGCATCTGGGAACGCACGCTGCCCGGCTCGATTATCGTCGACGCTTCCGGACAGCGATACACCAACGAGGCTGCCTCTTACGTCAACGCCGGGCGGGCCATGCTGGACCGTGACAAGACCATCAAGGCAGTGCCGAGTTGGCTGGTCTTCGACCAACGCTATCGCAGCCGCTACTTCTTCGGGGCGGTTCCGCCGGGGCAGAGCGCCAAGCTGGTCAAGAACGGCTTTTTCGTGAAGGCGGCCTCGCTCGAGGAACTGGCGGCGAAATGCGGCATTGATGCGGCCGGGCTCAAGCGCACGGTCGAGCGCGTGAATGCCATGGCCAAGGACGGCGTGGATCAGGATTTTGGGCGCGGCAACAATGTATACGACCATTATTATGGCGACCGCTCGCACCAGCCCAACCCATCGTTCGGCCCGATCGACAAGGCCCCCTTCTATGCGGTGCGATACTATCCCGGTGACCTGAGCACCAAGGGCGGGCTCATGGCCGACGAACATGCGCGCGTGCTGCGCGCAGATGGCAGCGTGATCGAGGGCCTCTACGCCACCGGCAATTGCGCTGCGCCGGTCATGGGCCGCACGTATCCGGGCGCTGGCGCGACTCTGGGGCCGTCCATGGTGTTTGCGTGGATCGCAGGGCAGCATGCTGCGGCAAGCCGATAGGCGGATGGAAGAGGCAGGTTGGGGAGAGCCTTGCGGCCAGGGCTGAAGACGCCGCCCAACGCCAAGGGCCGCCGCCCAACGCCAATCCCCACACCGCCTCTGCCTGGTGACAGGCGCCCGCGCGATCAATGCGCCGGCCGCACCTCGGTGTTGACGGCAACGGTGGCCTGCCGCGTGCGGGCCAGTGCCAGCTGGCGGTGGGTTTCGATCGCCGCCAGACCGCCCTTTACCGCTTTGATATAACACTGCATCTCGTCGGTCGCCATGTGCATGGTGCCGTCATTGAACGGCGTGCACATCTTGGCAGCCACGCGGCGCAGCTGCGTCTTGAGCGCCTTGACCGCCTTGGGCGACGTGAAATCGACATGGGTGATATCCATCTCGACATGGGGCGTATCGATGCTCGCATCCTGCGCCGCAGCAGGCATGGCGCTGATGGTCGCCACGGCGGCAAGCGAGAGTGCGATGGTCTTGGTGAAGCTGGCGGTCCGGATCATGGTCATTCCCCCTGATAAAGTCTGTCCAGGCGTTCCTGCCTGACAGGGGATCGACTACCCGGACCGCTGCCCGCTTGCGCGTGACGCCCGTCACGCCCGCCTATTATTTGCCTTTGCCGCCATCCTTGCCGTGCCCGTCGTTCTTCCCATGCCCATCGTTCTTTCCATGACCGTCGTTCTTTCCATGACCGTCGTTCTTGCCACGGCCGTTGCTGGTTCCGGCATGGGCCTTGGGCACATTCACTTTCTTGTGATGATGATGGCGGTGATGTTTCGCCTCGGCCGTTGCCGGCGCGAGCACTATCGCGGCGGCCCCCATGGCCATGATCAGAATGCGCATGTCCGTCTCTCCTCGATTGCCCCAATCACAAACCCAGTGCCGTGCGCAGCGCCACGAAGCGCGGATCGCCACGCAGCGATGCCAGCAGCGGATCGCACGCCATCTGCGACATTCCCGAATCGAGCAGTGCATAGGCCCGCTGCAGCGCGGCGATGGCCGGGGCGGGCTCTCCCCACTGCGCGTGAATCTGCGCGATCTGGTACATGATGGTCTCGCCGAACTGCGCCTGCAACTGCGCCATCGCCGTCGCTCCGGCGGCGCGATTTCCCTGCCGCCCCGCAACGATCGCCTGCCCCGTCAGGCGGACGTCGGCTCGCGGCTCCTGGGCAAAGGCCGCTGCGGCTGCGGTCAAGTTCCCCTGCATCACCAGCGCGCGGCCGCGCCGCCGCGATCGCCGCATCCCACCGGCCGGCATAATAGAGCATCCGCCCCTTGGCACGCGGCACCAGCGCGTTGAGCGGATCGAGCCCGATAGCCGTCTCGATCGCCGCCAGTGCCGATGCGCTGCGCCCGGTCTTGGCCGCAAAGAACGCATAAGGCACCAGGATCGCTGCGTCCTCGCTGCCCAGATCATGCGCCCGTGCAAACCATGGCGCCGCCGCGCGCGCATCCAGCCGCGCCGTGAACAGCGCGTCGCCCATGCCCAGCTGGGCCATGGCCAGGCGCGGCGACAACTCCACCGCGCGCTGCGCCGATGTGACCGCGCGGGCATAGAGATCGCGCATTTCGGCCGTCGTCGCATAATTCGCGCCGGTGTCGAGCAAGGCGCTGGCCCGCGCGGCCCACGCCTGTGCATAGCGCGGATCGGCCGCGATCGCAGCATCGAACAGGCGCGCCGCCTCACGGTCCGATTCGGCGCCTATGTCAGATTGATAGGCCGCCCGGCCCTGCAGGAACGCGTCATAGGCATCCACGCTGGTGGTGCCCGCATCCTGCACCGCCGCGCGTGCGGCCGGGCTAAGCGTTCCGGTAATCGCCTGCGTCACCATCGCGGCGATATCCCCCTGCACGGCAAGGACATTGCTCAGCCGGCTATCATAATCGCGCGACCATTTCACCAGGCCCGTCTCGGCCTCGACCAGTTCGACCGTGATGCGCATCGCGGTGCCCTGGCGCCGCACGCTGCCATCCAGCAGATAGGCCACCCCGAGCTTCCCCGCCACGCTGCGCGTATCGACCGAGGGCCCACGAAACTGGTTGGACGAGACTTGCGCCGCCACGCGAAACAACCCGGTCTGCCCAAGGCGCGCGCGCAATTCGTCGGAGATGCCATCGGAAAACCACGCCTGCGCAGCATCACCGCTCAGGTTGGTCAGCGGCAAGACGGCGATGCTGTTGTCCGTATGCGCGCCTGTGCGGTGCCCCCACCAGGCAATCCCTCCTGCCGCCGCCGCCAGCCCCAGCGTGGCGCCCCCGGCCAGCCAGGCCCGTCGAGAGACACCGGGCCGCGTTGCCACCGGCGCTGCTGGCCCGCGCGCCACAGCGTCGCCTTGCCCCCCTGCGCGGATCGCGGCCAGCAATCGCCGCATCTCGGCCGCGTTGCCGCTGCCATCCCAGCGCGAGAAATCGATCACCTGATATTGCCGGAATCCCAGCGGCGGCGGTGTCCCGTCCAGCGAGATCGGCACCAGGCGCCCACGGTCGCGCCCGTGCGCGGCCTCGTCGCGCACCCAGTCTGACACCACCGAGGCGGCCGACCATGCCACCACGACCCCATCGGCCGCCTCCAGTGCCGCCTCGATCGACTGGGCAAAGGCCGCGCCCCCGGCGATGAGTTCGTCCCACCAGACGTCCATTCCCGCCGCCTGCAACGCCGCCACCAGCTGCTCGGCGCGCGTCCGGTCGGCCCGCGAATAGGAAACGAACACGGTTGGGCCGCCAGCCCCCGCCACTTCTCCTGCGTTGTCCGCAACGGCCGCCACCTCGTTCATGGCAGCAAGGCTCCTGCACCCACTACCTTGCGAATCCACGGCAGGTAATGCGCCACGTTCGTGTATATCCCCGGCATATTGCGCAAGCCGCAGCCATACCCGCCCGAAACGATCCCCACCAGCGCCACGGGATCGTCACCGTCCATGCCAACCAGCGGCCCGCCGCTGTCACCCTGGCAGGAATCGCGCCCGCCCGGACCATAGCCGGCACAAACCACGCCATCGGTCACGATCCCGCGATAATGCGGATTGCGGGCACAGACCGCGCGCGGCACCGGATCGAGCCGCACCATGCGCAAATCACGCGAATCGTGCACCACATGGCCCGCGTCATCCAGATGCGGCGCGACATCGTCGCCATGCGCGGTCATCGTGCCCCAGCCATAGACCACCAGGATCACCCAATCATCGGGCAAGGGATCGTCGGCGCGAACCCCGGCGATGCGCAAGGGCGCGATCCGCTTGGGATCGTCGATTGGCACCGTCTGCGCATCGGCCGCGATCCGCAGCAGGGCAATGTCGTTGCGATAGCGCTGCTCGTCGAAACCGGGGTGCAGCACCACCTTGGCGATCGCATAAGTCGCGCCGCCATGGACCAGATCCTGCGTGCCCAGCCGAATGCGCCGCCAGCGCCGCACATAGTCGGGATCGATCGCGCCATTGGCATTGACGATGCAATGCTGCGCCGTCACCACCCATTGCGGCGCGATCAGCACGGCGCCGCAATGGTGGTGAAATTCATAGGCGTGGCGCTGATTGAGGTATTCGGCATCGGGGCTGGCCGCGCGCACCAGCGCCGCATCGGCCACGAAATCCTGCTTCACGTAACGCGCCGTCGAATAGAACTCGGCCTGCCAAGGCGTTGCCTGATCCAGATCGCGCACCCGCGTTCCGCCGACAACGCCCACCTGGTGCAGCCGCTTGACCGCCATGCACCGCCAGGTCAGGCGTGTCCGCCTGGTCAGCCGCAAACCGCCAATCGTCCGGTCGGGCAAGGCCGTCCCCGCCCTGGCTTGCCAGATTCCCCTCAGGCCCCGGCGCGGCACCGCCGGGCAGGCCCTGTCGGGCGGCAGGGGCGTTATGGTCGCCAGTGCGGGAACAGTTTCATCCCCAAATACTTGCGACGCCGAGGTATCCAGCCGATAGCGGATGCCATCGCGCACTACCACATGATGCGTGACCACTACCTGCGGCAACCGCGTGGCGCCCTCATCGCCCGCGTCGTACCGCCAGGCGACCCCGTTCTCGATCTTGTAGCGCCGCGCGCCGACTGCCACCACCCGGGCCACAACCCGCAGCCCGGTCATATCCGCTGCTGCATCGTCAGCCTGCGCGGGGGCTTGCGCGCCCAAGGCACAAACGAACGCCAGCGCCGCAAGACCGCGCCGACAGACCTGTGTCACCGCCCTCCAAGACTGACGCCTGCTGTGCCCCATATCGCTTTTTCTTGCGACGCGGCCCTGTCCGCGCGGGCACTTAATTGCCGATTTTACAATCCAAAGCAAATAACCTTGCTTTCAAACCATGCGTAATATTGTGACGCACGCCTGTTGTTCATGATCCCATCGGGTCTTTCGAGGTACCTTCGCACCTGATAAGGCTGCGCCGATGAGCATCCCTGCCCGCCCCGATGCCGAAGCCGTGCTGGCCGAAACCTTTGCCTGCCCGCCTGCCGTCGCCACCGCCATCAACGGCAAAGCGCATCTGCGCGACTATCCCGCCAAGGCGGTGATCGTTGCGTGCGACAGCGTGTTCGATGCGGTTCATGTCATGGTTGCGGGCAATGCCCGGATGCAGGCTTTCGGGCTCGACGGGCGCCTCGTTGCGGTGGAGGACTATTCGCGCGGTGACTTGTTCGGCGAAAACGGCCTCTTCGAAACCGAACGCGCCGCGCACGATATTGCGGCAATGGTCCCCAGCTGTGCCGCAGCGATCGGCAATACCGCCTTCCTGGACCTGATGGCCAACTACAACTGCGTCGCCCTGGCGGTCTCGCGCCGCCTCGTCGCCCGCCTGTCCAGGATCACCCGCCGCATGGTCGAAGGCGCCACGCTTTCGGCCAACGGCCGCATCCATGCCGAAATCCTGCGCCAGGCGCAGGCCGGCACGGCCATGACGATCAGCCCGCCGCCCGTGCTCAGCCAGCTTGCGCTCACGGTCCATTCCACGCGCGAGACGGTCAGCCGCGCAATCTCGGCGCTGGAAAAGCGCGGCATCATTCGCCGCGATGGGCAAGGGCTCACCGTCGTCGCTCCACACCGCCTTGAAGAACTGATCTTCTGAGCGCGCGCCCGCGCTCAATCATCGGCGGCTGAAATCGCGAACAGCCGGATATCGTCCACCTCGCCCACCAGCTCGGGCGAAATGCGGTCTGCCTGGTTCACGCACAATGCCGCCGCCAGCGTCTCGCTCGCCGTCAAAACGCCCGGCAGCGCCGCTGCGGCAATCCTGCCAAGCTCGGCAATCCCGCGGCCGACCAGGGCGGCCGGCGCTTCCAGCCAGTGCGCCAGGGCATAGTGCCCCGAAACGCGCAAGGGCACATTCACGCCTGGCGCACCGAGCGGCGGCATCGCCAGCAACGCGCTGGCATAGGCCCAGGCCGCATCGGGATCGGCAAAGGCCACCAGCCGCGCATTGCCCACCGGCAGCGTCAATTCGGGCTGCACCGGCAGCGCTGCACAGGCCGCACGAAACGGCGCGATCACGGTATCGAGCGCGGATGAAAACCCGTCCTCGTCCAGCTCATCGAGCCCGGCAAAACCGATCCACAGCATCGCCGCCAGCCGCCGGTCGGCCCTTCCCTCCGGCATGGCTCGCGCCCCCGAAGCCACCACTGGCGCATCACGCACTGCCGCGATGCAGTGCTGCGGCCCGGCGTCGCGCCACCGCTCTCCCAGATAGGCGGTCGAAAGCCCCGCGCCGAACCGCCCCGGCCCGCCATCGGTGATCAACAGTTGCGCTGCCCCGCTCGCCAGCATCCGCGCATTGAGCACGGCCGCGCCCATCGCCACGTCGGCTGCCAGCCGTGTCGCCAGCGGTTTATAGGCGCCGCGCAGCGCGGTCAGGCAGCGCACCGATTGCGCCGCATCGAGGCAGGCATGAAACCGCGGCAGCCAGGCTGGATCATAAGGCGTCACCGATTGCGCAATGAAGGCCTCCACCCCGATCGGCAGCACGACATGCAATTCCGCCCCGCGCTCCAGCAAGGCCTCGGCCACAACGATATCCGCCCCTGCAGCCAGGGCGCCGAATCCAAAGCCGATCCTTTCCGCTGCCAGCCATTCGCCCACCGCGCCGCCCAAGCTATCCCCCGCTGCCGCCGACACGCCGAGATGCCCGGCAAAGTTGAGCGAGCGCGGCGGCCTGAACGCATCGAGCCACGCGGCATCGGCCCCCTTTGCGGCCAGGACCAGCGCCATCTGCCGCAAGGCCGCCGCGCGATCGGCCCAGCCATCGGGGTCGGCCGCACAGGCTTGGGCGAATGCGGCTTGCGCCGCTGCCATCTCGCCACGCACGAGATGCGCCTGCGCGCGCGTGGCCGCGATGAAAAAAGGTGTCTCGGCCCAATCACTTCCTGCGGCCACCCCGGCCAAGACCCCGCGCGCCAGCCCCTCGGCGCCGGCGCTGTCACCGGCCAGCAGCCGCATCACGGCCTCATCGATCCACAGCCACGGCTGCGGGTTTCGTGCCGCCGCAGCGGCAAAGGCATCGGCTGCCGCCACCAGCGCCCCGTTCCGCGCCGCCCCGCGCGCCCGCAGCGCCGCTTCCTTCAACAGCCGCGCATGCGTTGCCAGCGCCGCCGGGTCGTCATCCCGCGCGCTCCAGCCGCCGGCCTCGAACATCGCCATGGCAAAGCCCAGGCTTCCCGCGCGCGCGGCGGTGATGATCGCGGCAAGGCTCGTTCGCACCGGCGGGGCAGCTATCATCGGCAACAGGGCTCCTCGGCGCGCGGTCGTGTCATGCTTCCCGGTCATAGCGACAAGCCCCCTGCAACGCCACTGCCGCCCCCTGGGCCGAACCTGGAACAAAAAAACCGGCAGGTGCCTGTGGAAGAGGCACCTGCCGGCGGCCAATCCGCGCGGGTCGCAGACGCGGCGGCCCAAGGCGGCGTGGACAAATTCCACAGCGCCACGGCTGGAAGCAAAAACCGCCAGTTCAAGGAGGCGAGGTGACGCAATAGTGGGCCTATTGCTAGCCGAGCCGACGCTGAGATGGCGGTTTTTGGTCCAGCCCCGAAGGGGTTGCCCTATAAAAGGCCCTGGCAGCGTTGCTCGGCCTGGAAAGAGGCCCACTCTTCCTGCGTCCTCGCGCCTCGCCAGGGCCTTTTATAGGGCAACCGTGGCGTTGTGGAATTTGTCCACGCCGCCTCAAGCGCACGCCCCCATCGCACAGGCTTCGCGCGCTTTAGATAGGTGAAAATCGGGTTGGCGCGATCAACGCACCGGCGTGTTGGCAGCAACGGTGGTTGGCCGGGCATGGGCCAGCGCGAGCTGGCGGTGACTGTCGATCGCAGCAAGGCCGCCCTTCATCGCGGTGTTGTAGCAGTGCATCTCGTCGCTCGACATGCGCCCTGTGCCGTCGCTGAACGGCGTGCAGATCTCGGTGGCCAGGCGGCGCAACTGCACTTTCAGCGCATTCACCGCCTTGGGCGAGATGAAGTCGACATGGGCGATGTTCAGGTCGGCATGCGGCACGTCAGCGGCCGTATCCTGCGCGGCTGCGGGCATGGCCCCGAACGTAGCGGCAGCCGCCAGAGAAAGGGCAACCGTTTTGGCGAAGTTGGTGATCGAGATCATGGTCAATACCCCTGTGGAAATCCGTCCAGACGCTCTCGCCTGACAGGGGATTGACTACAGCGCCCAACAACCGCTTGCGCGTGACGGCCATCACGCCACAATATTTTTGGTGATGCCGACGCTAGGCGGCGTCGCTTGAACTGGGGGCCTCGATCGTGCGGGCATCCTGCAATTGCTTGGCAATGAACGAACATACGGTCGCCCAGATCGCGCCAAAGCTCCATCCCGCCAGAACATCGCTTGGCCAATGAACGCCCAGATAAAGGCGGCTTAGCCCCACCATCAGCGTTAAAACGATGGCACAGCCCAGCAGGTAAAGCCGCACGCGGGTCACTGTCTGCGAGCGCGCCAGCAGGGCCGCAAGCGTCAGGTAGACCATCGCGGCATTCATCGCATGGCCGCTGGGGAAGCTGGTCGAACTCACATGAACCAGATGGGGCACGATTTCGGGGCGTTGGCGGACGAAGAAATCCTTCAGCGCGGTGCTCAACAGCGCGCCGCTCGCGATTGCAAGTGCCACGAAAAGCGCGGTGCCTGGCTTTCTGTCGGCCAACAGGAAACCAACGACAAGGCATGTCAGGATCGTCAGCACCGTAAACCCGCCCAGCGCCGTTATGTCGATGACCGATTGCGGCAACCAGTGCGGCCCGATGGGAAGAGCCACGTCTTGCGCGGTCCGAAGCGCGCGCAAGATGGCCTTGTCGAGTGCGAATGTATCGCCCTCCAGAACTTCCGAGCCCAGGCAGAACAGGGCCAGCAGACCGGCTGCAACGCACAGGAAACCGATCAGCAGCTTGCTATCCTTGTGATGAAGCTTCCAGGCTTCGCCAACGTGTGGCTTGCCGCCTTCATCGGTCTTCCGAACATCACTGCCAAACACGCCCGGCCTCCCTGCTCGTCGATCACGTTCGAGAAGGCATCAAGGCGCGTGTTGTTCCCCGCGCTGCACTGGCCGCAGCGATGGATTATCGCGTGCAGGGATTGCCGGTGCGTCGGCGCATGGATCGGCCATCGAAAGCCTGGTGGCCCGGTGGACGGTGCACCTTGCCAATCAGATTTCCGCCATCGTGGCGCGCTGCGGCAAATCGCGATGGACCGCCGGCAATTGGGCAAGAATTTCCTGCGCGGCCGGTCTATCCAGCCAGTCCGGGCTCACCGACAGGTACTGCAAGACATGGTCAGGACCGATTAGCGCGATTGCGGGTTGGGTCATTTCATAGCTGTCGGTGCCCAGTGTCGCGCCGATCCATCCATCACCCGGTGCCACCGCCGGCTGATCTTCTGGAAAGAACGTGATGCCCAGTTGCCGTGCCAGCGCATAGCCCGGATCGGCCAGCGTGGGAAAGCGTAAGCCATGGCGCTGCGTCGGGCCGCGATCGACCGGATTCTGCGCACTGACGGCCAACAAGCCGATGCCAGCGGCCTGAAGCGCGGGAAACAGCGCCTCGTCATAATAGGGCAGCGCGATGTTGCAGGCCGGGCAGCCGCCAAAGCGGAAGAACACCAGTACCACAGGACCATTGGCGAGGATTGCGGAACTGGGCCGGATATTTCCATCGGCATCGATCAGGGTGAATGCGTCCAGTTGCGTGCCTGGGGCGGGGTGAGCGGCGTTATCATGGCGCTCTGTCAGCAGGCGCCGCTGATGGGCGTTGCGCTCCAGTTGCTCGGCCGACCAGGTGCGTGCGCGCTCTGCGGCCAGATCGGCATAGCGTTCCGCAAGGCTCTTGGTGGTGCTCTGGGTCATGGCGCGCTCCTGGAGGCTGTTCTCGCCTCCTGGGCTAACCCGCCAGCGCGTGTGCAGCTATCAAGTTACAGGCGGTGGAGCATGAGAGTTTGCAATATCACAGCTGACAACATCACAGCCCAGCAACCGTTTCGCGCGCCAGTTCCGCCAGCCGCGCCGTTGCCCCGTCAAGCACGCTGGCCGTTTGCAGGATGCACGACACCCGCGGCAACGCCGGCAGGATCGATGGTTCGAGTTGCGCGGCGGGCAGGAACGCGGGCGTGCGCACGGTCAGCCCCAACCCTGCCTGGACAGCGGCACGCAACGTGGTGAGATTGGGCGTTTCGACGGTAATGCGATAAGCACGGCCAGCATCTTCCAGCGCGCGAATGGCTGCCTCGCGAAAGCGGCAGGGCTGTTCGAGAACGGCCAGGGGAACAACCGGTCGGCCGGCCAGCCCGGTTTCGCCGAACCAGGCCATGTCGGCGGTCGACACCGCGCTTTCATCGTTGGGCAGGCCATAACCCAGCACGATGTCGAGCTGCCGGCGCTCCAATTGGCCCAGCAGTTCCGCCGTGCCGGCCACCCGCGAGTAGATCTGCGCCTCGGGATGAAGCTCGGCAAATTGCGCCAACAGGCCCGACAGCAGCATCTCGGCAAAATCCTGCACCATCCCGATCCGCGCCGGACCGTTGAACTGTCCGGCGCTCACAGCAGCCACAGCTTCGTCGTGCAAGGCCAGTACCTTGCGCGCATAGTCGAGCATCAGCTCGCCCGCCGGAGTCAGCGTGAGCCGGCGACCGTCGCGATGAAACAGCGCCTGCTGGAGCAATTCCTCCAGCCGCTTGATCTGCAGGCTGAGCGCCGATTGGGTCACGAAGACCTTTTCCGAGGCATTGAGCATCGAGCCTGTGTCAACGATCGCGACAAAGCTGCGCAGCAGGTTGGTAGGGAGATTGACCGGCATGAGGGCACCATCGGAAAACGGGTTGCAACGAACCGGCGCGTGGACAACCGGAATATCAAGGGTGGCACTCTGGTGCGGATGACCGCGGCCAGACAGGAAGCGTCTGCATCCGCCTGCTATCGCGCTTCACTTTATCTATCAAAATAGTAGACATTTGGAATACTAAAGCAAGTGTTTGCCGACGCTTGCCGCCCCCGGATTCCGGCCACTCTCTCATTGCTTATGAGCATGGCTCATGGATCGAGGCAAAAACTCAATTGATCAAATAGACAATGCAGGTTCTGCTGAAGGCCATATTTTTGTCCAACAGGTCCTGCCCCATGCCCACTCCGTTATTCACCCGTATCGTGCACTCGCGCTGGTCCTCCCCGGTCGCGCTGCTGCTCGCATGGGAACTGGCTTCGCGCACGGGCTTGATCCCGGAACGCACGCTGGCGGCCCCGTCGGCCGTGATCGCCACCTTGTGGACGATGCTGGTTTCGGGCGAACTGCCGCAGAACCTGCTGGTCTCGTTCGGGCGGGTGGGCCTTGGGCTTGCCATTGGCGTGGCGGCCGGCGTGGTGCTGGCCCTTGTGGCCGGCCTTTCGCGCCAGGGGGAAGCGGCCGTCGATCCGATCATGCAGATCAAGCGCACGATTCCCACGCTGGCGCTGACCCCGCTGTTCATCGTCTGGTTCGGCATCGGCGAGACACCCAAGGTGGCGCTGATCGCGTTTGCCTCGATGTTCCCGGTCTATCTCAACCTCTATAGCGGCATTCGCGGGGTCGACGTGCGCCTGCTCGAAGGGGCGCGCAGCTTCGGCCTTTCGCAGGCAGAGCTGATCTGGCACGTCATCCTGCCCGGCGCCCTGCCCGCACTGCTCACCGGGCTGCGCTATTCCCTGTCGATCGCGATCCTCGTGCTGGTCGTGGCCGAACAGATCAATGCCTCGGCCGGGCTTGGCTATCTCATCAACAATGCCCGCGATTTCATGCGTACCGACATCATCGTGGTGTGCCTGATGGTCTATGCCGTGCTGGGCCTGGCGGCTGACGCGCTGGTCCGCACGGTCGAGCGCCGCGCCCTCGTCTGGCGCCCTTCCCTCATCAAGGCCTGACGGCCACCTTGCCAAGGAGTGCTCCCATGGACGCCCGCCTTCAATTCCTTGACCACGCTTCCGCCATGCCGCTCGCCGCGCCGGCCGATCCTATTGTGCGGCTGTCGCACTTTACCCGCCGCTTTGGCGATGTGACTGTCATCGATGGGCTCGACCTGGCGATCCAGCCGGGGGAATTCGTGGCCCTGCTCGGTCGCTCGGGCTCGGGCAAGACCACGCTGCTGCGCACGCTGGCCGGGCTAGACAG
>Ga0207658_10001036_pt1 | contig 22589 bp, 22 predicted proteins | sample KBSS33metaG_FD_184322 | JGI IMG/M metagenome (GOLD analysis project Ga0207658, IMG submission 184322) | Switchgrass rhizosphere microbial communities from Kellogg Biological Station, Michigan, USA - KBS S3-3 metaG (SPAdes) (version 2) | ecosystem: Host-associated > Plants > Roots > Rhizosphere...
ACGGAAGCCGATGAGCGGCTGACCGAATCGGTGACGCGCGCCGCCGATGCCGGCATCGCGATCATGGAGGTGCAGCGCCACGACCTGGACCGCATCACCAGCAACGGCATGCATCAGGGCATCGCACTGCAGGTGCCGCCCTACCAGTACATGTACCCGGACGATCTGCTGAAGGCTGCGACCAGCGACTCCACTCCTGCGCTGTTGGTCGCGCTCGACAACATCTCGGACCCGCGCAACCTGGGCGCCATCGTGCGCTCGGTGGCAGCGTTCGGCGGCCACGGAGTGGTGATCCCACAGCGGCGTTCGGCATCGGTCAGCGCGGTGGCCTGGCGGACCAGCGCCGGTGCGGCGGCTCGGCTGCCGGTGTCGCGGGCGACGAATCTCAATCGGACGCTGAAGGATTGGGCCAACGCCGGACTGACGATCGTCGGGCTGGACGCGGGCGGCGACACCACTTTGGACGAGCTGGACGCCTCCGGACCGATGGTCGTCGTGGTCGGCTCCGAGGGCAAGGGACTCTCGCGACTGGTGCGGGAGAACTGTGACCACATCGTCTCGATTCCCATGGCCGGACCCACCGAGTCGCTCAACGCGTCGGTGGCCGCCGGTGTGGTGCTGGCCGAAATCGCCCGGCAGCGACGGGACTAACGGTCGGTGCGGGGCCGCGTCAGGGTGAACTTGTCGACGGCCCGCACTTCGCCGAACGGGCCGCTCACCGCGTAGTAGGTGGCGTCCATCGAGGTATTGCCGCCCGGGTGGCCCGGGTCGACATCGAAAGCCACGAAGCCGCAGGGGTTGTCCCGATCGCGGAAGACGGACCAGGGTGCCGCTTCCTCGATGTAGTTCGGCGTCTTCCGTCCAGTGCTGGGATCCACCGCTCCTACGGACATCAGGACGCGGCATCGCGGCTCGGGAAACAACATCGTGTTCGATGGAATCGACGTGCCACCGCCACCGATGACCAGATGCACTGTGCCCTTGCTCGTGTCGATCGAACCAGGCTGTGCATCAACCGGATTCGGCGTGAGAGTGTCGGTCGGTAAGGTACCGCGCAGAGCATGGCTACGTTCGTAGTGGTGTTCGTGCCCGCAGACCACGAGGTCGACGTTGAACCTGTCGAACAGGGGCAGCCAGTTCTCGCGGATACCGAGGTCGGCGCCGTTGGTCTTGTTGCCCGTGGAGACCGCCGTCTGGTGCATGCAGACCACCACCCAGTCGATATCCTTGTTGCTGCGGGTTCGCTCGAGTTCTTTTTCGAGCCAACGCTTTTGGGCTGCGCCCGAATAGCCGCGCACGTATGAGTTGCCGCCGTCCTGATAACAGATGTCGTCGTTGGCGAGGATGATCACGCGGACCGAGCCCGCGGTGAACGCGTACCACAGGCCACGGAGTTCGGGGTCGGAACCGGAGTCCGGCAGTCCGAAGTAGGCCTGGTAGGCGCCGTAGCCGATCGGGCCGTTGCCGCGCTCGTTCTCGTGATTCCCCGGTGCGGGCATCCACGGTCGATGCCGCGCGGAGCGGGTGTTGTTCTCGAACCAGTCCGACCAGGTGCGGACCCGGTCGTGAGCGAGGTTGGCGTAGCAGAGGTCGCCGTTGACCAGGTGGAACAGCGGGGCCAGCCGCTCGACGGCGGTGGTGATGTCCCCGGCGGCCGGGGACCCGACGTGATCGCTGCCGAAGGATGCCGCCACCTTGGCGTCGAGCATGGGCGTCGACTGGTCGCCGAAGCTGGTGAACCGGATGGGCGCCCGACCCCGGGGTGCGGTACGCACCGAGCCCAGTTCGGGATCGGCGCCGTCATGCACGGCGGCGTACACGTAGTCGGTATCGGGCGCGAGACCCGTCAACCGGGCATGGTGGACGCGAATCTCGCTGCGTGACAGCGCATCGCGGTAGGTGACGGTCTCGGCGGCGACGGCGTTGCCGACACCGTCGTCCGGGGTGCCCACCAGCACGTGGGGGTTCTCGACTGCGACGGCGGTGTGCCACGACACCACGACCTCGGTGGCCGCGTCAGAGCCGAACTGGGTGTGCAATCCGGTGACAGGGGGTGCGCCGCTGCGGTCGGCATGCTGCCACAGCGTCGGGCCGGTGCGCTGGGTCGTGACGTAGGCGGTGGCACCGGCTCCCAGGCCCGCGCCGACGAGAGCCGACGTACCTCCCACGATCAGCGTCCTGCGGCTCACGTCCACGACAGCCATCTTGCCTGCGATGTGGACTGCGGGCCCGGCGGCAACGCGGCCAGGCCACGAATCGACGTGTGCTGTTCTCGTTCAGGTAACCGCGCTGATTCGGCGCCGCTGCAGCTCGACGATCCGGGCGTAGGCGGCGTCCAGACCGTTCCCTGCCTCCCGTGCGCTCAGCGCAGTCCCAACATCGAACAGCTCAACCACAATCCGGTCACGGCCAGAATCAGGGTGACCGGCACCGTCACCAGCCCGACGGTGGTGAATTCCCGGGCCCGCACGGTCATCTCGTCGCGGACCACGTTGCGCCACAACAGGTTCGACAGCGATCCGGGATATGTCAGGTTGGGGCCGATGTTCACCCCGATGAGCACCGCCAACACCGCCACCGGGCCGCCGGCCGCGACCAGCGGTAGCAGCACCAGCACGGCGGGCAGGTTGTTGATCAGATTCGACAGCACCGCCGCCACGGCAGCGATGCCGAGCAGTGCCGGCAGCGTGGTGCCGTGCGGCAACAGCTGCGACAACACCCGGCCCAAACCGAGGTCCAGCACTGCGCTCACCAGCACGCCCAGGGCGAGTACTGCAATCAGGAACGGCACGTTGGCCGCCCGCACGAGACCCAGGACCGTCTCATGACCGCGCACGACGGCCCGCACCGCCAGCACCGCAGCACCGGCGAACGCGGCCCACGCCGGCTCCAGCCCCAGCAGCGACGTCACTCCGAAGCCGATCAGCGTCAGGATCAACACGGTGAGAACGAAGTACGGGATCTCCGGCTGGGGTGGGGCCGGCCCGTCCGCAGTGCTGACCGTCAGTTCACGCCGGAAGAACCACCTCAGCAGCACATATTCGGCCGCCACCGCGATGAGCCAGGGCAGCGACATCGCCGCGGTGAACCTGGTGAAGCTCAGGCCCGCCGTCGTAAAGGCCAGCAGATTGGTCAGATTCGACACCGGCAGCAGCAGCGACGCGGTGTTGGCCAGGTGGGCCGCGGCGTAGCCATGGGGCCGCGCCGGGACGCCCAGGGTCCGTGCGGTCGACAGCACGACGGGAGTCAGCAATACCACCGTGGCATCGAGGCTCAGCACGGCCGTCGTGCCGGCCGCGATGAGGAACACGGTGACCAGTAGCCGGCGGGCGGCCGATTGCCCGGCACCCCAACTGTGCCGGGCCATGTAGATGCCGGCCGCGTGGAACAGTCCTTCGTCGTCGCAGAGTTTGGCCAGCACCAGGACGGCGGCCAGAAACCCGACCACCGGCAGCAGCCTGCCGATCTCCTCCAGTGCGGTGCTCACAGCCAGGGATCGGCAGGCTGCCAGAGCGTCGGAAGGTGCAGCGGCAGGCCATCTTCGGCCGCCAGCCCGCTCAGCACCCGCATCGAGACGTCCAGGTCGTCGCCGACGTAGGGCAGGGCGCGCAGCGGTTCGTGCAGCGGCCGGAAGAAGTCGTCCCAGTGCGTCAGCACCACCCGGTGCGCGCCGACGGTCCGAACCGTCTCGGTCCAGTAGTCGATGAGGTACTGCTCGGGCTGCAGGCCGAGCTGCCCGATCCCGAGATACACGACCTCGGCCCGTTGCCCGGACAGGGCGCCGGGCACGAAACCGGCACTGCCGACGGCGAGGAGGCTGCGGCCGCTGGCGCGGTGATGGATGTGTGTGGACCAGGCCTCACCGCACTTGTAGGCCGACGCCCGCACCGGCGGCACCACCGGTGCGGTGATGGTGCCGGGGAAGCGGTCGGGTGGGCAGTGGTGTCCGGTGAACAGCGTCACGTCGAAGGCGCCCAACGTGATCGGCTCGCCGGGGGCGGCCACCGTCAGCTGCGAATCGGGAAGCCCGCCACCGCGGCCGATGTGCGCAGCCGACGTGCCGCCCACCAGCTTCGCCCCGGTGCGCGCGGCGACGGCCGCCGAATCCATGGCGTGGTCGAAGTGCGTGTGGACCGGCAGGACGGCATCGAGCCGGTCGATGCCGAGTCGGTGCAGGCAGCCGTCGATACGGGGCACTGACGGCGCCAACCGACCCAACCCCACGGACAGCAGGCTCGGCCGCGAGAAGAAGCCGTCGGTCAATAGGGCTGACGCCGAATCGGCCGGATCGGTCGTGGCGACCAGTATGGTGGTGACGCCGGCCCAGGTGACGGTCAGCGGGGAGCCAGGCCCGGCCGCAGGCTGATCGAAGTAGCGGGTGTACGAGGCCAGGTCGGGCCGGCCGGGTTTCAGTCGCATCAGCAGAAGGCCTCGATCTTCACGTTTTCGGAGGTCAGACGGTCCCGGACCGTGCGGGCGATGTCGACGGCGCCGGGCGAATCGCCGTGTACGCAAATCGATTTCACGGTGATCTTGATGGTGGAGCCGTCGACGGCGCCGACCCGGCCCGCGGTCACCATGGAGGCCACCCGATCGGCGATGGCCGAAACGTTCTCCAGCACCGCATTGCGTTGCGTGCGGGGCACCAGCTGGCCGTCGGGGCGATACGCGCGGTCGGCGAAAGCCTCCGGCACGGTTCGTAAACCAAGTTCGTCGGCGGCGGCGAAGAACGCCGAACCGGCCAGTCCCAGCACCGGCAGGGCCGGGTCCACAGCGTGCACCGCGGCGGCCACCGCGCGCGCCTGCGCATGGTCGTTGACGATCGTGTTGTACAGGGCGCCATGGGGTTTGACGTAGCTCACCGTCGATCCCGCCGCCTGCGCGAGCGCCTGCAGCGCGCCGATCTGGTAGATGACGTCGGCGGTGAGGTCCTCCGGGCTGACGTCGAGGTACCTGCGACCGAAGCCGGCCAGGTCCTGGTAACCCACCTGCGCACCGATCCGTACGCCGCGTTCGGCAGCGGCCCGGCAGACGCGCAGCAGGCCGGCCGGGTCACCGGCGTGGAAGCCGCAGGCGATGTTGGCGCTGGTGACCAGATCGAGCATCGCGTCGTCGTCGCCGAGGCGCCACACCCCGAAGCTTTCGCCCAGATCGGCATTGAGGTCCACCGCAGCCATGCCCGCCAGCCTAGGCTTCGAAGATGGCTCCCCGTGACGACGTCCTGATCACCGCCTTCGGACTGGCCCAGCTGATCGCCGCCGGCGACGTGACGCTGCTCGACGTGCGTTGGCAGCTGGCCAAGCCCGACGGCCGCGATGACTACCTGGCCGGACACATTCCCGACGCGGTGTACGTCTCGCTGGAGGACGAGCTGTCCGACCACACCGTCACGGGCCGGGGCCGTCATCCGCTGCCGTCAGGGACTGCGCTGCAGGCTGCGGCCCGCCGTTGGGGAGTCAAACACGGCGTGCCGACCGTCATCTACGACGACTGGAACCGTGCCGGCTCGGCGCGTGCCTGGTGGGTGCTGCGCGCCGCGGGCATCGAGAACGTCCGCATCCTGGACGGCGGGCTGGCGGCGTGGACCACCTCGGGCGGCCCGCTGGACCGCGGTGATGTCGAACCGGAGCCGGGCGATGTCACCGTGACCCACGACGACCTCTACGCGGGCGCCATGCCGACGTTGACCGCCGACGAGGCCGCGGCCCTGGGCCCGCGCTTGGGTGACGTCCGTGCGCCGGAACGGTTCCGCGGCGACGTCGAACCCATAGATCCCATCGCGGGGCACATTCCGGGCGCGATCAACCTGCCGAGCATGCTCGCCGCCGACGGGACACTGCGCACCGATGGCGCCGACAGCGCAGACGTCGCCGGCGTCTACTGCGGGTCCGGGGTCACCGCGGCGGTGGCGGTCGCCGCACTGGCGGCTGCGGGCCGCGACGTGGCGCTGTTTCCCGGCTCGTGGTCGCAGTGGAGCAACGAGCCCGGGCGGCCGGTGGGGCGAGCGTAGCGACGGGTGGGTGACCCCGCTACCGGCGACTGAGTCTCCCTGCGCCCCAGCACAGCAGGTAGATGCCGAACGAGATCGACGTGACGAACACCGATACCGGTACGCCCGGCGCCAGGGACAGCACGATGCCGCCCACCGCAGCGATCTCGGCGAACACCACCGATGCCACCATCGTGGTGACGGGTGAGCTGAACACCCGGCCCGCCGCGGCGGCGGGGGTGATCAACAGCGACATCACCAGCAGTGCCCCGACGATCTGCACGCCCTGCGCGGCGGCGACGCCTACGAGCGCGGCGAACACGATGCCCAGCGCCCGCACCGGAACCCCACGGGCCGCAGCCACTTCGGGGTCGGCGGTCGCGAAAAGCAGCGGCCGGTAACAGGCCGCCAGGATCGCGAGCACCAGCACCGTCACGACCGCCAGCAGCGTCAGACCCGAATAGCCGACGCCGACGATCTGCCCGGTGAGCAAGGCGAAGCTGGTGCCGGTGCGGCCGGGGTAGAGATGGATGAACAGCACGGCCAGACCAAGGCCGAAGGCCAGCACGACGCCGATGGCCGAGTCCCGTTCGCGCGAGCGTTGCCCGAGGATGCCGAAAAGGATTGCCGCCAGGGCGCTTCCGACGAGGGCACCGAGGCCGACGTTGAGCCCGGTGAGGAGTGCGAACGCGGCGCCGGTCAGGGACAGTTCGCTGGAGCCGTGCACGGCGAACGACATCTGCCGCATCACGATGAACGGCCCGATCAGGCCACCGAGCAGCGCCAGCAGGGCTGCCGCGAGCACGGCCTGCTGGACAAAATCGCGGCCGAGCAGGTCTGCGGTGAGCGCCGTGTTGAAGAAGTTATTCACAGCAGTGTCCGCTCGCGTGCTCGGAGTTGTCCACGCCGGCACCGTCCTGGCCGACGACGACGTACTGGCCGCCGATCTGGACAACCTGGATGTCGGCGCGGTACAGCGCGGACAGCGTCTCGGACGTCATGACCTCCTCGACCGTGCCGATCCGGAAGCGGCCGTCGACCAGGTACAGCACGCGGTCCACGTACGGCAGCACGGGATTGACCTCGTGGGTGACGAACAGGACGGCGGTGCCGGCGTCCTTGCGGCGCTGATCGATGAGGCTCGATACCAGTTTGGCGTTGGCTGGGTCGAGGTTGAGCAGCGGTTCGTCACACAGCAGCAGCGCGGGGTCGGAGGCCAGCGCCTGCGCGATGCGGACCCGCTGCAGCTCGCCGCCGGACATCACCGACACGGGGACGTCGGCCAGCCGGGCGCCGTCCACCTGACTCAGAGCCCGGGTCACCACGGCGCGACGCTGCGCGCGCTTGCGCGGGCCGGCGAAACCCCACTGATGTCCGTCGCAGCCGAGGCCGACCAGGTCACGGCCGCGCAGCGTCAGCCCGGTGTCGAGTGAGCGGTGCTGCGGCACATAACCGATGGCGCCGGTCGTGGTCATCCGGCCGGCCGTCAGCGGCTGTTGGCGCAGCAGCACCTTGAGGAGTGAGGTCTTGCCGGTGCCGTTCGGGCCGAGCACCGCGATGAATTCGCCGCGGCGCACCGTCAGATCTAGCCGGTCCCACAGCACGCGGTCGCCGAATGACAACCGCGCGCCGGTCAGTTCGGCGACCGCCGTGGTCGGTGAGGAATCTGAGGGCACAGTCGTCGATTATCGCGTCGGGGCAGCCGCGGTATCCAACTGGTGTGCCAGTGCCGCGGCGGTCTGCTGCTGCCACGTCAGGAAATCCTGTCCGGCGGGCAGCGTCTCTGTCACCTCGAGGATGGGTACGGAAGCCTTGCGGGCGGCATCCTGCAGCTGCTTGGTGACGGCGGTCTCGGTCTGCTTGTTGACCACCAGCGCGTCGACCTTGTGGCCGTTGATCATGTCGAGCACCGCGGCGACGTCGGCCGGGGCGGGGTCGTGGCCTTCTTCGGCGGCAGCGGCGAAACCATGCGGCGTGCTGTCGACGACGCCCGCGGCGGCCAGCAGGTAGTGCGCGACGGGTTCGGTGGAGACCACCGCGGCGCCGGGGTGCTGCTGTCCGATGGCGTGCTCGGTGGCGGCGATCGCGTCGGCCTTCTTGCCGAACTCCGCGGCGTTGGCCCGGTAGGCGTCGGCGTGCGCGGGATCGGAGGAGGCCAGGTCGTCGGCGATCTTGCCGGCGACGGCCTTGGCCACCGCCATGTTGTAGAAGACGTGCTCGTTCGCCTCACCGGGCGCGCTGTGCGGCAGCAGCGAGTAGGCGTCCACGGTGGTGACGTTCTTGTGGTTCTTCAACACGTCGTCGGCCCAGTGGTCGTAGCCGCCGCCGTTGATGACGACGAGGGCGGCGTCGGCAATGGCCGCGGCGTCGGCCGGCGTGGCTTCGTAGGAGTGCGGGTCGTCGACATCGCTGGTGAGGAGGGACTTCACGTCGGCGTGCCCGCCGGCCACCGCGGTGGCGACGCTGCCCCAGACGTTTGTGCTGGTGACGACCTTGGCGGCACCGTTGGCGTGGCCGGTGTCGTCGTGCGACCCGCAAGCGGCGACGGTCAGCGCGGTGAGGGCGGACAGTGCGATGAGCCTGGTCCGGGTCATGAGTGCTCCTGCGAGTTAGTGTTAATGAAAACCGTTTGCAATAAATCTAGTGCACCGTTGCCGTGCAGCGCGAATCGGATGCGCTAGCGTCACAAATATGCCGAGGAGTCCCAACCCGAGGCGTCGGGCCACGCTGGCCTCGCTCGCTGCCGAGTTGAAGGTCTCGCGCACCACGATCTCGAACGCCTACAACCGGCCGGACCAGCTCTCGCCGGAGTTGCGTGAGCGGGTGCTCGCGGCGGCCAAGGAGATGGGCTATCCCGGCCCCGACCCGGTGGCGCGGTCCCTGCGCACCCGCAGGGCGGGCGCCTTCGGGCTCATGATCACCGAGCCGCTCAACTATTCGTTCCGGGACCCGGCGGCCCTGGATTTCGTTGCCGGGCTTGCCGAATCGTGCGAAGACGCCGGGCAGGGCCTGCTGCTGGTGGCGGCCGGGCCGAACCGGTCGGTCGAGGACGGCACGGCGGCGATACTGTCCGCCGGCGTCGACGGGTTCGCGGTGTACGCGGCGTCGGACGACGATCCGTACCTTCCGGTAGTACAGCAGCGGGGCGTGCCGATCGTCGTCGTCGACCAGCCCAAGGATGTCCAGGGCGCCTCCCGGGTGTGCATCGACGACCGGGCGGCCATGCGCGGGATTGCGGAATATGTTGTCGGCCTTGGTCATCGGGAGATCGGTCTGCTGACCATGCGGCTCGGGCGGCACTGGCCGCACGGCGAGGCGCAATCGGCCGTCGCGGACCCCGAGCGACTCATCTCGCCACACTTCCATGTGCAGCGTGAACGCATCCTCGGCGTCTGTGATGCGATGAGCGACGCCGGCCTGAATCCCGATGCGCTCACGGTGGTGGAGACCTTCGAGCACCTGCCGAGTTCCGGCGGCGCGGCGGCTGCTGTTGCGCTGCAAGCCAATCCGCGCATCACCGCGCTGATGTGCACGGCCGACGTGCTGGCGCTCTCGGCGATGGACCATCTGCGGTCGCGCGGCATCTACGTGCCGGGCCAGATGACCGTCACGGGATTCGACGGTGTCCCCGAGGCGCTGGCCCGCGGGCTGACCACCGTGGCCCAGCCGAGCCTGGAGAAGGGCCGGCGGGCGGGCTACCTGTTGAACAATCCGCCGCGGTCCGGGATCCCGGTGATCGAAGTGCTCGACACCGAGCTGGTGCGCGGCCGCACTTCTGGGCCGCCGGCCTAGGCAGTACACCTAGATCACCGCGAGCGGCCGTGTTTGTACCGCAACACTCCGAATTTGGCGTGCGCTTTGCGGCCGCTCGCCGCCCGTGAGCGAGCTCAGACTGCGCGTCGGCGGCCCGCCAGGTATGCCAGCGCCTCCGCCACATCCTCGGGGGAGTCGACGCGGTACTGCGCGGCCGACGGTCCCGGACCGACCTTGATACCGACGTCACCGTCGCGCAGTCGCGCGAAGGCTTTCTCGTCGGTGACGTCGTCGCCCAGGTACACGACGGTGGTCGCGTCGTCGCGCTCCCGCAGCACATCGATGGCCGAGCCCTTGTTGGTGGTGATCACCGCGAACTCCAGCACCGCCTTGCCTTCAGTGGTCTCAGCGGGCCAGGACTTGCCGGCCGTCCGCGCCGCGGCCAGCGCGCTCTCACCGTCGGCCGCCGAGGCGTTCCGCACGTGCAGGGCCACGCTGGCGGGTTTTGTCTCGACCGCCACGCCGGGGTACCGGCTTGCAATCTCGGTGAGCGTATCCACGATCTGGGCCAGCAGCGCGCCGTCGACCGTCTGGGTGAACCCGGTGTCGAACTCTGCGCCGTGACTGCCCACCAGATGCACCGACGCGGGCATGCCGGACAGTTCACGAAGGACCCCCAGCGCACGGCCGGACACCAACGCGACCGAGGTGTGTGGCAGCGCTGCCAACTCCAGCAGGGCGGCAGACCCGGCGGGCAGGGCCCGCGCATCGGCAGGGTTGTTCACGATCGGCGACAGCGTGCCGTCGAAATCCGAAGTGACGAGCAATCGGGGGGTCGCGGCGACGGTGTCGAGCGCCGCGATCAGATCAGCCGGGAGCACCGGTCAGACTTTAGGGTGTTCCCCGTCGCCGATCAGCAGTCGCACCGCCAGATCGAGTCGCTTGCTCACGTCTGTGGCCGACGCGCGACGGGTCAGCCAGGCCAGCAGGTTCGACAGCCACACATCGGAGATGACGCGGGCGATGTGGTACTGGTCCTCGGTGGGCTCGCCATCGCTCATGGCGCGGGCGAACATCGAATCCATGAGCTTGCCGACGTGATCAACCTCACCGGCCGCCGACGCGTCGGCGAATACGAAAGCGCGCGTCATGGCCTCGGTCAGCAGCGGATTGCGCTGCATCGACCGGTTCAGCTTGCTGACCATCACATTGAGCCGCTGGTACGGCGTGCCGCCCGTCAGAGAGGCCCGATCGGTCTTGGCGTCGATGCGCTCGAACTCGCGGCCCAGTGCGGACACCAGCAGGTGCACCTTGGACGGGAAGTAGCGGTACAGGGTGCCGACCGCGACGTCGGCGCGTTCTGCCACGGCACGCATCTGAACTGCCTCGTAGCCGCCCTTGGAGGCGATGGCCAAGGTGGCGTCCAGGATGCGCTTACGGCGCTCGCGCTGAGCTTCCGAACCAAGCTCGGATTCGGTGAGTACGGCCATGTTGGTCACCTCCCGCGGGCGAACGGCGGAATCGGACTCGGGTGTTGCTGGCGTCGGCATTCGGCGGTCAGCTCCTTCGGGTAGCGCATTGGGTGAAAACGATACGCAAAGTGATCGGTAATTTCCCACCTCCAGGCGCCCCGGGACACCCAAGTGTCCTGCTGTAATAGCGATCGACTTGACGTCTGATTGCTGTCACCATTAGAACACGTTCTAGTGAGAAGCGTGTTCTTCTCGCCCAAACGCTAGGAGCGCATGGTGTCCATCACTTCCACAACTATCGACTCGGAGCGGGCCGAGGTCCGCGAAATGGTCCGTAGCTGGGCTGTCGCGTCGGGTTCCATCGCCGCGGTCCGGGCTGCCGAGGAGGACGGCGCTGACTCCTGGCGGGGCCCCTATGGCGGTCTGGTCGAACTAGGGACCTTCGGCGTTGCGGTGTCCGAGGACCTCGGTGGCGCCGGCGGCTCCATCGTCGACCTGTGCGTGATGGTCGACGAAGCCGCCGCCGCACTCGTGCCCGGCCCCGTTGCCACGACCGCCCTGGCAACTCTGGTGATCACCGACGCCGCGCTGCTCGAGGCGCTGGCTTCCGGACAGCGGACGGCCGGCCTGGCGCTGTCCTCCGACATCGCCTTCGACGGCCAGTCCGCCAGCGGCATCGCAAAGTTCGTGCTGGGCGCGCTGCCCGACGGCCTGCTGATTCTGCCCGCCGGGGACGTCTGGCTGCTGGTTGACGCCACCGGGGCCGGCGTTACCGTCACGCCGCTCGAGGCCACCGACTTCTCCCGCCCGCTCGCTCGGGTCGAACTGAACGGCGCCGCGGCGACCGTCCTCGACGCGCCGGTCGCCGACCTGGCCGTGACCGTGCTGGCCGCCGAGGCCGCGGGTCTGGCCCGCTGGCAGCTCGAGACGGCCGCTGAATACGCCAAGGTGCGTGAGCAGTTCGGCAAGCCGATCGGCAGCTTCCAGGCCGTCAAGCACATGTGCGCCGAGATGCTGTTGCGTTCGCAGCAGATCGCCGTCGCCGCAAGCGATGTCGCCGAGGCCGCAGTGGACGGCGATGCCACGCAGCTGTCCATCGCCGCGGCGGTCGCTGCCGCGGCCGCCATCGACGCCGCGAAACACAATGGCCGCGACTGCATTCAGGTGCTGGGCGGCATCGGCTTCACCTGGGAGCACGACGCGCACCTGTACCTGCGGCGCTCCTATGCGACCTCGCAGATCCTCGGCGGCCACGGCAGCTGGCTGCGCCGGGTGGCCGCGCTGACCCGGTCGGGACTGCGCCGTCAACTGCATGTCGACACGGGTGCGGCCGAGACGATCCGTCCCGAGATCGCTGCTGTCGTGGCCCAGATCGCCGCACTGCCCGTCGAGAAGCACCAGGCCGCGCTGGCCGACGCCGGACTCATGGCGCCGCACTGGCCCGCGCCGTACGGCCGCGGTGCGTCGCCTGGTGAACAGCTGGTGATCGATGACGAGCTCAGCGCCGCAAGTATTGTGCGCCCGGACATTTCGATCGGCTGGTGGGCCGCGCCGACCATCCTGGGCCACGGCACCCCCGAGCAGATCGACCGCTTCATCCCCGGCACCCTCACCGGTGACGTGTACTGGTGCCAGCTGTTCAGCGAGCCGGGCGCCGGCTCCGATCTGGCGGCCCTGCGGACCAAGGCTGTGAAGGTCGACGGCGGCTGGAAGCTCACCGGCCAGAAGGTGTGGACCTCCAACGCGCACCGCGCCAACTGGGGAATCTGCTTGGCGCGCACCAACCCTGACGCCCCGAAGCACAAGGGCATCACCTATTTCGTCGTCGACATGAGTTCGCCCGGCATCGACATCCGTCCGCTGCGCGAGATCACCGGCGAGGCGCTGTTCAACGAGGTCTTCCTGGATGACCTGTTCGTGCCGGACGACTGCGTCATCGGTCCCGTAGACGGCGGCTGGGCCCTGGCCCGCACCACGCTGGCCAACGAACGCGTCGCCATGGCCGCCGGCGGCGCGCTGGACAAGGGCATGGAGCACCTGCTGGAGGTGCTCGGGGACCGCGAACTGGATGCCGCCGAATCGGAACGCCTTGGCGCGCTTATTGTTGCGGCCCAGGTGGGTTCGCTGCTGGATCAGCTGACCGCGCAGATGGCGGTCGGCGGCCACGACCCGGGCGCGCCATCGAGCGTGCGCAAGCTCATCGGTGTGCGCTACCGCCAGACTCTGGCCGAGACCATCATGGACGCCCACGACGGTTCGGGCATCGAGGATTCGCCGGACGTCCGGTACTTCCTGAACACCCGCTGCCTGTCGATCGCAGGTGGCACCGAGCAGATTCTGCTGACCGTCGCCGGCGAGCGCCTGCTGGGCCTGCCGCGCTAGCGGCCCCTGCGGAAGTCCCTCGGGGTCAGGCCAACCCGCTGCCGGAATGTCGTCGCGAAGTGGTTGGGTGTTGAAAACCCAACTGCCGCACTGATTTCGGTGATGGATAATCGGGTCGAGGACAGTAGCGTCTTGGCGCGGTCGATGCGGCGGTCGAGCAGGAACTGGTACGGCGTGGTGTGGAACGCGCCCCGGAACGCCTTGATGAACGTGGCCACAGACATCTGGGCAAGGCGCGCAAGCGATTCCAGATTGATATCGGATTCCAGGCTGGTCTCGAGGAACTCGACGATCGATGCGCGTGCCGACGGATGCAGGGTGTCGCGCTCGAATTCCGTTGGCGGCGGGGTGATCGTGTAGGTGTCGCGGATCAGCAATCGTAGTGTCTCGCCCACGGAGTCGAGCAGAAGCCGTGCCATGGCGTCGTCGCGCGTTGCGACGCTGCGGATTTTGGTGACCAACTGCAGAATCAGCGGATCGTGATGCTTCCGCCGGGGTATATGCGCGATCTCGCCGAGAGCATCTTCAGGTATCGAAATCTCGCAGAAGCCGGCGGTATCGCCAATGACCACCGAGGTGCAGCGCACCCCGGCAGGCACCATCCAGGTGTCGCCGATGCGCGGCAGTGAGCGGTCGGTCGGACCCCAGTCCAGGTTGGTCTCCATCGACCGGAGTTCGCCGTATCGGTGGATGTAGACGAGATGGCGGCTCGAATCATGGCAGCACCAATCGGTGATGCTCTCGATCCGCTCGGTGGCGAACCGCAGTGACATCCCGCGACTGTTGACAGACCGCTCACCGACGACGATGCGTGGCGTCATCGGGCGGTCGTCGTTCCATGGCTTGAGCGCCATGTCGAACCTCCGGGTGCTTCAACTCGGCCACGATCATGCGCCCTTATCTGGGAGTTCGCGGTGGATTTTCCGAAAGATCCTGTGAGAAATCTGCATGTTCGTAAATAAGAATTGGAACGTGTTGCAGATTCCGAATGTTTGTTCTCGGCTTGGTCACTACCGTCTGCGCGGCCAGAAGTGCTGACACCTCAGAGTCCAAGGAGAACGAATGGCATTCGAGTTGCGCCGATATTCGACGGCGGGAATCGCAGTGGCATCCGCCGGCGTCATCACCCTCAGCCCGCTGACGATTCCGCCGCCAGACCTTCATCTGCCCGAGTCGACGACTGTCGCATCGACCCGGACCGTGGACCTCACCGCGTTCGTGAACCCGATCGCGGCTTGGGGAGATGTGTTGACGACGACCGTGACCGATATCGGGAAGCTTGGCCAGGAGTTCGCGGCCGACCCGTTCCCGATCATGCGACAACTGATCGCCAATCAGATCGGCTATGTGAGCGAGACGTTTTCGATCGTCCAGGGGATGGGCAATGGCTTCAGATACTGGGCCAACACAGTTCCAGCTCAATTGCAGACGCTCACTCGACAGCTGGCCACGGGTCACATTGCAGATGCAGTCATGACGGGGAACTCGTTGTTTGTCAACGCCGTCGCTGCCACCTTCTTCCCGCTGCTGAGATTCGATATCCCCCAGAAGATCGCCCAGAACTTTGCAAACGTGGTCGCGGCGATCACACCAGTTGCTACTGGCGTGGGCTTTGCGCTCTTGTCCACCGTGTATGAGGGGAATCTGGCGCTCGCCGACACGGCACAAAAATTCTACGACGCAGTCAAAAGTGGTGATCTGGTCACGTCGTTGAGTGAGTTGATCAATGCGCCGGCGAATCTGCTCGGCGGTGTACTCAATGGGTATGGGACGGACAAGGGCACCTTCGGCATCTTCGGGTCATTCGGGGTCGTGCATGCGGTCCTGGACGGGCTCAAGACGATCGCAAATGCGATCAAGCCACCGGCCCCGACGACTTCGGTCGCGGCGACCGTGGCCGGCCCGGTAGCTGTCCCGGCCTCAGCCACCAAAGTCCTGGCCCCGGCGACCACCGCCGCGGTGCAGGCAGGTGCCGCAGTGAAAGAATCGCCGACTCCGGCGAAGGTCGAAGCGCCTGCGGCCAAGGACGATCCGAAACCTGCGGCCCCGGTCGCGACCGCGGCCGAGATCCCGGAGACGCAGCCGGCGAAGGTCGAGACGTCCGCACCCGCTGCGGATCCGGTGTCGGCCGAGCCGGCCAAGGTCGAGACCACGAAACCGGTCCAGAAGGACAGCACCAAGTCCGAGCCGGGTGTCAAGGCAGCGGGTGCAACCTCGCCGGATTCCGATTCGGCCGGTAAGCCGGACAAGTCGGACAAGCCCGCCGAGAGGGCGCAGAAGAATGAGAAGGCACCGAAGGCTCAGAAAACCTCGCAGGCGCCGAAGGTGGCCAAGCAGCCGACGAAGGCGTCGTCCATGCATCAGTCGGCCAACGCTGGTTGATGGTGGGACGAGATCAACGAAATGGTTGCGAAAGCGGCCATTTCGTCGATCTCGGCTAGCGCCGCATGCGGTGTGCGCCGGCGACGATGGCCTCGTGCAGCGCGACCTCGGCTTCCGATGGCGTGCTCCGCCGATGCAGCAGGACGAATTCCAGGTGGCCGAGGTTCGGTAGTTGGCCAGGGGTGATCGGTTGAAGTCCTTGCGGCAGAACCGATTCGGCATGCGCGATGACGCCGAGCCCGGCGAGTGTCGCGGCCTGCAGGCCGAGCAGGCTGTCGCTGACGCACGCGATGCGCCAACTGCGGCGCTCGCGCTCCAGTTCGCGGAGGGCAATGTGCCGGGTCAGGCTCGGCGGTGGGTACGTCACGATCGGCACCGGGTCGGTGATGTCGGTCAGCCCGGGGCGGCCGGCCCAGACCAGGCGATCACGCCACAGTAGTTCGCCGTGTTGTTCACCGGGCAGTCGTTTGGCCACCATGAGGTCCAATTCGCCTGCGGCCATGCGTGTTTTCAGGTTCTCGCTCAGGCCTACGACCAGTTCCAGATCGACGCCGGGGTAGGACCGCCGGAATTCGACGAGCACGTCCGAGAGCATGCGGCCGACCAGATCGTCGGAGGCGCCCAGTCGGATGAGGCCCGTGGGTTGGGATTCGGAGAAGTACCGGTCGGCCTTGGCCTGCGCATCCAGGATGTCGTGCGCGAAGCCCACCATTGCGGCGCCGTCGGCGGTGAGGGCCAGGTTGCGGGTGTCGCGCCGGAACAGCTCGCGGCCGACGGACTGCTCCAGGCGCGCGATGTGTCCGCTCACCGTCGATTGGCGAAGCCCCAGCAGTCGTCCGGCTGCGGTGAATCCGCCGGCGCGGTCGACGGCGAGGAAGGTGCGCAGCAGGTCGGGGTCAAACATATTCATCACGATATTCGGTTAGAGATATCGTATCTATCGCCTAGCGCTATGAGTTGTGATGGCAGTACATTTTTCCGGTGAACCTGCTCGCCAAGCTCCGCATCGACGGCTTCCTGCTCGGGCTGTTCGCCGCGATGGCGATCGGTGTGTTGATACCGGCCCATGGCGACGCGGGTCAGGCCGTCGAAACCGCCACCAAAATCGCGATTGCCGTGCTGTTCCTGCTGTACGGCACCCGGTTGGAGCCGCGCGAGGCGCTGGCAGGGCTGAAGCACTGGCGGCTGCACACCACGGTGCTGGCCTCGACCTTTGTGTTGTTCCCATTGCTCGGGCTGGCGATGAAGGTGCTGGTGCCGTCGGTCCTGACCAACGATCTCTACACGGGCATGTTGTACCTGTGCCTGCTGCCGTCCACGGTGCAGTCGTCCATCGCGTTCACCTCGATCGCCCGTGGCAATGTCGCGGCGGCTGTCGTGAGTGCGTCGGCATCGAACTTGCTGGGCATTTTCCTCACCCCGTTGTTGGTGACGCTGCTGATGCAGACCACCGGCGCTGCCACGGTTTCGGCGAACTCGATCCTGGAGATCGTCGTGCAGCTGTTGCTGCCGTTCGTCGCCGGCCAGCTGCTGCGGTCCAAGCTGCACCGCGTGCTGTCGCACACCACGCTCACCAAGGTCGTCGACCGCGGTTCGGTGTACCTCGTCGTGTACGCGGCGTTCAGTGCCGGCATGGCCGAACACATCTGGACGGGTATGAGGGTGAGCAACGTGCTCGCGGTGATTGCCGTCAGCGTCGTGCTGCTCGCCGTGGTCCTCGGCATCACCGCAGGGGTGGCGCGGCTGCTGAAGTTCGATCGCGCCGACCGCATTGTGATCGTCTTCTGTGGATCGAAGAAGAGTCTCGCGACCGGGTTGCCGATGGCGACGGTGCTTTTCGCCGGACATCCGGTGGGCCTGATCGTTTTGCCGCTGATGATCTTTCACCAGATTCAGCTGATCACCTGCGCAATGCTGGCTGGCCGCTGGGGACGGCAGGCCGCCGTCGAGGCGGAGCGACAAGAGCTCGCGGCCGTGCAGAGCTGAACTGCTAGCCCCGCAGATATGCGGCGAGCATTGCAACGATCGAATCCTCCAACTGCTGTGCGTCGGCAGGTTGCGCGCAGGCGATGAGCCTGTGCGTGAGCGACTCGATGGTGGCGACCGTCATCCGGGCGGCGAATTTCAGATCAGCGACGTGAACGTCGGGATGCCGGGCAAGAAGATCGTGTGCGGCCGCGACCGCGGTTTCTTCGGCCTCGCGCAGCCGCGCCAGCAGCGCCGGTGACCGGGGCGCTTCGGCGAACAACACCTGATGCAGATGCGGATCGTCGCGGTGGTTGTCGATGGTCGCGCGCGTGAACAGTCGCAGCTGGTCTTCCAGGGCGGACGACAGTCCTGCCGCCGCTCGCGTCGCGAGCAGCGTCGTCCCCGCATCGATGTGGGCATCGGTGAGCGCGGCCAGGATCGCGTCCTTGTTCGGAAAGTACTGGTACAGCGAGCCGATCGAGACGTTCGCCGCCTCGGCGATGCGATTGGTGGTGCCGCCGCGGTAACCGAACTCGGCGAAAACGCGAGCAGCAGCTTCGAGGATCCGTTGCCGGGTATCAGCTGACCGTTGTTGTTTCGGCTGCTTGCGGGCGCGAAACCGATCCGGTGGTGCCATGGTCACCTCCGCGCGGAAAAGCGAGTAGTCACCGGGTTTTCGCCGGTTGATGATTAGGTGACCGTAACTCAAAGGAGTGTCGCCGTGAAGAAGGTGTACATCGAGTCCGAACTCGCCGCCGACGTGGACCACGTGTGGCACGACATGCAGCTGCCTGCCACGTTCCTCTACGTGTGCAGGGGCTTGTTCGGAGTTCCGGCGCTCGCCGGCCGCGCTGAGCCGTTGCAGGCAGGGGAGCGAGGGACCGGTTGGCTCATGGCTTTTCACGTGTTACCCGCGTACCGGCACACCATCGAGGTGCTGTCGGTCGACGAGGCCACGCACACCATTCGCACCCACGAGTACGGCGGGCGGATCCGGTCGTGGAACCACACGCTGCACGTCGAGCCCGCCGGCCCGGGGCGGTGCCGGTACGCCGACACCATCGAGATCGATGCCGGGCCGTTCACTGGACTGGTCGCGCTCACCGCCGCCGGCATCTTCCGTTACCGGCATCGACGGTGGCACAAGCTGATTCGGACCCAAACGACGCGTCAGACCCCGAAAACCCGGGCGGCGTTCCCGCCGAGATAGAGATCGCGCGCCTCGGCATCAAGGCCCAGTTCATCAAGCCGCTCGAGGCACCGCTGCGCGGACAGCATCGGCCAGTTCGTGCCGAAAAGCACTCGGGTACGGCCGGATCCGCGCATATAGTCCACCAGCGTCGAGGGCAGACGATGCGCGGCGTAGGCCGAGGTATCGATGTAGAAGTTCGGAAACTTCTTGGCCAGGAACAGGACTTCGTCGATCCACGGTGCTCCGACGTGGCCACCGATGACCACGAGTTCCGGAAACTCGAGCAGGACCGTCTCCAGGTAGGGGATCGGGCGGCCGGGCTCGGACGGGCATAGTGGGCCGGTGTGCCCGACCTGTGTGCAGAACGGGACGCCGAGTTCGACGCAGGCCTGCAGTAGCGGATAGTAGCGGCGGTCATTGGGTGGCAGGTTCCACAGCCATGGGACGACGCGCAGCGTCACCATCCCCAGATCGGTTACCGCACGGCGTAATTCGCGGACTGCCTCGACCGGGCGGGTGAGGTCCACGGAAGCGACACCGGCGAACCGGTCCGGGTGGGCGCGCACGTGCTCCGCCGTCTCGTCGTTGTCGATCAGGGCGCCGTAGGGCCCGACCCATGCGCACAACAACGACTTTTCGACGCCGGCGTCGTCCATCGCTTTCAGCGTCACGTCGATGGGTAGGGCCGGCAGGTCTTCTTGGCGGGTCCAGCGCAGCAGCGGCCGCAGCCACGGCTGACGCATGAACAACTCGTTCGGCTGCTGGGACCACGCGTCGATCACTCGTGTCATTACTCAATTACTTCACTAGTGAAGTAATAATGCAAGGGTGAGTTCGAAGCACAGTTCGCCGGCGGGCAGACGGCGCGCGTATTTCCAGTTGCAGACCGCCGCACAGCGGCTGCGTACCACAGCGGACCGGTTGTTCTTGGATGAGGCCGGTATCTCCACGGCGCAGGCCGCCGCGCTGACGCTCATCGCGAGCCATGCCGGGTGCCGCCAGTCGCTCATCGCGACGCAGCTCGGCCAGCGGGAATCGGCGGTCACGGCGATGGTCGGCCGGCTGGAGACGGCGGGTTTCGTCGAACGCAGGGCCAGCCGGAGCGACGGCCGCGCCTGGGAGCTGTGGCCGACCGAATCCGGCAGCGACGCACTTCGGCGATTGGATACCGCGCTGGCCACCGTCAACGGTTACATCGACGAGGCGATAGGGGCCGACCAGGTCGACGACGTCGTCGACGCGTTGCAACGGCTGAGCGATCTGCTCGACGCGTCCGAAGACCGAAAGTGAAGTAGTTGCTGAAGAATTCGCGTTCGGCGACTCAGAAGTGGGTGGTGGCGCACGCGGTCGGCGTGGTGAGGTTCACCCTTGGGTAGGTGACCTGGATGTCGGCGCAGGCGATGAAGTTCGACTGCGTCCGGGGCCTGCCGGTGGCCACGTCGAGCGGCAGTGAGGTGCCGTCGACCATGAACTCTTCGAACGTGCCACCGCCGTTGAACGTGACCGAGACCAAAGCGCTGTTCTGCGACTTGAGCTGCCGCGAGTTCACCGGGCCGTTCCAGGAGCCGCGATTGATGGGCGGGGCGCCGGTCGGTGCGCTGTACGAGACGTCCTGGTACACCAGGCGATCCGAGCTGCGCAGCGTGATGTTCTCGCGCGCCCAGGTGTTCGGCGGCAGCGGCACCGGATCGCCCCCGACCACCAGGTTGGCGGCGGTGTTGAAGGTGCACGCACTCCCCGAGCACTGCGCCGTCACGTGAATCTGAATCTTGGTGCCGTCGTCCACGGGCACGAAGGCGTCGGCCGAATTGACTGCGGCAGCAGCCGTCGCGGGGGCCATCAGCGCGGACGCGGTCAGCACAGCGGCGGCGCTGGCTGCGGTAAGCCGGTGCACAGTCACTTTCACGTTCAAGAACGTAATCCCTTCGCTACTCGTCGTACGTGACTTCGACGGAATCCGTCTTCGGCACCGCCTGGCAACCGAGGATGAGGCCCTCTTCGAGGTCGGACGGCTCCAACACGTCGTTGATGGCCATGTCGACATCGCCCTTCTTCATCAGCACCGCGCAGGCCCCGCAGTGGCCCTCGCGGCAGGAGAACGGTGCGTCCAGTCCCTTGTCGAGCAGCACATCGAGCAGTACGGCATTGCGCGGCCAGCGCAACTCGTGCGTCTCGCCGTCGAGCGTGACGATTGCGGTGGCCGGGCCCTCATCGCTGTCATCTTCGGCGAGCACAACAGCGGCGAACGGGTCGGAGTCCAGTGACTGGAACACCTCGAGATGAACATTGCTCTTGTCGGCGCCGGACTTCAGCAGTGCCTCTTCGGTGGCAGCCATGAACGGTGCCGGGCCGCAGATGAAGGCCTCCCGCTCGGCGTAGGGCGCCAGCTGCGTGGCCAAGATGGTCGGGTTGGGCAGCCCCTGCACCGACTCCAGCCAGTGCACGACCGACAACCGGTCGGGGTACAGCGAGGTCAGCTCGCGCAGCGCCTTACCGAAGATCACCGACTTCTCGTCGCGGTTGGCATAGAACAGCGTCACCTTGCCGGTGCCCTCGGACAGCGCGGACTTGAGGATCGACAGCATCGGGGTGATGCCGCTACCGCCGGCCAGCAGGATGAAGTCGGCGTCGAGGTTCTTGGGGACGAACGTGCCGGACGGTGCCAGCACGTGCATCCGCATGCCGACGTGCGCGTTGTCGCACAGCCAGTTCGACGCGTAACCGTCCGCGGTGCGCTTGACCGCTACGGTCAGCGCTTCATCGGCGTATGGCGAGCTGCACAGCGAGTAGCAGCGGGCCACCGATCCGGTGCGGGTGCTCGGGACACGCAGGGTCAGGAACTGACCGGGGGAGTACTTCAGTCGCTCCGGCGGGATGTCGCTGCCATCGGGTGTCTTGAACACCAACACACGTGAGTCGTTGGTCTCGGCGACGACGTCGGCCACCACAAGTTCCAGTACGTGGCTGCCCAGCGGCTCGTCCACAACCATCACCCTTCGTTCGAACCGGCCTTCTGGCCGGTAACTAGAACAGGTTACAAAAGTGCAGTTATGCGGTTCTACCTGCTGCAGTACCGCCGTGCTCGACACAAATCGTAACGTGTTCTAATCTTCTGTCTAGACGACCACTCCCCGGGAGGCAATCCGTGACGTCAATTGAACAACTCGACGTGCAGGCCGTGCTGGCCGGTATCGACGACCTGCTGCCGGTGCTGCGCGAACGCGCACAGCTGACCGAGGACCTGCGCCAGGTGCCGCAGGAGTCTATCGACAGTCTGAACGAGATCGGCTTCTTCAAACTGCTGCAGCCCGCCCAGTGGGACGGCCTCCAGGCTGACCCGACTGTGTTCTATGAGGCGGTCCGCCGCATCGCCAGCGCCTGCGGTTCCACCGGCTGGGTCGCGTCGATCATCGGCGTGCACAACTGGCACCTGGCGCTGTTCGATCAGCAG
>Ga0207658_10001037_pt1 | contig 22583 bp, 18 predicted proteins | sample KBSS33metaG_FD_184322 | JGI IMG/M metagenome (GOLD analysis project Ga0207658, IMG submission 184322) | Switchgrass rhizosphere microbial communities from Kellogg Biological Station, Michigan, USA - KBS S3-3 metaG (SPAdes) (version 2) | ecosystem: Host-associated > Plants > Roots > Rhizosphere...
TCCGCTCGACCATGTGCGGGTGGTGCAGCTCGAATGCCGGCCGCTCCGAACGGATCCGGGGCAGCTCGGTGAAGTTGTGCCGCGGCGGCGGGCAGCTGGTGGCCCACTCCAGGGAGTTGCCGTGCCCCCACGGGTCGTCGACCAACACCGGTTCGCCATAGCGCCAGCTCTTGAACACGTTCCACACGAACGGCAGCGTGGACACGCCCAGGATGAACGACCCGATCGACGAAACAATATTGAGCGTGGTGAAGCCGTCGGTGGGCAGATAGTCGGCATATCGACGCGGCATACCCGAATCGCCCAGCCAATGCTGCACCAGGAACGTGGTGTGGAAACCGATGAAGGTCAGCCAGAAGTGCAGCTTGCCCAGGCGCTCGTCGAGCAACCGGCCCGTCATCTTCGGGAACCAGAAGTAGATGCCCGCGTAGGTCGCGAAGACAATCGTGCCGAACAGCACGTAATGGAAATGTGCCACAACGAAATACGACTCGGTGACGTGGAAGTCGAGCGGCGGGCTGGCCAGCAGCACACCCGACAGACCACCGAGCAGGAACGTGACCAGGAAGCCTGCGGTGAACAGCATCGGCGTCTCGAAGGTCAACTGCCCCTTCCACATGGTGCCGATCCAGTTGAAGAACTTGATACCGGTCGGGACCGCGATCAGGAACGTCATGAACGAGAAGAACGGCAGCAACACGGCGCCGGTGGCGTACATGTGATGCGCCCACACGCCCATGGACAGTGCCGCGATGCTCATCGTGGCGTAGACCAGGGTCGTGTAGCCGAAGATCGGCTTACGGGAGAACACCGGAACGATCTCGCTGACGATGCCGAAGAACGGCAGCGCAATGACGTACACCTCGGGGTGGCCGAAGAACCAGAACAGGTGTTGGTAGAGCATCATTCCGCCGTTGGCGGGGTCATAGATGTGGGCGCCGAGGTGGCGGTCAGCGGCCAGCCCGAGCAGTGCAGCGGTCAGCAGCGGGAAGATCACGAGCACCAGGATCGAAGTGATGAAGATGTTCCAGGTGAAGATCGGCATCCGGAACATCGTCATACCGGGGCAGCGCATACAGACCACGGTGGTGATCATGTTGACCGCACCCAGGATGGTGCCCAGACCACCGATGGCCAGGCCGACGATCCACAGGTCGGCACCGGCACCCGGTGAGTGGATCGCATCCGACAACGGGGTGTAGGCGGTCCAGCCGAAGTCGGCAGCACCGGTGGGAGTGATGAAGCCCGACAGCGCGATCAGCGCACCGCAAACGAAAAGCCAGAACGACAGCGCGTTCAGCCGCGGAAACGCCACATCGGGCGCACCGATCTGCAGGGGCAGCACCAGGTTGGCGAACCCGAACACGATCGGGGTCGCGTAGAACAGCAGCATCGCCGTACCGTGCATGGTGAACATCTGGTTGTACTGCTCATTGGACAGGAACTGCAGTCCCGGCAGGGCCAGCTCCGCGCGGATGAACAGCGCCATCAGGCCACCGATGAAGAAAAAGATGAAACAAACGACGCAGTACATGATGCCGATCATCTTGTGATCGGTGGTGGTCACCAGCTTGTAGATCAGGTTTCCCTTGGGCCCCATACGTTCCGGGAAGGGCCGGCGGGCCTGCAGTTGCGCGACCGGAGGCGCTTCTGCCGTCATGAGAGCCCACCGACAACCGGACCATCACTGCGGCCTGGGCCGCTATCTCCTCGCACCACCGCCACCACTCCCTCTGAATCGCGCTGCCACGAACGCTATTGATTGAGTGGGCCGTCAGGGCAGGGCCAAAAGTCCCAACACGACTCGAGGCCAGAAGTTGTGATGCACCCCGGGCCGCGCCGTCTGCGGCGGCGGCCGCGACGACCTTGGGTGTGTCGTGTCGAAATCCACTTGCGGAACAAGCAGATTCAGCAATTGGCCCATCGGAACACCGCTACGTCCTGCGTTGCTCGCGGTGCCATCGGCACGGCGACGCAATGCCTCTTCATGGTTCCGCCACCGGGAACCACTCTGAAAGGGACGAAGGTCATCAACCCGCTAGCGCTAGGGCCTCACTCCCACTCGATGGTGCCCGGCGGCTTGCTGGTGATATCCAGCACCACACGGTTGACCTCGGGCACCTCGTTGGTGATGCGGGTCGAGATGCGCTCGAGCACTTCGTAAGGCACGCGGGTCCAGTCGGCGGTCATGGCGTCCTCGCTGGACACCGGGCGCAGCACGATCGGATGTCCGTAGGTCCGTCCATCGCCCTGGACGCCGACCGAGCGCACGTCGGCGAGCAGCACCACGGGGCACTGCCAGATGCTCTGGTCCTGGCCGGCGGCGGTGAGTTCTTCACGGGCGATCGAGTCGGCGCGGCGCAGCGTATCCAGCCGGGGACCCGTCACCTCGCCGACGATGCGGATACCGAGGCCGGGGCCCGGGAACGGCTGGCGCCCAACGATTTCCTCGGGCAGGCCGAGTTCGCGACCGACCGCGCGCACCTCGTCTTTGAACAGCAGCCGCAGCGGCTCGACGAGTTTGAACTTCAGGTCTTCGGGCAGGCCGCCGACGTTGTGGTGGCTCTTGATGTTGGCGGTACCGGTGCCGCCGCCGGACTCGACGACGTCGGGGTACAGCGTGCCCTGCACGAGGTACTCGATCTCGGATTCGCTGCTGCCGAGAGCGCCGCGCACCGCGCCCTCGAAAGCGCGGATGAACTCGCGGCCGATGATCTTGCGCTTGCCTTCAGGGTTGGTCACCCCGGACAGCGCGTCGAGGAAGCGGTCGGCCTCGTCGACGGTCACGAGCTTGGCGCCGGTGGCGGCGACGAAGTCGCGTTCCACCTGCTCGCGCTCGCCCGCGCGCAGCAGGCCGTGGTCGACGAACACACAGGTGAGCCGGTCACCGATGGCCCGCTGGACCAGCGCGGCAGCCACCGCCGAGTCGACGCCACCGGACAGACCACAGATGGCCTGGCCGTCGCCGATCTGCTCCCGGACCTGCTCGACCAGCTGGTCCGCGATGTTCGCGGCAGTCCAGGTCGCGCCGATACCGGCGAAATCGTGAAGGAATCGGCTGAGCACCTGCTGGCCGTGCGGCGAGTGCAGCACCTCGGGGTGGTACTGGACGCCGGCGAGCTTGCGGGCCCGGTCCTCGAAGGCGGCGACGGGGGCGCCGGGGCTGCTGGCCACGACGTCGAATCCGGCGGGCGCCGCGGTGACCGCATCGCCGTGGCTCATCCACACCGGCTGCGACGCGGGCAGTCCCGAATGCAGTTCTCCGCCGGCAACTTTCAGCTCGGTCCGGCCGTATTCACTGGTACCGGTGTGCGCGACGGTGCCGCCGAGCGCCTGGGCCATGGCCTGGAACCCGTAGCAGATACCGAACACCGGTACGCCGAGATCGAAGATCGCCGCGTCCAGTTGCGGAGCGCCTTCGTCGTAGACGCTGGACGGCCCGCCGGACAGCACGATGGCCTGCGGGTTCTTGGCCTTGATGTCCTCGACCGTCGCGGTGTGCGGCAACACCTCGGAGAACACCCGAGCCTCGCGGACCCGGCGGGCGATCAGCTGCGCGTACTGCGCACCGAAGTCGATGACCAGAACGGGCTGTGAAGCTGGTGTTTGCACCCGCCCAGTCTAGTGGTGGGCGGCCGGAGGCTCTGCCAACCGCTCGACGGCCGCGCCCACGGCGGCGCGGACCTCGTCGTCGGTCATCGCACCGAGCCCCAGCGCCGACCGCAGAAATGGCCCGAGCAGTCGCCAACCGAGCTGCAACGCAATGATGTTGCCCACCGCGAGCCGGGCCTGGTTCTCGTCGGTGTACCGGGGTAGGAATTCGTCGAGTAGCCGCGTCATGTTGGGAAACGTGGTCTGCAACTCCCCCACCGGGTACCCGTCGAGGGCGGCCCGGGCGATCACGCGCAACTGCTGATCCAGCGCCGCGTCGATCACGTCGGCGGGCGCGTCCGCCTCGATCAGTTCCTTGAGCCGCTGCCCCAGATGGTCCAGTACCGCTCCGACCAGCTTCTCCTTGGAGCCGAGGTGCCGGAAGACCAGCCCGTGGTTGACGTTGGATTTCGCGGCGATGTCCCGGATCGACGTGGCCGCGGGCCCGCGTGCGGCGAACAGTTCCGATGCCGCCTCGAGGACGGCCGCGACGACCTCGTCCCGGCCCACTGGCACGCCTGTAGTCATCCGGTTACACTAGCGTCCATGCGCTGTAGTCAATTGACTACAGCGCGCATCTTCCGAAAGGCTTCCCATGAACATCACCAAACTGACCAGCAAGATCGGCGCCGTCGTCAACGGTGTGCAGCTGGGTGGTGACCTGCCGGCCGACACCGTCGCCGAGATTCGTGCCGCACTGCTGGAACACAGGGTGATCTTCTTCCGCGGCCAGGACCACCTCGACGACGCGCAGCAGCAGGCCTTCGGGGAACTGATGGGTGAGCTCGTCGGCCATCACTCGATGAAGCGCGCCGGCGCTCCGAAGATCACCCCGATCGACTCTGAGTACGGCAAGGCCAACCGCTGGCACACCGACGTGACGTTCATGCCCGACTACCCCTCGGCGTCGGTGCTACGGGCGGTCACGCTGCCGACCTACGGCGGCTCGACCCTCTGGGCGTCCACCGTCGCGGCCTACGAGGGGCTGCCCGCGCCGCTCAAAGCACTCGTGGAGAACCTGCGGGCCGTGCACTCCAACCGGTTCGACTACATCAAGGACGTCACCGTCGATACGGCCGACCTGACCGACGAACAAAAGGGCTATCAGGCCGAGTTCCAGAAGCCCGACTTCCGCACCGAGCACCCCGTGGTGCGGGTCCACCCGGAAACCGGCGAGCGCGCCCTGGTCGCCGGTCAGTTCGTGCGCGGCTTCGTCGGCCTGGACAGCTACGAGTCAGCAGCCCTACTGGAGCTGCTGCAGCGCCGAATCACCTTGACCGAGAACACCGTTCGCTGGGACTGGCAGCCCGGCGACGTCGCGATGTGGGACAACCGGGCCACCCAGCACCGCGCTGTCGACGACTACGACGGCCAGCACCGGCTGATGCACCGCGTCACGCTGACCGGTGACGTCCCGGTCGACGTGCACGGAACACCGAGCCGGGTCATCAGCGCGGCGTAGCGTCGACGAATAACCGGGCCGAAAAGCGGGAAAGGACACAGCAGGACCACTCCCCGACCGAAAGAGCGACCATGCTGGGTCTCCCCGACGCCGTGCACGCCTGCCTGTTCGACCTCGACGGTGTCCTGACCGACACCGCGAGCGTGCACAAGAAGGCCTGGAAGGCGATGTTCGACGACTACCTGCGGCAACGCGCCGCACGCAACGGCGAACAGTTCGTCCCCTTCGACAGCCACGGCGACTATCTGCAGTACGTGGACGGGAAACGGAGGGAGGACGGCGTCCGGTCGTTCCTGCGGAGCCGCGGTATCGAACTGCCCGACGGAGACCCCGACGACCCGCCGGACGCCGAGACGATAGCCGGCCTGGGCAACCGCAAGAACGACATGTTTCAGCAGGTGCTGCACGACGACGGCATCGAGGCGTTCAGCGGGTCCCGGCGATATCTGGAGGCGGTCACCGCCGCCGGACTTGGCGTCGCGGTGGTGTCGTCGAGCGCCAACACCCGTCAGGTACTCGATGCCACCGAGCTGGCTCCGTTCATCCAGCAGCGGGTCGACGGGCTGACCCTGCGGGACGAGCACATCGCGGGTAAACCGGCACCGGATTCGTACTTGCGGGCGGCACAGCTCCTGGGTGTGGAACCGGCGGCGGCCGCGGTCTTCGAAGACGCGTTGGCCGGCGTCGAAGCGGGACGGAACGGCCGGTTCGGCTATGTCGTCGGAGTGGACCGGGCAGGGCAGGCCGCGCAACTGCGTGACAGCGGCGCCGACGTCGTGGTCACCGACCTGGCCGACCTGCTGTAGGCCGGCAATGATCGCCCAAGACACGTTTCCTGTCGAGCCATGGCACGTCCGCGAAACTCAGCTGGATCTCGAACTGTTGGCGCAGTCGGAGTCCGTGTTCGCCTTGTCCAACGGACACATCGGCCTGCGCGGAAATCTGGATGAAGGGGAACCGCACGGACTGCCCGGCACCTATCTCAATTCGTTCTACGAGACCCGGCCGCTGCCCTACGCCGAGAGTGGATTCGGTTACCCGCAGGGCGGCGAGACCATCGTCGACATCACCAACGGCAAGATCCTGCGCCTGCTCGTCGACGACGAGCCGTTCGATATCCGGTACGGCGAACTCATCGACCACGAACGAACACTCGATCTGCGCGCCGGGACGCTCTCCCGGATGGTGCGCTGGCGCTCCCCCGCCGGAAAGCAGGTGCAGGTCAAGTCGACTCGGCTGGTCTCGCTGGCCCACCGCAGCGTCGCGGCAATCGAGTACATCGTCGAGGCCATCGACGAGTTCTCCCGCGTCACAGTGCAATCGGAGCTGGTCGCCAATGAGGACCAACCGCAGACGTCATCGGATCCGCGCGTCGCAGCAGCCCTTGCCAATCCACTTCAGCCGGTCCACCACGAACACAACCATCAGGGCGGCCTGCTGATCCACCAGACGAAGCGCAGTGGACTGATGATGGCCGCCGCGATGGATCACCAGATCGAGGTCCCAGGCCGAGTCGAGGTGGCCACCGACTCACGCCCAGATCTGGCGCGCACCACCGTGATCTGCGGGCTGCGACCGGGACAGCAACTGCGCATCGTGAAGTACCTGGCCTATGGCTGGTCGAGTCTGCGATCGCGGCCCGCGCTGCGCGACCAAGTCGCCGGTGCGCTGGCCGGCGCGCACTACAGCGGGTGGCAGGGTCTGCTGGATCTACAGCGCACCTATCTCGACGACTTCTGGGACAGCGCCGACGTCGAGGTCGACGGCGACCCTGACTGCCAGCAGGCCGTGCGGTTCGGGCTGTTCCACGTGCTGCAGGCCAGTGCCCGCGCGGAATGCCGCGGCATCGGCGGCAAGGGGCTGACCGGGACCGGCTACGACGGTCACGTCTTCTGGGACACCGAAGGTTTCGTGCTTCCGGTACTCACCTACACGAAACCGCATGCCGTCGCCGATGCCCTGCGGTGGCGCGCCTCGACACTGGAAATGGCGAAAAGCCGTGCGGCAGAACTCGGTTTGCGCGGCGCCAGCTTCCCCTGGCGCACCATCTCCGGCCCCGAGTGCTCGGCCTACTGGCCGGCCGGCACCGCGGCGTGGCACGTCAACGCCGACATCGCGCTGGCGTTCGAGCGCTACCGCAACGTCACCGGAGACGAATCCCTGGAACTCGACTGCGGACTGTCTGTCCTGGTGGAAACCGCTCGGCTGTGGATCTCGCTGGGACACCATGACCGCAACGGCGTCTGGCATCTCGACGGCGTCACCGGACCCGACGAATACACCGCGATGGTGCGCGACAACGTCTTCACCAACCTGATGGCGGCACACAATCTGCGGGCCGCCGCCGACGCGTGCTCGCGGCACCCGGACAACGCCTATGCCATGGGCGTGACCACCGAGGAGACCGCCGCCTGGCGCGATGCCGCGGCCGCCGCGCACATCCCCTACGACGACGAGCTGGAAGTGCACCCGCAATGCGAAGGCTTCACCACCTTCACGGAATGGAGATTCTCGCCCGACACCGTCTACCCCCTCTTTCTGCACAACCCGTACGTCCGGCTGTATCCGGCGCAAGTGATCAAGCAGGCCGACCTGGCGCTGGCCATGCAGTGGCAGAGTCACGCGTTCACCGCCAAGGAGAAGGCACACGACGTCGACTACTACGAACGGCGCACCGTCCGGGATTCGTCGCTGTCGGCGTGCACCCAGGCAGTGATGTGCGCCGAGGTCGGTCACCTCGAATTGGCGCACGACTACGCCTATGAGGCGGCCTTGATCGATCTCCGCGATCTGCACCACAACACTCGCGACGGGTTGCACATGGCGTCCCTGGCCGGCGCCTGGATCGCCCTGGTCGCCGGTTTCGGCGGTCTGCGCGACGACGAAGGTGTACTCGCGCTTGACCCACATCTGCCCGACAGCCTGTCGCGACTGCGGTTCCGGTTGCGGTGGCGGGAGTTTCGGATCACCGTCGATGCCACGCACGATGAGGTGACCTACACCCTGCGCGACGGCCCCGACTCCGCCTTGCACATCCGGCACGCCGGCGCCGATCTCACGCTCACTACCCGCGAGCCGACCGTCGTCGACGTGCAGCCACGAAAGTCACTGCTACCTCCGCCGCCGCAGCCGCCGGGCCGGGCGCCGACGCACCGGCGGTTCAGACCGGGGTGATCGGCAGTCGGCGCAAAGCGCCGGGGGCCTCGGCCGGGACGACGGGACGGTCCGGTGCCACCGGCTCGATCCGCCGGTACGGCTCGCCCTGCGCCGGACGCGCGTCGTCCTGTCCCTTGTTCGGCCATAGCGACGCCGCGCGCTCGGCCTGCGCCGCGATCGAAAGCGACGGATTCACACCAAGATTCGCCGAGATCGAAGCGCCGTCGGTGACGAACAGCGTCGGGTAGTTGTACACGCGGTGGTACGGGTCGATGACGCCGGTGGCCGCGCTGTCACCGATCGCCGCGCCGCCCAGGAAGTGAGCGGTGAGCGGGATGTTGAACAGCTCGCCCCAGGTGCCGCCGGCGATGCCGCCGACCTTCTCGGCCATCCGCCGGGTCGCCTCGTTGCCGACCGGGATCCAGGTCGGATTGGGCTCACCGTGGCCCTGCTTGGACGACATGATGCGGATGCCACCCGGTCCACGCTTGGTGAACGTGGTGATCGAGTTGTCCAGGTGCTGCATCACCAGCGCGATGACGGTGCGCTCGCTCCAGCGCTGCGGGTTGAGCAGCCGGATCAGTTCCCGCGGATCCTCGCCAGCCTGGTTCAGGAACTGCTTCCACCGCGGCACGTCGGTGCCCTGCGGACCCGCGCCGTCGGTCATGAGCGTCTGCAGCATGCCCATCGCGTTGGAGCCCTTGCCGTACCGAACCGGCTCGATGTGAGTGTCCGGCGTCGGGTGGATGGACGACGTGATGGCCACACCGTGCGTCAGATCCATGTCGGTGGGCACCTCGCGGGTCTGGGCACCCACGATGGACTCCGAGTTCGTCCGGGTCAGCACGCCGAGCTTGTCCGACAGCTTGGTCAGCTTGCCGGTGTCGCGCACCTTGAACAGCAGCTTCTGCGTGTTGTACGTACCGGCCGCGACGATCAGGTACTTGGCGGTGAAGGTCCGCTTGCCGCGCCGGACCCGGCCGTTGGTGCGTCGGGTCGCCACCTCCCACAGTCCGTCGCCGCGCTGCTCGAAGCTCGTCACCGTGGTGAGCGGATGTACCTGTGCCCCAGCCTTTTCCGCGAGGCCGAGGTAGTTCTTCACCAAGGTGTTCTTGGCGCCGTGCCGGCAGCCGGTCATGCACTCGCCGCACTCGATGCAGCCGGTGCGGGCCGGGCCCGCGCCGCCGAAGTAGGGGTCCGGCACCGTCTTGCCGGGGGCCTTCTCGCCGTCGGGACCGAAGAACACACCGACGGGCGTCGCGACGAACGTGTCGGCGCAGCCCATGTCCTCGGCGACCTCTTTGATGATCTTGTCGGCGTCCGTGAAGGTCGGATTCTTGACCACGCCGAGCATGCGCTGCGCCTGCTCATAGTGCGGTATCAGCTCAGCGCGCCAGTCGGTGATGTCCTTCCACTGCGGGTCGTTGAAGAACGGGTCCGGCGGGATGTAGAGGGTGTTGGCGTAGTTCAACGAACCGCCGCCGACACCCGCGCCGGCCAGGATCATCACGTTGCGCAGCAGGTGGATCCGCTGGATGCCGTACATGCCGAACTTGGGCGCCCACAAGAACTTTCGCAGGTCCCACGAGGTCTTGGCGAAATCGGCGTCGGAATACCGGGGGCCGGCTTCCAAAACGCCGACGCGGTAACCCTTCTCAGTGAGTCGGAGGGCACTGACGCTGCCTCCGAAACCCGAACCGATGATCAAGACGTCGTAGTCAGGCTCCATGGCAAAAGTATGGACCTACCGCTCGGTAACCAGCTACCAAGGTATGCCTAACTCGCTACCGCCGGTACTAGCTACCTACGGTGAGCCCGACCTTCTGGAACTCCTTGAGGTCGCAATACCCGGCCTTGGCCATCGAGCGGCGCAGACCACCGACCAGGTTGACCGACCCGAAGGGGTCATCGGACGGGCCGTTGAGCACGTGGTCGAGCGACGGACGCTCGCCCAGCGCGACCTGCAGCAGGGCGCCGCGCGGAAGCGACGGATGCGCGGCGGCAGCCGGCCAGAACCAGCCGTCACCAGGCGCTTCGGCGGCGGCCGCCAGCGGGGTGCCCAGCAGGACGGCGTCGGCGCCGCACGCGATGGCCTTGGCCAGGTCGCCCGAGGTGTGAATGTCGCCGTCGGCCAGCACGTGCACGTAGCGGCCGCCAGTCTCGTCGAGGTACTCGCGGCGCGCGGCGGCGGCGTCGGCGATGGCGGTGGCCATGGGCACGCTGATGCCCAGGACCTCGTCGCTGGTCGTCGCGCCGTAGGTCGAGCCGTAGCCGACGATGACGCCGGCCGCGCCCGTCCGCATCAGGTGCAGCGCCGTGCGGTGATCGAGCACGCCACCGGCCACCACCGGCACGTCCAGCTCGGAGATGAAGGTCTTGAGGTTGAGCGGCTCGCCATCGGAAGCGACGCGCTCGGCCGAGATGATGGTGCCCTGGATGACCAGCAGGTCGATGCCGGCGGCGACCAGTGTCGGCGTCAGAGCCTGGGCGTTCTGCGGGCTGACGCGCACGGCGGTGGTGACGCCGGCTTCGCGGACGCGCGTGACGGCGGCACCGAGCAGCTCCGGATCCAGCGTTGCCGCGTGGAGCTGCTGCAGCAGCCGGACCGCGGCCGACGGGTCGTCTTCCTTGGCGGCCAGCTCGACCACCTGCGCGAGCTTGTCCTCGACATCGCGGTGCCGACCGATCAGGCCTTCACCATTGATGACGCCGAGGCCACCGAGACGGCCCATCTCGATGGCGAACTCGGGCGACACCAACGAATCGGTCGGGTGCGCCAGGACCGGAATCTCGAACCGGTAGGCGTCCAGCTGCCAGGCCGTGGACACGTCCTGGCTGGAGCGGGTACGCCGCGACGGCACGATGTTGATGTCGTCGAGTTCGTAGGTACGACGAGCGGTCCGGCCCATGCCGATTTCAACCAGGTCGCGCATGTGTGTGGTCATTTCCCTGTCAGTTGGCGCGCTTGTCAGTTAGCGCGAGGAGTAGTTCGGGGCTTCGACGGTCATCGTGATGTCGTGCGGGTGGCTTTCCTTCAAGCCCGCCGCGGTGATCTGCACGAACTGCGCCTGCTGCAGGTGCTCGATGGTGGCCGAGCCGGTGTAACCCATGGCAGCCCGCAGACCGCCGGTGAGCTGGTGGATCACCGTCGACAGCGGCCCCCGGAACGGCACCCGGCCCTCGATGCCCTCGGGCACCAGCTTGTCCTCGGAGAGCACGTCGTCCTGGAAGTAACGGTCCTTGGAGTAGGACTTGCCCTGACCACGGCCCTGCATGGCGCCCAGTGACCCCATCCCGCGGTAGCTCTTGAACTGCTTGCCGTTGACGAAGATCAGGTCACCCGGCGATTCGGCGGTTCCGGCCAGCAGGGAGCCGAGCATCGCGGTCGAGGCACCGGCGGCCAGCGCCTTCGCGATGTCGCCCGAGTACTGCAGGCCGCCGTCGGCGATCACCGGCACGCCGTAGGGCTTCGTCGCCGCTACAGCTTCCAAGATCGCGGTGATCTGCGGCGCGCCGACCCCGGCGACCACGCGGGTGGTGCAGATGGAGCCGGGCCCGACACCGACCTTGACGGCGTCGGCGCCGGCCTCGCACAGCGCGGCGGCCGCCGACCGGGTCGCGACGTTTCCGCCCACGACCTCGATCTTGTCGCCGACGGCCTTCTTGAGGCGGGCGACCATGTCCAGCACCCCGCGGTTGTGGGCGTGCGCGGTGTCGACGATCAGCACGTCGACGCCGGCGTCGGCCAGCGTCATGGCGCGCGTCCAGGCGTCGTCACCGACGCCGACGGCGGCACCGACCAGCAGACGGCCGTCGCTGTCCTTGGTGGCCAGCGGGAACTGCTCGGTCTTGACGAAGTCCTTGACGGTGATCAGACCGGTGAGCTTGCCGTGGCCATCGACGATCGGCAGCTTCTCGATCTTGTGCCGGCGCAGGAGGCCCAGGGCGGCCTCGGCCGAGACGCCCTCCTGGGCGGTGATCAGCGGAGCCTTGGTCATCACCTCGGCGACGGCCTTGTCCTGGTCGACCTCGAACCGCATGTCGCGGTTGGTGATGATGCCGACCAGCTGGCCACCGGTATCCACGACGGGCAGGCCGGAGATGCGGAACCGCGCACACATGGCGTCAACCTCGGCCAGGGTGTTGCTCGGCGAGCAGGTGACCGGATCGGTGACCATGCCGGCCTCGGACCGCTTGACGGTCTCGACCTGCGCGGCCTGCTCACTCAGCGGCAGGTTGCGGTGCAGCACGCCCATACCGCCGGCGCGGGCCATCGCGATCGCCATGCGCGACTCGGTGACGGTGTCCATGGCCGAGCTGACCAGCGGCACCCGCAGCCGGATGTTGCGAGTCAACTGGCTGGACGTATCGGCGGTGGCCGGGATGATGTCGGACGCCGCGGGCAGCAGCAGGACATCGTCAAAGGTCAGCCCGAGCATCGCAACCTTGGTCGGATCGTCACCGCCGGTCGGCACCGGAACGGAGATGGGAACGCTGCTTTCAGCGATCGACATGGGTGGGGCCTCCAGGGCAGACACAGTCGTGGAACTAAAAAGCCATCCTATCGGCCCAGACCGTGTGCATCGAACCCACTCTGCGGCGGCACGCCGGGGTAACGGCTGGCGCATCGCCAGGGGTGATAAGTAGGGTGGACCTGTGCGTGACCACCTGCCGCCGGGCTTGCCACCCGACCCGTTCGCCGACGATCCCATGGACCCGTCGGCTGTTCTGGATGCGCTGGAGCCCGGACAACCCCTGGACCCGCAGGAACGCATGGCCGTCGAGGCCGATCTCGCCGATCTGGCAGTGTACGAAACGCTGTTGGCCCACAAGGGTATTCGCGGCCTGGTCGTCTGTTGTGACGAATGCCAGCAGGACCACTACCACGACTGGGACATGCTGCGCGCGAACCTGCTGCAGCTGCTGGTCGACGGCACCGTCCGCCCGCACGAGCCGGCCTACGATCCCGAGCCTGATGCTTACGTGACGTGGGACTACTGCCGCGGCTACGCCGATGCGTCGCTCAACGAAGCGACTTCCGAGCACGACGGCTACCGCTGATTTTTTCTGTTGACGTGCCAGACATCACTTCTGGCACGTCAATCTTGCGCTGAGGGCGAAATCGGCCGGGTAAGCAGCACCACCGTTACTGAGCCAACGGCCGGACGACCGCCGCATGACTTCAGTGCTGACCGCGTCCCGATCCCGATCCCGACGGCGCTTGCGTCGTCGTCACGACCGACCGCTCCCTTGTCGGCTCCGACTGCTGCTGCTGCACTGCCGGGACCGTCGGTGCCGGTGTGGTCACCGAGGGCGTTGTGACAGTCGGGGCGACGGTGGTGACCGTCTGCGCGGGCGCGGGGCTCTGGGTGGGCGACGGGGCGACCGTGGCCGTCGGTGTGGCGGTCGCCGTGGCCGGATTGGTGGCGACGGGCTCACTCGAGGGCACGGTGGCGGACTGAGTGGCGGTCGCCGTCGCCGTGGGCGGCACAGTCGACAGTGCCGAGGTGGCTGTCGACACCGACGACGACGGCGTCGAGGTGACGGTCGAACTGCTTGGCGACGAAGAACTGGCCGTCTCGGTCGAGGACGTCGCGCTCGACGAGGCAGACGTGGTCGTCGGCTCCGAGGTCGAGGTCGACGTACCGGTCGACGCCGAGGATGTGTCGGTCGAGGTGACCGTCGTGGACGATGAGGTGGACGACGTGGTGGTCGTCGACGTGGTGGTCGTCGACGTGGTGGTCGTCGACGAGGTGGACGACGTGCTCGACGACGACGTCGTCTCGACCACCGGGACCGGCAACAGGGTCAACGGCGAGGACGGCAGAACCGGCAGCGGCTCCCCCGGCGGCGGCAAGGTGGCAGCAGGGTTCTGCTCGACCACCTTGTAGGTCAAAGCATTCCACTGCTGGATGAGCTGTTGCTTGTGCTCCGGGGCGTCGACGCTCTGGACGGTCGGGCTCAGCGCCTGGAGCTTGTCCTGCGCCTGCTGCCACTGCCCGTTGTCGATCAGCTGCTGCACCTGTTGCATCTCGGTCTGCGCGGCGAGCATCACCTGGTCGTCGCGGCTGGCCTTTTCGGCGCCGAACATGGCGGTGTGCAGGCCGTACAGCGAGGAGTCCGGTCCGGCTGCGTAGATCGCGGTACCGAAGCCGCCGAGGCACAACAGCGCGGCCGCGACCGAGCCGACGATCGTCAGCGAGGTCCGAGATTCCTTGCGGTGCAACCCGTTCTGTAGCGCCGCCACCGCGTCGCGGGCCGTTACGGGCGTCGTCACCGCGGGTTCGCGGATGCCGTCGCGCCAGTCGGCGAGCAGGAAAGCCAGCTCGGCTTCGGTGGAATCCGTCGAGTACGCGTGCTGGTCGGCGGCGAGCGCATCGAAGAATCGGTCGACACGTCGAATCTCGTTGAGCGAGGGGTCGCCGCCGTTCGGCGACCATTGTCCGGAGTCAGGCATGGCCGCGCTCCGTCGAACCGATCTCGGTCTTCAACCGCGCCAACGCCCGGTGCTGCGCGACACGGACCGCGCCGGCGGTGCTGCCGACGGCCTCGGCGGTCTCCTCGGCGCTCATGCCGACGACGACACGCAGGATCAGGATTTCGCGCTGCTTCTCGGGCAGCACGGACAGCAACCGGTTCATCCGGGCGGCCGCGTCGGCGTCGATCGCCAGCTGTTCCGGGCCCAGTTCCCTCGATGGGCGGTCCGGCAGATCGTCGGTGGCTTCAGCCCGGTTGCGGCCGGCGGCACGATGCGCGTCAGCAACCTTGTGAGCGGCAATGCCGTACACGAACGCCAGGAACGGCCGTCCCTGATCCTTGTACCGCGGCAGCGCCGTGATCACAGCTAAACACACCTCCTGAGCCACATCGTCTGCGGAAACACCCTGTCGTTCGCCGACCCCGAATCGCGCGCGGCAGTACCGAACGACGATCGGGCGGATGGTTTCCAACACCTTGCGGAGCGCGTCGCGATTGCCGGCAACTGCGTCAGCAACGACAGCATCGAGACCATCTCCCGAAAATGTCATCGTGTGCGCAATCTCCAGCGTTACGGACGAGGCAGAGCCGTGGTTGGTATGTCAGGACAACATTAATGACTACTGCGGGCGGTCAGATTCATCCCGCCCACCGCCCGCCGCGCTCAGCGACGGTGGCGGCCGCGACGTCGCGGATCAGCGCCATGGCTTCCGGGCTGTGGTCGGCACTCCCGATATCGCTCAACAAGCAGCCCAATGCCCAGGTCAGCGGCACCAATCCGAATTGCTGCGTCCGCTCCAGCGCGGCGTCGGCGACGCGGCGGGATTCGTCGAACCGGCCCGCGCTGCACAGTGCGGCCGAGTACACGACGTCGGTTTTGATGGCGTGGCGCGGCGAGCCCAGGTCGCAGACGAGCTCACGGGCGCGTTCGGCATGGGCGACGGACTCCTCGCCGCGGCCGCTGACCATGGCCAACTCGGCGCCGACCCAGGCCAGTCGGACTCGTTGACGCGGCACTCCGCTGTTCTCGGTATCGGCGGCGGCCCGCTCGAGCAGCCGCTGCGCGACCGCGAACCGGCCGATCCCCAGGGCGTCGGCCGCCAGACCGACGAGTGCGTCGGCCCGCGCCTCCGCAGCATCAGGCTGCTGCGCGACCAACGCCCATGCCCGGCCATCGGCGACCCGGGCCAAACGGTGCGAACCCAGCTGCCGGAGAAACGACGCGCGAGTGCTCTGCGCGAGCGACAGCAACGAACCGCGGCCTCGCCGGGCAACGGCATCGAGGTCCGCCGCCGCCGCGGCGTACCGGCCCTGAGCGCCCGCGGCCACGGCGCGCAGCCACAGTTCGTCGACCGAGTGCGCCGCAGGGAGCGGCCAGCACGGCAGATCGTTGCCAAATGCGGCGTCGTAGAGGTGGACGGCTGGCTGCTCATCGGCGAGCGTCCTGGTACCGGTTGCGGTCATCGAGTCAGCACGGTATCAATGCCGCCCCTTCGGACGGCCGCCTTCTCTCGCCGTGCGAGTTCCGCAGCTTTCGTTAATAATTAATGCTCGCCGTGTTAACAACATGTCAACGACATCCAATTCCGCCACAAATTGATCGATGTGGCGAACTGACGCGAACTGCAAAAACAGGGGCCTTCAGGCAGCGACAGACGATATCGCCACCATGCGTTTCGTTTCCAAAGCATCGCGTAGATGAACGTGATGTAAATTCTTGACCTGCACTTATGGGGTTTCGCACAGAGCGTGGCTATTGACGGAATTTGCCGAGTCCTTCTACGTTGTGTGCACGAGTTGTCATCGGCGACAAGTCCTCGGGCCATTTGCAGATCGACGCGCATCCAAAGATTTCAAAAATGGACGCGCGGGGAGGAGTTCTTTCCCAATGCCACAGCCTCAGCAGCTTCCCGGACCCAACGCCGATATGTGGGATTGGCAGATGCACGGCACATGCCGTGGCGTCGACTCCGCGGTGTTCTTCCACCCCGATGGCGAGCGTGGTCGTGCTCGCGCCCAGCGCGAAATGCGCGCCAAGGAGATGTGCCGGGCCTGCCCGGTGATCACTCAGTGCCGGTCGCACGCCCTCGCCGTCGGCGAGCCGTACGGCATCTGGGGCGGACTCAGCGAAGGCGAGCGCGAAATTTTGCTGAAGCGGGGCATCCGCCGCGCGTCGTAATAAACAACTACCCGAAGTGGCCTCGCCCATGAGGGTGGGGCCACTGGCGGTTGCCCGCGGGTCGGCTCATTCGTTCGGGACCGCACCCGAAGCGCCGGCCGACCATTTGGCTTCGATCTTGGCGTAACGCCAGATGAGCAGTGACCCGATCCAGGTGATCACGAACAGCCCGACGATGACGAAGCCGAGCAGATTGAGGTCGAGGGCATTGATCCAGCCCCAGAAGCCGCCCGTCCAGTTGAGCTGCTGAGCCAAGAGGCCGAGCACCTCGACGCCGCCGACGATCAGCGCCACCGCAATGGACAGTCCGGTGATGGTGATGTTGTAGTACACCTTGCGAACCGGCTTGAGGAATGCCCAACCGTAGGCGAAGTTCATGAACGTGCCGTCGACGGTGTCGAGCAGGCTCATTCCCGCGGCGAACAACGTCGGCAAGCACAGGATGGCGTACCAGGGCAGTCCGGCCGCAGCGCCGGTGCCGGCCAGTACCAATAGCGCCACCTCAGTGGCGGTGTCGAAACCCAACCCGAACAACACGCCGACCACGTACATCTGCCGGGGTCTGGTGATCGATTTCATGAGGCCGCCGAAGATGCGGTTCATCAACCCCCGCTTGTTCAGCTGGTCGTCGAGTCCGGCTTCGTCGTAAGTCCCTGAACGCATTTCGCGAAACACCTTCACGGTTCCGCCCAGGATGCCGATATTGATGATCGCAATGAGGAGCAGGAACAGTCCGGAAACGCCGGTGCCGATCAGACCGGTGTAGTGGTGCAACGCGGATACATCGTTCTGGACGGCACCGATGACCGCTTTGACTCCCATCGATAGCAGCACCGCGAGCCCGAACACAACCGTCGAATGCCCGAGCGAGAAATACAGACCGACCGACAGCGGCCGCTGCCCGTCCGCCATCAACTTCCGGGTGGTGTTGTCGATCGCCGAAATATGGTCTGCGTCAAAGGCATGCCGCAATCCGAGCGCGTACGCGGTCAAGCCGACGCCGAGGCCGAGCGCCTTGTCCCCCAGATCGAAGTGTTGCGGAGCCACGAACGCCGCCAGGATGACCCAGCCGATCAGATGCAGCGCCACGACCACCCCGACCATGGCCGTCAACCGCAACCACTCGGCTCGGGTCAGCGCTGCCCGGACCGCCGCGAATCGAGATCGACCCGTCGCCATCAGCCCCGCACCAGTCGTTGGTTGGTCAGCCGAAGCTGGCGGACGGTGCTGTCCTCCAATGCCCGACGCTGTTCCGGTGTCAGCCGGCCACACACCCGCTCCCAGTGCACCGCGATCTGATCGCCGACATCGATATCGGGCACGGCGCTGTAGCCGTCCTCCCACACCTCGAGGCGCCGCGGCTCCGGGCCGGAGAGCCGGAGCTCGCGCCCGTCCCAGCGCAGCTGGGACGCCTCGACGTCGACGCTGTCGCCGGTTCGCGAGAGCACTGTCGCCCAGGTGATGCGGCAGTTGTCCAGGACACGCAGCGGATGCTCGTCCATTCCGCGGCCGAGCAATCGAGACCACGGATACACCCCGAGTACGTGGAAACAATGATTTGCCGCGGCCTCGCCGGCGAGGTCCTCGGTCAGATGCGACCAGTAGTGGCCGACGAGCGGCGCGATCACGGCGATCAGCTGGCGAGCGAAGTCACCCGAATCCAACTCGGCCGCGATACCTCCCCCGAGCCAATAAGATTCGACGAGCCGGAGGTCCAGCGGGTCGGCGATACCGGTCATCCTCGACATCACATCCAGATACGGCCACGCACCTGAAAAGCTGCGGGCCGCGACCCGTACCTGATCTGCGGAGGCGTTGCGCAAAGCGGCCAATGCCGGCGGGCCGCAATAACCAAGGTGGTTGGGGGCGTACGCGTAGCGGGCGAACATCTCGACGCCCCGGTTGTCCGGGGCCTGCGGAGTTGCCGCCGACGGCGTCACCGCGGAGGACCGTCACCTGGCGGAGGGCACATGCCAACCTCCTTCGAGTCGGATATCTATCAGGCTAGTTTCGCCCCACCACGGCGGACAATCAGAATTTCAATTGCTCACCAGGTGGGCGTAGCGTTGAAAGAGGTTCCGACCCGGGCGGAGGCGCGGTGAGACCCAGTGCATGAGCTGTCGTTATGTGAAGCGATCGCCGGTGTGATCAGGCCATATGCGGTCGACAAACACGTCGACGTGGTGCGCGTGCAGGTCGGCGCCCTCCGGCAGGTCGTGCCCGACTCATTGACCTTCTGCTGGGGCCTCATTCGCGAGTACGAGTGCATGCCCGACGCCGAGCTCGAGCTGGAAATGGTTCCGGCAGAAGTGCTCTGCCACTCGTGCGGACAGCAGTCACTACTCACATCCCGGTGGTCGGTGTGCTGCCCGGCCTGCGACAGCGGAGACGTCCAGGTGGTCAGAGGCAACGAGTTCCAGGTGACGTCCATGGACGTCTCTTGACGCGCAGCGTTTCACCAGAGAGGACCACGATGGGCAGATTTCACCGGCACGACGACGGTACGGTCCACACCCACGAACACGGAGACCACGATCACGAGCACGGCGACCACACCGGCTACGAAACCGCGGCCCAGCGGATCGACGTATTGGAATCGATCTTCGCCGAAAACGACGCGCGCGCGAACATCAACCGAAATACGTTCGAAAATAATGGGATTCGCGCATTGAATCTGATGAGTTCACCCGGTTCCGGCAAGACGACGGTCCTCGCCGCATCGCTCGATGAGCTCAGGGACGACCTCGCGGTCGGGGTGATCGAAGGCGACATCGCCACCGCACTGGACGCGGCCAAGCTCGAAGGCCGGGGTGCACAGGTGTCGCTGATCAATACCGACAACGGTTTCGGTGGCGAATGCCATCTGGATGCACCCATGGTGAATCGGGCGCTACAAGGCCTTGACCTTGTGGGCCTTGATCTCGTCATCATCGAAAACGTCGGCAATCTCGTCTGTCCGGCCGAATTCGACGTCGGCGAGCACGCCAAGGCGATGGTCTACTCACTCACCGAAGGAGAAGACAAGCCACTGAAGTACCCCGTGATGTTCCGCGCCGTGGACGTCGTGCTGCTGAACAAGATCGACCTGGCCCCCTATCTCGATGCCGACATCGACACCTACGCCGCACATGTCCGGATGGTTAATCCGAGCGCCACAATCCTGCCCGTGAGCGCGCGGACCGGCGAAGGGATGACGGCATGGTTCGACTGGCTACGCAAATTTGCCACCCATGCCCGCCGGCAGCCGAGCAATTGTCAATGATCTTGAATTCAACTATTTTTCGGTGCAGCGGATGCAGGTATCCCAGCAAGGTGTCAATCGGAGGCCAAGCCGCGACGTCAACTATCTCGCCGCCCAGATATCGATTCCCTGGCAGCTAATCCCGACCCGTTGACAACCCATTACACCCGGAGTAGACCGAGAAACAGCGCCGCGCATCGGGCCGAACGTCGACTCCTGCGGCGAAGGGGATTGAGCAAACAGTCCCCGGAAGTTCGACGTCAGGGACCCAGCCCGTCCCGGAAAGAACTGCGATATGCCTACTCCGGCAGCAGTCAAGGCAGAGTCGGCACTGATTCACGTTCTATGGATCAATGCCGGCCTGAGTTGTGACGGCGATTCCGTGGCGCTGACTGCCGCCACTCAACCCAGCATCGAGGAGATCGCGCTCGGCGCGCTCCCCGGTCTACCCAAGATCGCCGTGCATTGGCCTCTCATCGACTTCGAATGCGGACCGAGTGGGGGCGCAGACGACTTCCTCGAATGGTTCTTCCGCGCCGATCGGGGCGAACTCGATCCGTTCGTGCTGGTTGTCGAGGGATCGATACCCAACGAGCAATTGCACACCGAAGGCTACTGGTGCGGGTTCGGCAACGACCCCGCCACCGGACAGCCGATGACCACCAGCGAGTGGCTGGATCGCTTGGCGCCCAAGGCAACCGCGGTGGTGGCCGTCGGCACCTGCGCCACCTACGGCGGTATCCATGCGATGGCCGGTAACCCCACCGGCGCGATGGGTGTACCTGACTATCTCGGGTGGGATTGGAAGAGCAAGGCAGGCATTCCCATCGTCTGTGTGCCTGGGTGCCCGATACACCCGGACAACTTGGCAGAGACATTGACGTATCTGCTGTACATGGCGACCGACCAGGCCCCGATGATCCCACTGGACGAAGCGCTGCGGCCCACCTGGCTCTTCGGCGCGACTGTGCACGAAGGCTGCGACCGGGCCGGCTACTACGAGCAGGGCGACTTCGCCCACGAGTACGGATCGCCCAAATGCATTGTCAAGCTGGGCTGTTGGGGTCCAGTCGTCAAATGCAACGTACCGAAGCGCGGCTGGATCAACGGTATCGGCGGTTGCCCGAATGTGGGCGGCATCTGCATCGGCTGCACCATGCCGGGGTTCCCCGACAAGTTCATGCCCTTCATGGACGAACCGCCCGGCGGCAAGGTGTCCACTGCGGCGTCGGGCCTGTACGGATCCGTCATCCGCAACCTGCGCCACATCACCGGCCGCACCGTCGACAAGGAACCGCATTGGCGCCATCGCGGCACAAAGCTTGAATCGGGAGCTACCCGCACCTGGTAGGTGTGGGTAGCTCACCCGCCCGCCGCCGGCCAGGCTAAAGGCATTGCTAGGGAGCGAAGTCCATGACAACGATCATTCCGGAACCATCACAGGTCAAACGGGATCCCGGCCAACTCGTCGAGATGGCCTGGGACCCCATCACCCGGATCGTCGGCAGTCTCGGCATCTACACGAAGATCGACTTCGAAAACCGCGAAGTCGTGGAATGCCACAGCACGTCGTCGATCTTCCGCGGCTACTCGATCTTCATGAAGGGTAAGGATCCACGCGACGCCCATTTCATCACCAGCCGCATCTGTGGCATCTGCGGCGACAACCACGCCACCTGCTCGTGCTACTGCCAGAACATGGCCTACGGAGTCAAGCCGCCGCATCTCGGTGAATGGATCGTCAACCTGGGCGAAGCCGCGGAGTACATGTTCGACCACAACATCTTTCAAGAGAACCTGGTCGGCGTCGACTACTGCGAGAAGATGGTCGCCGAGACGAATCCGAGTGTGCTCGCCAAGGCCGAGAACACGTTGGCACCCCACTCCGAGGCCCACGGCTACCGGACCATTGCCGACATCATGCGCACGCTCAACCCATTCACCGGCGAGTTCTACCGCGAGGCGCTGCAGGTCAGCCGGTGGACGCGAGAGATGTTCTGCCTCATGGAAGGCCGGCATGTCCACCCCTCCACGCTGTACCCGGGCGGTGTCGGCACCGTCGCCACCATTCAGTTGATGACCGACTACATGACCCGGCTGATGCGCTACGTCGAATTCATGAAGAAGGTCGTGCCCATGCACGACGACCTGTTCGATTTCTTCTACGAGGCCATCCCCGGTTACGAACAAGTCGGGCTACGCCGCACCCTGCTGGGATGCTGGGGCTCGTTCCAGGATCCCGAGGTCTGCAACTTCGCCTACCGCGACATGGAGCGCTGGGGCGACGCGATGTTCGTGACCCCCGGAGTCGTCGTGGACGGCAAGCTCGTCACCCACTCGCTGGTCGACATCAACCTGGGTATCCGAATCCTTTTGGGCAGTTCGTATTACGACGACTGGACCGACCAGGAAATGTT
>Ga0207658_10001043_pt1 | contig 22509 bp, 21 predicted proteins | sample KBSS33metaG_FD_184322 | JGI IMG/M metagenome (GOLD analysis project Ga0207658, IMG submission 184322) | Switchgrass rhizosphere microbial communities from Kellogg Biological Station, Michigan, USA - KBS S3-3 metaG (SPAdes) (version 2) | ecosystem: Host-associated > Plants > Roots > Rhizosphere...
CAATCCGCCAAAGCCGCGTGCAATGCGGAAGTCGCGACGGCGACATCGTGCTCTGCCAAGATCAGGTTCGACAGCCACAGGGTCAGGCAGTCGACGAGAATGGCGTCGCAGGAAGCCGCGGTTTGCTGAATCGCGTCCGGCAGGTCGATCGGCGCTTCCACCGTGCGCCAGCGCTCGCCGCGGTCTGCCTGATGCTGTGCGATGCGATCCGCCATCTCCCTGTCGAAAGCCTGAGCGGTAGCGATGTAGACTAGCTTGCCTCCAACGGCCTCGATCCGCTGCTGGGCATAGCGGCTCTTGCCCGAACGAGCACCGCCCAGAACGAAGAGGCGGTTCATGACGGCGCCTCCGCTGCCAGGGTGAGCAGCCCTTCAATGTCCAAGTGGCGTTCCAGGTCTGCGGCCAACTCATCGAGCGCGGTATCCACGGCAGCGGCATGGTCGGTCCCGTCCGATCCAGCCCTTATGCGCGCCAGGAGCGCGGCGCGTAGTGCCGGCGCCGCGAACAGCCCATGGCAATATGTGCCCAGCACCCGGCCATCGGTGCTGATCGCACCGTCAAAGCGACCATCGTCAAGTTGTGCGAACGGCGTCGAAGTATCTGGTCCCAGCGTTTCGCCCATGTGCATCTCGTATCCGTCAAACGCAACACAGAGCGCCGTGCCCATCACATGACGGAGCATCTTTCCCGGCGCGAGGCGCGTTTCCACGTCGATCAGGCCCAGTCCCGCGCTTTCGCTCGGTGGCCCTTCGAATCCCAGCGGGTCCGAAATGTGCCGCCCAAGCATCTGATATCCTCCGCAGATGCCCAGCACTGTGCCGCCGCGCCGATGATGGGCGAGGATATCGATGTCCCAGCCCTGAGCGCGCAGGAAGGCCATGTCGGCGATGGTGGCCTTGGACCCCGGCAACACGATCATCGCGGCCGCTGCCGGGATGGGCGTTCCCGGCGGGATCATCGCGAGTTCGATTTCCGGCTCTGCCTTCAGCGGGTCGAGATCGTCGAAGTTGGAGATGCGCGGCAGGATCGGACAAGCGACGAGCTTCTTGCCGGGCGTCGCGCCCAGCCCGCGCTCCAGGATCACCGCGTCCTCGCTCGGCAGGCGCGCGGTTGCCGCGATCCACGGGACCAGGCCATAGCCACGCCAACCGGTCAGTTCCGCAATCGACGCATATCCATCCGCGAACAGGGCGGGATCACCGCGGAACTTGTTCACAATGAAACCGCGGATCATCGCGGCATCGGCAGCGTCCAGCACCGCGCGCGTGCCGACCAGCGAGGCGATGACCCCGCCGCGGTCGATATCGCCCACCAGAACCACCGGCACATTCGCCGCGCGGGCAAAGCCCATGTTGGCGATATCACCGTCGCGCAGGTTGATTTCAGCGGGCGAGCCTGCTCCCTCGATCACGACGATGTCACTTCGCGCTCGCAAGCGCTCCCAGCTCTCCAAGACTTCGGGTAGCAGGCTGCGTCGGCCTTCGCGGAAATTGGCGCTGCCAAGCGTGCCACGAACCTGGCCATGGACGACAAGTTGCGAGGTGCGGTCCGCCTGCGGCTTGAGCAGAACGGGATTCATTTCTGTGTGTGGCGCTGCGCGGGCAGCGAGCGCCTGAAGGGCCTGCGCGCGCCCGATCTCGCCGCCATCCACGGTAACGGCGGCGTTATTCGACATGTTCTGCGGCTTGAACGGCAGCACCTTGATGCCGCGATTGGCCAAGGCCCTGCACAGCCCGGCAACCAGCACCGACTTGCCGACGTCCGAGCCGGTTCCCTGCAACATCAAAGCACCCATGTCAGACCTCCTGCGATGAGCCAGAGCAGCGGGCAAGCGCGCATGAATATGGCCGTGGCCATATGCATCGATGCCGTGGTCGGCGGCCGGCCGTTGCCGATCCAGGGCTTGTCCTGCAACGCGCCTTCGTAGCTGACCGGGCCAGCCAGCTGCACGTCGAGCGCGCCCGCCATCGCGGCCTCGGGCCAGCCTGCGTTGGGCGAGGCGTGGCGGGCATGATCGCGCCAGAGCACACGCCAGCCCTTGCCGCCTGCCAGGCAGATTAGCACCCCGGAAAGGCGCGCTGGGATGAGGTTCATGGCATCGTCGCACCGGGCCGATGCCCAGCCGAACGCGCGCAAAGTTGGTTCCGGGTGGCCGATCAGGCTGTCAGCCGTACTCACGGCCTTGAAGGCCCAGATGCCGGGCAGGCCGAGCGCCAGAAGCCAAAACAACGGAGCGGCAATGCCGTCGCAAAAACTTTCGGCCAGCGATTCGATAGCGGCGCGGGCCACGCCGGGCTCGTCCAGCGTTGCGGCATCCCGCCCGACGATCAGGCTCACGGACTGCCGCGCGCCTGCCAGATCGCCCCGCTCCAGCGCGGCGAGCACTGGGCGATAATGTTCGAGCAGGCTGCGCTGGGCAAGCGCGGGCCACGCCGCAAACGCGAGCAGCGGCCAGGCCCATGCACCCGCCAGATGCCGGATGGCGGCCTCGACCGCCCAAGCGACCAGCGCACCGCCGCCGGCAACCAGCAATAGCGTGACCACGCCGAGCGCGCGTTTCGCGACCTCGGAATGCTGCGGGCAGTTCCAACGCCGTTCGCAAGCCGCGATGAAAAGCGCGAAGCCGCCCACCGGGTGCCCGATTCGGCGATATATCGAGCCGGGCCAGCCGACCATAGCATCGAGCGCGAGCGCGGCGAGGGCCAGCGGTTCAGCCATGGTCACGGGGTTCGCCCAAGGCGGCATCGAGGCGGTCTAGATCCGCGAGGCCGGCCGGCAGACCAAAGCGCAGCAGGCCGGGGTGGGCGGCAAAGGGCCGGGTCAGGATTTGTCGGCGGGCGAGCCGGGTGAACAGGCGTTGCGCACGGTCTGTTCCAACCAGGCGGAAGAGCGGGCATTCACCTTGCGCGACCAGCCCATGCCGGGCGAGCACGGCGTCAAGCCCGGCCGCCTGTGCCGGGAGCGCGGCGCGCGTTGCGGCTATCCAGGCGCGATCACGATAGGCAGCGGTGCCATATGCGAGCGCCGCGGCGCAAACCGGCCATTCCCCCAATAACCGGCGCAGAGGTTCTGCCACTGCCAGCGGCGCCAGCACGAAGCCAAGGCGCACCCCTGCCAGCCCGAAGAACTTGCCGAACGAACGCAGCACGATGAGCCGCCGATCCTCGTGCAACGCATCCACAATGGTCCAGTCGGCACGGCAATCGGCGAAGGCTTCGTCCACGATCAGCCAGCCCCCATCGGCCTCCTGCCCCGCAAGCATGGCGCGCAGATGGTCCGGCGGTGTCAGCGCGCCATCGGGGTTGTTGGGGTTGGCGATGACGAAGGCAGTGCCAGTGGATCCGGCCTGCACCGCAGCAGGATAGTCCGCAAAGGCATCGGCGTGGGTGCTGTAGGATAACGGCAAATGCCGACCCGGAAGTCCGAGCACACGGACGAGCATGCGCAACCCGATCTCGCTGCCGGGCACCGCGCAGCACAAGGCCGGATCGGCGCCGAAATTGATCGCGGCCGCGCATTCCAATTCGCGTAAACCCTGCGGATCGGGGAGACTATGCCAATCGATGGCCAGCCCATCGCCGCCGGGCCAGGGGGCGGGGTTGATCCCGGTCGACAGGTCCAGCCAGTCTTCAGCGGCGCCGCCAAAATGCGCACGCGCCTCGGCGAGGCGGCCGCCGTGGAAGGTGAAGGCGCGGGGCATCAGAAGAAGACCCAGCCAGCCAGCAACGCGCTTTCGGTGATTTCGATGCCCGCACCGTGGCCGTCGCCGGAAATGCCGCCGATCCTGCGCCGCAGCCACAAGGCCCAGGCGGGAATTGCAAGCAGGCCGGCCAGCACGGGCGGCGCGGTGTATAGTCCCGCCGCGCCGAGAACCAGCAACCACAGCGCAGCCACTTGCCATTCGGCCCCGGCACGAAAGCTGGTGCCCATGCCTTCGTGCAAAGGCGGCAAGACCAGCGACCAGACCAGCGGGCCGACGCGGGCCAATGCCGGGATTAGGATCAGCGGCCAGGTTGGCCCCTGCGCGATGGCAAGGGCCAGAAGCACCAGCTTCGTGGCCAGTTGCAGCCCGATGGCGACAACGCCAAAACTGCCGATGTGCGGATCGGCCAGCACGGCCGATAGGCGCTGCCGGTCGCCATGCGCGGCGCCTGCGGCATCGGCGATGTCTCCCAGCCCATCAAGGTGGAGTGCTCCGGTGATTGCTGCCCAAACCAGCAGCGCGCAAAGCGCACCTAGCCATGAATCATGGCGCTGCCCCAACCATGCCGCCCCCGCGATGGCGAACCCCACCGCCAGCCCGGCCAACGGAAACCACCGGATCGCGCGGGCAAAGTCGGCAGGACCGGCGTTGAGTTGCGGGAGCGGCAGACGGGTGAGGAAAACGAAGGCGAGGATCACGGGCTTCACGCTATCAGTCCCGTGATCTGGGCCGTGCGCTTGCTCCTTGGCCAGACGGTGAGGCTGACGAGCGCTGCATAAGGCAATGCGAGCGACCAGCTCTGACGGTAATCCCATCCCAGCAGCCGGGAGAGCGCCGCCCGGATCGATCCGGCATGGGCGACGACCAGCGTCGATCGGTCAATTTCTGCCAGCGCCGCGCTGACCCGGTCGCACAATTCCGTCCAAGTTTCGCCGCCAGGCGGGGCGTAACGGTCTGGATCATCCCAGAAGGCGGCGAGGTCGGCCGAGGGAAGATCGGCAGAGGCGGCGCCGTCCCACTGGCCGAAATCCAGCTCCCGCCAGCGGGAATCGCATCGTCGCGGTATATCCTGCCATGCGGCAATCAGATCGGCAGGGCGCCGCGCGCGCTGCAGATCGGAACACACGACTGCCGCCACTTCAAGGTTGCGCCCCCGCTCGAAGCAGGTCGAACAGCCCGCCTCGCTCACCGGCATGTCGGTGTGGCCCAGCATCAGCCCAGTCTGCAGCGGGGCGCCGTGGCGCATCAGGTGGAACCGAATCCCGCTCAAGGTGCACCCGCAACGGCTGCTTCGGCGAAGGTCGCCATGGTGTTGTGCGTGGCGAGCGCGGCCCGCACCAGATGGACGGCCACCGCCGCTCCGGACCCTTCGCCCAGCCGCATCTCGAGCTGGAGCAGCGGTTCCAGCCCGAAGTGGGCCAGCAGCCGCGCGTGCCCCCCTTCAGCCGAGCGATGGGCGGCCAGGCAATGGTCGGTGAAGGCTGGGTTTGCGGCCACGAGTGGGGCGACGGCCGCGCAGCAGATGAAGCCATCGAGCAGTACCGGCACATGCTGTATCCGCGCGGCCAGGATCGCGCCGGCCATGGCCGCGATCTCGCGCCCACCAAGCCGGCGGAGCGTTTCGAACGGGCCGGTGCAATCTGGCCCATGGAGCGCCAGCGCCGCGCTGACCGCGGCAACCTTGCGCGCGGCGCCCGCATCGTCGACCCCGCTGCCGCGCCCGCACCATATCCCGGCATGGCCGCCGAACGCCTGGGCGCAAAGCGCGGCAGCAGGGGTGGTGTTGCCGATGCCCATTTCGCCGACAAACATCAGTTGGGCATCGCTGGACACCTGCGCGGCGCCGACATTGAGCGCGGCCAGGCAATCCGCTTCGCTCATCGCCGGCTCGGTTACGATGTCACCAGTGGGCCGGTCGACATCGAGCGGGATCACCGACAGCTGCGCGCCGCACAGATCCGCCAGGGCATTGATCGCCGCGCCGCCCGCCCGGAAGTTGGCGACCATCTGCGCGGTCACCTCGCTTGGGAAGGCGCTGACCCCGCGCGCGGTCACCCCGTGGTTGCCGGCGAACAGCGCCGCCCTGATCCGCTGAGCCGAAGGCCGCGCGGTGCCTTGCCACCCGGCCATGAATACGGCGATCTCTTCCAGCCGCCCGAGCGATCCCGAAGGCTTGGTCAGTTCCGCCTGACGCGCGCGGGCTTCGGCCATTGCCCGCTCATCCGGCGCGGGGAGCGCGCGCAGGGCGGCTTCGAACGCCGCCACATCCGAAAAACCGCTCATTCGCACACGAACCCTTCCGGCGGCATGCGGGTGATGAAATGGCCTTTTACGCCCTGCGGCCACTGGCCATAAGGCACGACTCCTTCATCGCTCTGCGCGTGCAGGACTGCATATTCGAGCACCGCGCGCGCGGCAGCTTCGTCGACGGTGAAATTGCCCAGCACATAGCCGACCCGCCCGGGTGCGCGGACATGCACCGTGCAGTGCCTCTGGCAGGCGAACAGGCACGCCATCTCGTGCACCGCGACTGTGCCGAGCGCCGGATCACTCGCCTGCACCGCGCGCATCGCCTCGGCGAGCAGCGCGCCGCCGCGCCGCCCGCCTTCATCCTCGCGAGCCTCTGCCGAGAGGCGGCAGGTCGAGCAGACAACGACAGATGCCCCCGCTTCAACCGCGCGCAGCATCAGAACTGGCTCCTGAGGCCAAAATAGGCAGTGCGGCCCAAGGTACCGTAGCCGCTAACCGTCTCGTATTGCCGGTTAGCCAGGTTCTCGACGCGGCCTTGCAGGGTCAGGCCATCGGCAATCTTCCACTGCGCGCGCAGGTCCACCAGCCAATAGTCCGCGAGGACGTTGGCGCTGCCGGCCCGATCGAACGTCTGGCCCGAGTAGCGCGCCGCCACGCTCGCCCTGAGCCCGATCGGCATATCCACCCCCGCTTCCACATTAGCGAGGTGGCGCGGAACGCGGGCCAGCTGGCGACCGAACTCCGTGCTGCCGGGCGTGCGATCAACCGCAGACACCCAGCTATAGTTGCCGGATGCGAAGAACATGCCGATCCGGGCATCGGCGGTAAGTTCGACCCCCTTGGCCTTGCTACGCTTGATGTTGGCATAGTAGCCAAAGCGGGTGATAGCGGTGCCGGGGACGAAGCATGCTGGCGGCAAAGTGCCGCTGGTCGGGCAGTATGCGAAGTCGATCAGGTTGTAGGTATCGCGCTCGAACCAGGTCGCGGAGGCGGTGAAATTGTCTCCCACATGGTGCTCGACCCCGGCCTGCCAGCCCTGTGCCTGTTCCGGTTTCAGCCCGGCATCGCCGTATTGGCTGAACAGTTGGTAGAGCGATGGCGCCTTGTAGCCCTCGTCGTAGCTGCCGCGCAGTACGGTGGCGCCGCCATCGGGGGTATAGGCGGCACCGGCGCTGGCCACGGTATTGCCGCCGAAGCGCGACTGCCGGTCGTGACGGAGCCCAGCGTTGAGGGTGAGGCCGAGAAGCGGGGTGGCGCGCAGTCCGCCATAGAAGCTGTCCGTATCTGCGGAATTGGGAATGAGGGTATAGGGTGCGGTCGAATTGTTCGGCGAGGCGCTGGTCATGCGCTGTTCCTCGCGCTCGGCACCGAGGGTTGCCTGGACGGCAGGCGATAGCGTGACGGTGCCTTGGTATTCGTACCGCCGCACCCGGCCATGCGCATCGAAGTTGAGCGGTCGCACGCTGCGCGCGGGATCATAGTTCTCGCGGTCCGTTTCGGTTTGGAGGAAGGCAACGCGGTTCGTGAGCCGCCCCCCCAGCAGCGCGAAGTTGAGCCCGGCATAGCCCGACCATTCGCGGGTTAGGCCATATGCGGCAGAATCGCCGGAAAAGCCGTCAAAATCATTGCGCGCATCGGCCCAGTAGCCGCGCAGGTCGAGCGAGACGTCCGGCGTGAGCTTGACCAGGACCGCGCCATTGGCGGCAGTGCGGCGATAGCCATCCGCCTCGGTCCCGTTGCTGCGCGCCGAGATGCCGTCGGTGATGAAGCTGGACGCGGAAAGTCGCCAGTCGATCAGGCTGCCCGTGCCGCCGATGCCGGCGCGTGCGCTCAGCGTGTCGTGGGTGCCGACTTCTGCCGCGAAGCTGCCTTCCAGCGGCTTTTCGGCCTTTCTCGTCGTGACGGAAATGACCCCGCCGATGGCATCGCTGCCCCACAGGATCGATTGCGGTCCGCGCAGGATCTCGATCCGCTCGATGTCATCCACGAACAGGTTGGAGAAGCCGTATCCCGCCGCCGTTGACGACGGGTCGGACAAGCGCATTCCGTCGATGACCACGACCGACTGCCCCGCGTCCGCCCCCCGGATGCGCAGCGAAGTGGCGGTGCCATAACCACCATTGCGGGTCAGGCTGATGCCGGGCGTGCGCTGGAGAATGTCGGTCAAGGCAAGGGGCTGTTGGTGACGTATGGCTTCGGCGTCGAGCACGGTGACGGTGGCAGAGACGCGGGTCTGCTCCACCGGCGTGCGCAACGCGGTGACGACGATGCCAGGGTCGTCCGCCGCCTCGTCGGCATGGGCAACAGCAGGCAGGCACAGCGGCAGACTGATTAGGCAGGCAATGGTATTACGGGTCGAGCGCATGGTGCGGCTCCCTTCGGTGACGAACGGCATTTGCCGGCCGTTCGGACCGCAGGAAGGGGCAGGCACGAGCGCACGAATGCCCCGCACGAACGATCCTCCCGCACGGCCTTTCGGGCTGGCGGTGGCTGTCGTTGCGCGAGGGCTGAACCGCTTTGGAAGGCGGGAACCTCGGACACCCGGTGCACCCTGCCCGGATGAAGAACGACTGCGTCAGGCAGGTCTCCTGGCTTGCGGGTCAACGCCGTTCCGGCCGCCTTCTCAGGACTGGGAAGTCCCAATGGCACAATGGCCGGTCAACTCGCCGCTTACAGTTGCAGGGGCAGCCGGAGCCTTAAACTCCGTTCCCTTTTGATCCCCTCGCGGGGAACCTGTCGCGGCGCTGCAACTACCGCCGCAAGCGGCCTGCTGCAAGTGCGAATGCTTGCGCGGGACGCCACGCTGCTCTATCGCCAACGGCGTAACGGGTGCCCGAGAGGGCTTAATCGGGAAGTCCGGGCGGCCTTCGGGTCGAAGCCGGCACTGCTCCCGCAACTGTAACCGGATAGCGCATCGCCACGATGCCATTGGGGGCACAAGTCCCTGAGAAGGCGGCGAAATGCGCGGTGATCCGGAAGTCAGGAAACCGGCCCGATACCGTCGTTCCTTCGCGCGGGCGGGATGCACCGGGCGGACGAGGGCTAATCCCGAAAGGGGCGGCCCCTTGGTGGACGGCATGTGTTCGTTCCAGGCCAAGGAGTGCCCTCATGATTCGTCGTTTCCATCCTGATTTCATCCTGTTCGCCGCGCTTGCGCTGGTCATGCTGACCACGCGTACCCATTCGCTGAGCCAGTACTTGCACCTTCCCGATACCAGCCTGGCCAGCTTCTTCGTGCTGGGCTTTTTCGTTCGCAGGGCTGTGGCTTTCGCCGGCCTGTTCCTGCTTGGCTTCGCGATTGATGTCGTGGTGATCAACTGGTTCGGACAATCCGATTTCTGCTTCACGTCGGCCTACTGGATGCTGGTTCCCGCCTACGGCACGATGTGGCTGGCAGGGCGAATCGCGCAGGACCGCTGGAGCACGCGGGTCGCCGCTTTGCCTGCCATCGCTGTACTGCTGGTCTTCGCAACCTTCGTGTCAGAGCTGTTTTCGAGCGGCGGCTTCTATTTCCTCGGCGGCCGCTTCGTCGATCCCACGATTGCCGGCTTCCTGCCGCGTCTGGCAAAATATTTCCCGCCGACGCTGTGGGCTACGTTGGGCTGGAGCGGACTGGCCGCCGCGGCAATCGCGCTGCTCCATGTAATCCGGCCTGACCTGCGCGTCGGCCGGCGCCCGTGAGTACGGAGGACGAGCGCCGCCACAAGGAACGCGCGCAGAAGCACAAGGTGGTGGTCGACACCAAGATCGCCGCCGCCCAGGTCGACAAGGGCCTGCTGCTCGTCCTCACCGGCAACGGCAAGGGCAAGTCGTCCAGCGCCTTCGGCATGGTTGCACGCACCTTGGGCTATGGGCGCAAGGCGGCGGTTTTCCAGTTCATCAAGGGCGCGGAAGATGTGGGCGAGCGCGCCTTCTTCTCTCGCCAACCCGATGTGATCTGGGAAAAGTGCGGCGAAGGCTTCACCTGGGAAACGCAGGACCGCGCGCGCGACATCGCCGCCGCCCGCGCGGGCTGGGAGAAGGCGAAGCAGGCGCTGGCCGATCCCGCGATCAGCCTGGTCGTGCTGGATGAGCTGACCTATCTCGTCACCTATCGCTATCTCGAGCTGGACGAGATCCTGCCGCCGATCCTTGCCCGCCCGGCGATGCAGCACGTCGTCATCACCGGACGCGCGGCGCATGATGCGCTGATCGAAGCCGCCGACACCGTGAGCGCGATCCGCGATGTGAAGCACGCCTTCCGCGACGGGGTCCGCGCGCAGGAGGGTATCGACCGTTGATGGCGACCCATTGCCCCGCCCTGCTGGTGTCGGCGCCAGCCTCGGGCCAGGGCAAGACCCTGGTGACAGCGGCGCTGGCGCGGCGTCACCGCATGGCCGGACGGCGGGTCCGGGTTTTCAAATGCGGACCGGATTTTCTCGACCCGATGATCCTGGAACAGGCGTCGGGCGCGCCTGTCTACCAGCTCGACCTGTTCATGGGCGGGGAGGAGGACTGTCGCCGTCTGCTGCACGATGCCGCGCGCGAGGCAGACCTGATCCTTGTCGAAGGGGTGATGGGCCTGTTCGATGGTGATCCGTCAGCTGCCGATCTTGCGGCCCGGTTCGGGCTGCCCGTGCTCGCGGTGCTTGATGGCAGCGCGATGGCGCAAACCTTTGGCGCGCTGGCGCACGGGCTTGCAAGCTGGCGCGTGGACGTGATCGTGGCGGCCGTCCTCGCCAACCGGGTGGGCGGCGCGCGTCATGCCGCAATGCTGGAGGAAAGCTTGCGACCCGGCCTGCACTGGGTTGGCGCGCTGGGCCGCGATGCCGATATCGGTCTGCCCGAACGCCATCTGGGCCTTGTCCAAGCAGCAGAGATAGCCGACCTTGACCAGCGGCTGGACCGCGCCGCGAATGCCCTGCCAGAGGCGGCGATGTGGTTGCCCGATCCGGTTGCCTTTCCCGCGCCCGCAGCGGGTACAATGGCCCCCCTCCTCCCAGGGATGACCGTTGCCATCGCCCGCGATGCCGCGTTCGGCTTCATCTATCCTGCAAACATCGATTGCCTGCGCGCGCTTGGCGCAAAGATCGTGTTCTTTTCACCGCTGAACGAGGATCGGCTTCCACCATGCCATACCCTCTGGCTGCCCGGCGGCTATCCCGAACTGCATCTGGAGCAACTGGCGGCAAATGCGCCAATGCGGGAGGCGATCCGCGCACATCATGCGGCAGGCAAGCCCATTCTCGCTGAATGCGGAGGTATGCTGTACTGCTTGGCTTCACTTGATGATGGCAAAGGCAAGCAGGCGGCGATGTTGGGCCTGATGCCGGGCACAGCCACGATGCAACCCCGTCTTGCTGCGCTAGGCCTTCAGCAACTGGATCTGCCAGACGGCAGTCTTCGGGGTCACACCTTCCACTTTTCCCGCATTAAGACACCGCTTGCCCCCACAGTCACGGCAGGCAATCCCAATGGCGGCGTGGGCGAGCCTCTATTCCGCCACGGATCGCTCTGGGCAAGCTACATCCATGGCTACTTCCCGTCCGCGCCAGAAGTCATCGCAAAACTTCTCTCCCAACCGGTTCAGCGGCCCAATCGTGGCACTAACTTTCAGCGATAAACGGCGGTTTGCAACAACACCGGCCGTTCATGGGTATGTGAGAAAAAGACTTGAGATGGCGGCAGCCGTCGGCAGATCGTGGGACTTTTCTGCCGTTTCTGGACACCAAGTTGAGCGGCAGCTCTTGGCGGCAGCCGACTCCGGCGGGCAACTAATCGGCACATTCCCTGAGACGACGCAAACGGAAGCTAATGGGAAGCCAACGAAGACCATAAGCGTACGCGACACCCGCAGTCCAGCGGCCAAACGCTTTAGTAATATCGTGGAGAGGCGTATCCGTAAGTCGGATATTTAAGGGCGCGTGTGAGGATGCCGGCTATGCTCATTACGATCTTTTCTCCAACCAACGTACATCTGCTCGAAATCGCAGGCGTGCGAGACGCGCTGTTCGAGGCAAACTGCAAGGCCGGGCTGGGAAAGCCGTACCAGCTTCGGCTAGTGACGGAGCATGGCGCGCCCATGACGAGCGCGTCCGGCGTCACGTTCGTGCCCGATGCGAGCATAGCGCAGGCGACCCAGCCTTCGGATACCTTGATCGTCGTCGGCCCCTATGGCGTGCCGAGTCCCCCGAGCGAGCTGGTCGCAGACTGGCTTCGAGAGCAGGCAAGGCAGTCGCGGCGCTACGGCTCAACCTGCACCGGGGCTTTTGTTCTAGCCCATGCGGGACTGCTGTCGGGACGCCGTGCTACGACGCATTGGCAATATGCTGATCAGCTCGCCGCCGCATTTCCCGAAATTCAGGTCGAACCCGGTAGCATCTTCGTGCGAGACGGCCCTGTGTTCAGCTCGGCTGGCGTTGCTGCGGCGATCGACCTCGCATTCTCGCTGATCGAAGAAGATCACGGTCGTGCCTTGGCGCTTTGGGTCGCGCGCCGGCTCGTGGTGTTCCTGAAGCGGCCCGGCGGACAGTCGCAGTTCAGCACCGCTTTAACCGCCCAGACGGAGGCCGCAGGGCCCATCGACCGGATCCGCCTTCATATCCTCGAAAATCCGCGCGAGGCCCTGGGGCTTGCCTCGCTCGCCAACATGGTTGGAATTGGCCCGCGCCAGCTGTCGCGCCTTTTCCATGCCGAACAGGGGATGAGCGCCGCAGCATATGTCGAACTGACCCGCATCGATATCGCTCGGAGTATGCTTGAGGACAGCGCCGCGCCGATCAAGGCGATCGCCTATGCCGCAGGCTTTGGATCGACCACCACGTTGAGGCGGGCGTTCGTACGCAGGATTGGCGTTACGCCGCAGGGTTACCGCCTGATGTTTCAAACCTCCAATGCCACGACCGCTGGCAAAGGCGAAAGTGCCTCCTCTTTGTCCTGAACTGCCGCCGCACCGCGGTTGAAGCGGGTCTCTCCATGTCGCATCGTCGCGTACGGAGGCTTTCATGAACCCAGTACCCATCGCGCCTAAGGTGGTTCGTTTGCGAATAGTCGGCACTCTACCCAGACATGATCGGCGCAGCGTGGATGCGTGATGGACATAAACTGGACTGCCCACAAGCCAGGGTAAGGGAGCGGGGGCCGCTACGGCGGTTGTTCCCGCGCCGGGGGTCGCGCCGACCTGTCATTCCGCCAATCGCTGCGGCGCTCGCGCTTGAACATGGTAGCGATGGCGTCCTTATTGCGGACATGCGGATGCGGGGCCAGCCCATCGTCCACGTGAATCGCGCATTCGAGGCGATCACCGGCTATGTCGCGGCCGAGGCAGTCGGAAAGAACTGTCGCTACCTTCAGGGAAGCGACCGACTCCAACCAGAAATAACCGAGGTACGGACAGCACTGGCAGAGGGCCGGCATTGTTCGGTCACGCTGCGCAACTATCGCCAGGACGGCACCATGTTCCGCAACGCGCTGCGCCTCGTTCCGGTTCGCGACGATGGCAGCCAAGTCACCCATTTTGTCGGCCTAATCCGAGACGTGACCCATGCGGTGGGGATCGACCGTCTGACTGGTTTGCTGGATCGCTACGGCTTTCTCGACCGGCTTGTCGCCGTGGATGTCACCGCGGCGGCGACTTTGCTAATGGTCAAGCTCGACGTCGTCCGGTTCCACGATGTCAACAATGGTTTCGGTTACGAGGTGGGCGATGCGCTGCTTCGTGCCGCTGCCGCGCGCCTGGCGACGCTGCCGGCGGTCGCGATCTCGCGGGTCGGCACGAACAGTTTCGCGCTGGCGTTCGAACTCCACGATCCAGCTCGCGCCGCCCGGATGGTCGATGATGTGCTGGAACTGCTCAAGCCGCGCTTCACTCTTCCCGGCGCTTCCCTGGCGGTGCAGTTCGCCGCGGGTTTTGCGATGGGGCCTTCCAATGGCAATCCGCTTCAACTCGTCCGGCAGGCGGGCGCGGCGCTCCAGCGGTCGAAGACCAAACCCACCCATGCGCCGCACGCCTTCGCGGCGACGGACGAGCGGGAGGCGCGCAACCGCATCCGGCTTGCGAGCGAGCTTCAAACGGCCGTCGCCAGTCAGGAGCTGCTGTTCCACTATCAACCACAAGTGGATCTGGGCACCGGTGATCTGGTCGGAGCCGAGGCGCTTTTGCGATGGAATCACGGTGCCTTCGGCCTGCAACCGCCGAACCGGTTTATCGGCATCGCCGAGGAAACCGGCGCGCTTGTCGAAATCGGCACATGGGGCCTGCGCACGCTTGCCGCATATGCCGCGCAGGTGAATCGCGGCCGGCGTGCTCCAATTCGCTTCTCCTTAAATGTATCGGCGATGGAGTTCATGCAGCGTGACATGGCGACGTCTGTCCGACAGGTGCTCGACGAGACTGGCTGTCGGCCCGAATGGCTGACGCTGGAGCTGACCGAGAACCTGATGGTTCCGGAACCGGAGAATATCCGTCGCGCGTTCGAGGAGATTCGCCGCCTTGGAGTCGGCATCTCGATTGACGACTTCGGCACCGGTTACTCCAACCTTCGGTATCTGGAGAGCTTCCCGCTCAACGAGATCAAGGTCGACAGAAGCTTCGTGCATGACGTTGCCCATAGCGTGGCCAAGCGCGTCATCGTCGAGAGCATCGTCAAACTTGGCGCCGCCCTCGATATTCGCGTCGTCGCGGAAGGGATCGAGACCAAGGCAGAGCGCGCGATCATGCACGAGCTAGGTTGTTCAGTGGGCCAAGGCTATCTCTTCGCCACGCCTCTGGACGAAGCGCAGTTCGACAAGTTGCTCAACCAAGGCCTTGTTCTGCATGAGGCGTGGGATGCGCGGCGGCTTTTGACGATGCTCGATGGCGGAGACGTATAGCCATCTGGCGGCGACTGGCCGCTGCGGGGGCTCAGCGGGCTTGCGGCCCTGATGATGCGCTGTGCGTTAATGACCCTCGTCCGACACCTGGAAACACTACGCCAGAAAATGGAGGCGGCTACGCTGGCTCTCGATTTCGAGGAGGCCAAGCGCCTGCGCGATACGATCAGCCGATGCGCGGCAGTGCAATAGCAGCAGACGCCCGGGAGGCCGACGTAACAGACCTGACCCGCCAGCAACCCGGCGCAATGGGTCGGGGGACAAGTCAGCAACGCATAACTCCACTGCCCGGCTGGTGACCGCCGCCTGTCCAGACCCGATGACGAAGACAGCCAGCGCTTCATTTCCTTCGACTTGTCTTCTACAGCGGCGAGTTTGTGATCCATTCTCGGCCGGCCGCTGCCCTGGATCGTCCTCCCGTCGGTGAACGACCAACAAAAGCCGGCAAAGCTCTCGCCGCGCCCGGCCATGTCGCAATAGATGCGGGCGCCCGTGATGGTCGCACGGATCTTGGCCTGAGCGCGGACAATTCCCGCGTCGGCCATCAATCGTGCAACGTCATCTTAACCGAACCCGGCGAAGGCTTTGCGGAACGCTTGCCGCTTCCTCAGGATCACGATCCATGCAAGACCAGCCTGGAAACCTTCGAGCATCAGCATTTCCCAAAGCATACGCAGGTCTCGCTGGGAACACCCCACTCATCGTCATGGTAGGTCGCCATTAAGGCGTCGCCTTTGGCCCAGTCGCATCGGGATGCCCATCCACCATGCTCCAGCCCCCACGTCAAACCGTCGGAACGGTCCCGCCATCAATTACATATTCGGTGCCGGTGATAGTACCAGCTCGATCGGAGGCGAGGAAAGCGATCAGGCTCGCCACCTCTTCCGTGCTCGACGGCCTGCCGATCGGAATTCCGCCGAGCGATTCCATGATCATGTGCTTGCCTTCGTCGATAGTGACTCCATGCTCTGCCGCCAAACGCTCTGCCAAGCCGACAGAACTCTCGGTCTCGATCCAGCCCGGCGAAACGCTCACGACGCGCACGCCCTTGGGTGAGACTTCCTTGGACAAGCTCTTGCTGTAGGTCGATAGCGCCGCCTTGGCTGCCGCGTAGGCCGTTGTCGCCTCAGGCAGAGGAAGCACGCGCTGAATGGAACTCACGTGGATCACGGCGCCGCTACGACGCTTCACCATGTCCGGTACGAGCGCACGATCGAGGCGCACCGCAGGCATGAGGTTGAGATCAAGCTCCTGTCGCCATTGCTCATCGCTCAAAGCGGTGAAGCCCCCCGCCGGCGACGACGAGCCACCCAGCATGTGGACGATGATGTCGACGACGCCGAGCCTCTCGCGCACGGCATCGGCCAGCACCATGCAGTCTTCGGCCCGTGTGAGGTCCGCGGCGACAAACTTTGAGGCTGCTAGGGTTTCGGGCCTGGTCCGAGCAGTCGTCAGAACTTGGGCGCCTAGCTCCTCGAACAGGGCCACGGTGGCGGCTCCCGCGCCGCGTGTGCCGGAGGTGATCAGCGCGCGCTTGCCCGCAAGGGTGACGAACGGGATCACGGCTTGATTTCCAATTCCGAGATTTTTGCGCCGTCGATTGTAAAGACGTAGCGCAGGTCGATCGGACTGCCGGGGAAATCGCCGGTAAGATGGCTGGCAACGACGATCCTGCCGTCTTCGTCGGCGATCGAGAACGGCTCCGCCGTGTAAATGTATTTCACCGAGGACCCGTCCTTCCACCGGCGGATCGCATCGCGTCCCGTGTAGGTATGGCCCTCGTCCTTGACGACGGCCGCCGGGGTGAAGCAGGCCGCGATCGTCTCGGCGCTCTGGCTCTTGTCTGCTTCAAAGTAGCCGGCAATTGGGTTGGGTAGGTCTATGGCCATGGCTCGCCTCCTTTCACGAATGACCGAGGTGGTCATTCGCGGCGTCGCCCAAACTAGCTCTGGACACGCGTGGTGATAACCGGGACAAAGCGGGACGAAGCATCACGATTATAGGAACAATGGCGAGGCGGGGTCTGGTCGAACTTGATGCGGTTCTCGCGATCGCGACGCGGGGTTCCTTCCGTGCCGCCGCGCTCGATCTCGGGATGTCGACGACTGCGCTCAGCAACGCGGTCGGCAATCTGGAGCGGAAAGTTGGTGTCCACCTGTTCAATCGGACAACCCGCAGCGTTTCGCTGACGGATGCCGGACGAGACTTCGTCAGGAAGGTCGGGCCGGCACTGCAGGACATCCACGACGCGATGGAGGCTGCACGCTCGCAGCAGGAAACTCCGGCAGGCACACTGCGCATCAACGCTTTCGCCACGGCGGCTCGCGAAATCCTGTCCACGCTGATCCTGAGGTGCTTGAGGCTCTATCCGCAGATCCACATTGACCTCGTCACCGAGGGGCGGCTTGTCGATGTCGTCGCCGACGGGTTCGATTTCGGCATTAGGACTCGGGATCTGGTGCCGAGCGACATGATCGCCCTGCCTTTAGGACCAGCCCGAAGAAATGTTGTCGTGGGTTCGCCGGCATATTTCCGGAAGCACCGCAAGCCTCTTGTGCCCTCGGATCTGCTGCACCACGCATGCCTGCGAATACGGCTTCCCAATGGCGCCCCATATCGCTGGCAGTTCGAGAAAAACGGTCAGCAAGCGCAAGTCCACGTCGCCGGCCCGATCACGCTCGACGAGGCGAGTCTTTCACGCATCGCCGTTTTGGAAGGCGTCGGCATCGGCTATGTCATGGAATCCGACGTGCGCGAGGATCTCGAGGCCGGTCGGCTGGAAATGGTGCTCGAAGACTGGACACCGCGGCTCGCCCCACTGGCGCTCTACTATCCTGGCAGGCGGCACCCCTCCGCCGCATTCAAGGCATTCGTCGATCTCGCACGTGAGTTTTCGAAGGAGGCCAACAGGGCAAGGTAGCTGCCGCGAACATAGCGGCCGTCCCAAGCCTCAAAGCGCCTCCCCGGAAGCTGCCATACGCTCAGGCTCTCAAATTTAGGAAAGTCGACGACTGAATGTGGGACATTGTTGCCTTTCAGAACGGGAGTGGCCAACGACAGCTGTCGGGTGAAGCCGATGTTCGCGGCGTTTTCGTTTAGCAGCTATGGCCCAATACAAGGGGTACGCTGTTTCCGCAGGAACAAGTACCGGCGTCCCATAGACTGGGCGCCTATTTTCGTTTTTGGAACGTATCGATCCAGCCGCTTCCATATCCTAAACTGATAAGGTTCGGCGCTCGCTGCCGAGAATGCCAAAGCCGAAGCGTCGAGGAAACGACGCGCTTCCAACTGACGCCCCTGCGCCACAGCAATCTGGACAAGCGCGAGATCGACATTCGCGCCCCAGTTCGCATCGGCGGAAAGCTGCGCAACGGCCGCCCGGTCAATGCCCTGCAAATTCTTGAGGGCATCCGCATACCGCCCGGCCTCGATCTGGCAGGCCGCCACGGTATATGCCGTGGCGTGGGAAATCGCCGTCTTGCCGAATCCCTCGACAGCAAAGCGATGTGCGGTTTCCGCATTCTGGATACCCTCCGCCACTCGCCCGCCCCGGCATTGAGCCGTTGCTGCATCGGACAGGGTAGCGACCGCGAAAAAGGATTTCGGACCCTGCTTGCGCACGGCGATGTCATGAACGCCGAGGTCATCCCGGATCGCGTCGCTCCAGCGTTCAAGGATGCCTCCTGACTGCGCGCGGGTGGTGAGGAGTTGCAGCGTCATCTCATGATCGGCGCCGAGACGCGCGAGCATGCGCGGATAGACGACATTCGCCTGCCCTACAGCTGCGACATGTTTGCCCTGGATCATCAAGGCCTGCGCGAGATTCATACCGACCATCAGCACATCGGGACCATCGGGTCCCTCGATCGCGGCGAAATCCCGCATAAGCTCACGGAACAGGTGCTCGGCCCCTGCGCCATCACCCAGCCTGATCTTCGAGAAAGCGAGGCGCTGCCGGAACGTCAGCTTCGCGGCGGGATCGAAGCCGGGCAAGGCATCCGCTGCCTGCGATGCGGCACCAAACTGGGCTTCGGCGGTTCGAGCATCGTTGTCGATCAACGCGGCCATGCCCTTGGCGGACGTCATCCATACTGCCACATCGGGGCGGGTCAGCCCGGAATTGGAAATGCGTTGCTGGCGGATACCCTTGTCGGCCGCCGCGATCATGGCCTTGGCGCGCGGCAGGCTGCCCGCCTCGTAGGAGCGCGCCTCCATCATCGCCCATTGCACAGCCGGGTCACGACGGCATCAATGGACGCAGCGCCCTGCGCTTCAGTCCAGAGCGCGGCTGCGCGGGTGTATTCGAGCGTTGCGCCAGGCCAGTCGCTCCGCTTGTCGAGCGCGTTGCCGATCGTCTGGTGCAGCCGGGCGGCAACGGCCGGTTCGCCCTCGAAGCGGATATCGATCAGCGGAGATGCCTGCTTGACCGCGCCGAGGCGCGGTCAAGCAGGAGTACGACAAGGACACCGGGAGCAGCAGCAATACCATCTGGAATAGTGACTACACGCTCGACAACGCGGGCCATTTGGTGCGCGCGGTAATCGCAGATGGTAGGGATCGAGAGATCAAGTTCGTTCTCGATGCGCAAGGGCAGGTTCTTCAGCGCGATCAGAACCCTGTGAACGTATTTGCGGGAAATGGTAGCATTTATAGCAGCAGTGATGAGTCGCCGCGGCAGATCTACTATTACTTCAATGGTTTGCGCGTTGGGGACATCTCCAACGACGGAAGTTCCGATACTGATTATGTTCAGTCGATCGCAGATCGTCAGAAGACAACGGCGTCTGGTTGGTTTCAATGGGGAGCCAATGATGGCGTCGACTATGCAGACTTCGACCAGAGTTACGATCCGCTCAATGGCCTGAACTACGAGACGAACTCCAGCCGCTACACGGTCCAGACCGGCGACACCCTGGACAGCATCGCACTCGCGCTCTGGGGCGACGCCAGCTACTGGTACATGATCGCTGATGCCAACGGTCTATCAGGCAGTGAGACACTTGTTGGAGGGATGAGTCTCATCATCCCCAACAAGGTCCATAACTCTCACAACAACGCAGATACCTACCGGGTCTACGATCCCAATGAAGCGACGGGGAACATTTCCCCAACGATGCCGAAGAAGCCCAAGAAGGGTTGCGGCATTTTCGGAATGATCCTTATGATCGTTGTAGCCGTTGCGGTGACAGCGATCACAGCCGGAGCGCTGGCCGCTCCGGCTGGGCAGGGCATTCTCGGAGGGCTTTCGGCGCTTGCTGCTGCAGACACCGTCGCCGGCCCGACCCTCGGCACGGCCATCGGTATCGGGGCGGCGTCCGCCGCTATAGGTTCCGCTGTAAGCCAAGGGGTAGGTATAGCCGTCGGGGCGCAAAGCAAATTCAGTTGGAAGAGCGTGGCGATGGCCGGATTGACAGGGGCCATTACCGCGGGCCTTGGGGCAAGCGGCATTTTTGGCAGGACGATTGACGGCGCCTTTAAAAGCCGGATCGATCGGCATTCAGAACGCCTCCGTCAGTCTTGGTCTGCAAGCCGCAACAAGTAGTGTTCTTTCCCAAGGTCTGGGGGTGATTGCTGGGCTCCAAAACAAATTTAGTTGGTCTGGTGTTGCAGCTGCTGGTGCGGGTGCGGGAGTCAGTGTTTGGTCGAATAATGGTTTGCAGCTCTCAGGTATTTCGGAAAAGACTCTTCCAGGCATGCTCGGAGGAATAGCAGGTGCAGCGGCAACTTCTCTGGTCAAGGGAAGGGACTTTGGCGACACGATTATGGCCCAATTGCCGTCAATTATCGGCAATACCATCGGGAATCTCGTGGCGGACGGGGTTGCTAGCCGAGGGCGGTCGAAAGGGGGGCTCGTCATTCCCGATGACGCACAACTCAGCAGCGCCTCTGGCTTCAGCTGGGATGAATCCGCCATCCCGGGGAGCTATGAGTCAAATACAAATTTTACGCCTCAGCAGGTGGATGATCGGAGCAAGGTCGCGCAAAGGATTATTGAGCGAGATAAAGCGGCGGCCGAAAGAACATATTCTTTCGATATTTTACCTGGCCATAACGGCGTCGTCACTGGTCAATATGAAATTCACGGCGGCGATAACGATGGAAGAATAAGTGATGTCTTGCCTGCGGCATACGATGAACTTGCTTTACGCTATGATCGGACAACCAATTCTATTGGCCTTGATCGAATGTCGAGTGACGGAAAGGCGACCAATTATGAGATGGATGCCGCGCGAACTGCAGAATTGAGAAATGAGCAATTCAAGACCGATGTCGCTGCAGGTATCGGCTTGGGCGTTATGCTCGGACCGATTACTGCATTAGTCAGCGCGGGGGCAGCATCTAGCATCACGACGTTTGGACTGGCTAATGCGGCTAATATTATGTCCGGGACCGGAATTGTGGGAGAAATTATAACCGGCGTGCCGCTTATGACTCCTGTCGCAGCCGGTAGCGGTGTGGCGCTAGCTAGTGTCGCAGAACGAGCGCCAAACACAATTGTCGCGACAGAGCGAGGCGTCGCGATGACGTCCGAACTTCTCAGCCTTCAGGGCACATCTAAATTGGCAGGAGACTTCCGGGGCATTGAAGGTGCCCGGGTCGAGGAAATCATATCACGAGTGCCAAGCAATTGGACCCTCGCGTCTCAACTTAAAGGCATGGGAATCCGCTTTCTTGATAGCACGGGTATCGAAAGACTAAGGCTCCATGGCCCCGGCGCGCGAGCTCCAATTGGGTCAAATTCAGCCGCTGGTTGGACAGCGAGAGTTCATGTTCCGGGAACAAAAAACAGCTATTATGACAGTCTTGGCAATATCGTGGGACCAAAAGCCATTGCAGGGCATATTCCCTAGCATGGAAACCCAAATGCAGGGTACTGACGTATGAAACACGAAGATATTTTGTGGAGGCTTGCCCAGCTCTCATCGCTTCCATTCCAAGAGAGATATGTAATCGGTGGGACGCCTGATGAGTATGTCCTTGATACCGAGCTTTTAGAGAATGTTGACTCTATAAAGTACTTGGTTCGCCGCCCTGAACAGCAAGTAGATTTCACTGACTTACAAATCAGGGCACTCGAACAATTGTTTGAGTATGTTGAATTGCACTCGGGCGAAGCGCTATCCGGTGCGTCGGGAGTGGAAGCTGCGGCGCTGATCCGCGAAAGCAGCGTTTGGCACGAAATGCGCGCCAAAGCTGCATCTGCGCTTGAGGCATTTGGGCTCTCGCCAGCTATGACAGTCGAAGAAATTGATCGGATAAGTGCATAGCAAGAGAAAAGGCATGGCTCCCACTTTGGGGTAACCTGTTGTCTGCACATCGTTTTTTGACGAGATTGACGGCACCGTGGGGAGGCTCACGGTGCCGTCATGGTGCCGAGTGGGCTGTAAGGTGCTGTAATTGCGGTCTCTTTTGCGGTTTGCGGATGGCTTGACGTGATGTCGTGGACGACCTCCGCACCAGCGTAGCTGTGCGATGATGTGGTCGTTGTAGGTCCATGTGTGGACGACCTCCGCGGCGCAAGAGCTTTTCGGCAATGAAGACCTCGGTCGGGTGCATCCATGTGTTCGGCCTGTTCGCGCAGCACCTCATGGCTGCTGGCCCTGATGAAGTCCGCAGGCTGGCTCCCTAATCACGTCATCACTACTAAGCTGCTCCAACGCATCCCATCACGCGCGAGTGACGGAGATATCCTCATGCGGCGGCGG
>Ga0207658_10001045_pt1 | contig 22457 bp, 22 predicted proteins | sample KBSS33metaG_FD_184322 | JGI IMG/M metagenome (GOLD analysis project Ga0207658, IMG submission 184322) | Switchgrass rhizosphere microbial communities from Kellogg Biological Station, Michigan, USA - KBS S3-3 metaG (SPAdes) (version 2) | ecosystem: Host-associated > Plants > Roots > Rhizosphere...
CGCGTACCGCGCCCCAGTACGTGCCGATGCCGCCACCCCGGCTGGCCAGCCAGACGTTCTCGTTCCAGGTGGCGACGATGCCTTCGAGGCTGTCGTCAACCGAGTTCAGGTAGCACGAGATCGGCAGGCCGCGTCCGGTGCCGCCGTTCGACAGCACCGGCGTCGCCGGCATGAACCACAACTTCGAGATATAGTCGTAGATGCGCTGGGCGTGGTCCTGATCGTCGGTATAGGCGTCGGCCACCCGGGCGAAGAGGTCCTGGTAGGTCTCACCCGGCAGGAGATAGCGGTCATCCAGCGTCTCCTTGCCGAAGTCGGTCAGCAGCGCGTCGCGCGCCGCATCGGTGACGATCGTGAAGCGACGATCGCGGATCGACTTGGAGTCATCCTTGCGGGCGGGCGCCGCAGCGACCGGGGCCGCGGGCACGTCCGCAAGCAGTTCGGCAGTGGCGAGATCCGTCTTGTCCATCGCGATAGCCGGGCCCACGCCCGCCTCCTTTGTCGTATTGGCGGCTGCTGTCGACACAATGGCGAAGGTCAGCTCGGCCTGGGCATCGTCGGTGCTGGTCTGGTCTGCAAAGGAAGTCACGTCTGCACTCTCGACCTGTCCGTCATCGCCGGTTCTGAAATCCATGTCGTGCCCCCTGTTCGGCTGCCTTCGAACCCGAATCGGCAGGCATGGCACCAGCCTATCGAGCTCGGCACAGAACGGGAACACCGCCCCGCCCGCACTTCGGTCCTGTCGCGACGAAGCCTCGGACAACCAGATCTGGCCTTGCCAAGAGCCGCCCGTGCTCTTGAGGAATCTAGGTCTTGAGGCTCCGCGTTCAACGGCCCACAACCCATAGTGCCCGTTTGGATTTTTGGCGCAAGTGGGGCGGGTCCGATGACGGATCGGAGCTCGGCGAGGCGCGACGCGTGGTAAGTCCTTGGCCGGTGAGGCACGCAAGGGGCAAATCGGGTCGGAACCGTATTTAATTTTCCACATTCTTAGGCGACGAGCGGAATCGGGCATGCGGCGAGTTGAGTCGCTTGATCCGCCAGCGGCCGAACGCGAGCCCCGTGGCGACACCCTACCGCCAGATGAGCGATGCCTAACGGATTTGTAATGCGCCTCGGCAAGCGTGCGCGACTAAGAAGATCACCGCAGGACGGCGGCCGCCGCCGCTGCGAGGCGCAGACTTGCTGGTGATCCCATGGCTGATACACGAAAGTCCAAGCACATCCTGTGCGCCGTCGGCCTGCATCGGCCGACCCGGGGCGCGGTCTCCTGGAACGGACGAAGCTTCGTCGGCCACTGTCGCAACTGCGAGACCACGATCGTGCGCCGCGCGCCGAAGATCTGGACGAGCTACATCTGAGCGCCCCAGGCGCTCACGACGTCGTCGTGCGTTCTGGCTTGGATGATCGAGGTGGTGGTGCCGCTTAGGTGACTCGAACACCTGACCCCATCATTACGAAAGCAGAGATAGGGCCGCCAGAACGCGAGGTTCTCCGCCATTCTCGATGCGTAGCGATCAGCGGTTTCGTACTCGACCAAGCCCGGACCCAAGTTGCGCAATACCCGTACGAGCGCCGCATCCTACCGAAAGCACTTTGCTAGGATCGAAACCCCGAAAGTGCCCCCGTGCCCGCCCCGTTTTGCCGTGGCGCCGCCTACCAGATAGAGCCCACTTCGCGCTCAGTGCGATGGCGTGCGCGGCGCGGCCATGCGCCTCACCTTGGCGGCTGGCGTTGGGACAAATCTGCCTTTCCTTGTGGCATCGCGGTATGGCGGCTTTCGACGCATGACCAGCCGGTCAGTTAGCGACCCTTCCGGGTGCGTCGGAAAACGAGGCCCGACCGATGCTCGCGCTGCCGGCGCCGATTCAATTTGATCGTCCGAGATAAGCATGCCGGCACGCTTTTCGCGGTATCCTCCGTGCGAATTAGGACCGTAACGACTATACCCAAGCCATGTCCGGAAACCTCGACGACTTCATTGATCTGGATCGTACCTTTCGCGATCTTGCCATCTCCGATGATGATGGTGACGAGGCGAAGATGGTGCGCATGTTCGCGCGCGAAGCATCTACGCACTGGGCGGATCTCCTCGCCGAGCCGCGCGTCATCGTGCTGGCCGAGGCCGGTTCGGGGAAGACCGAGGAGATACGGCATGTCTGCCGTCGACAGCGCAACGAGGGGAAGCCAGCCTTCTTCTTGCGCATCGAGCATGTAGTCGCCGATTTTGAGACAAGCTTCGAGGAGGGGAATCTCGAGGAGTTCGAGGCCTGGCTCAAGTTGGGTGATCAAGGCTGGCTCTTCCTCGATTCTGTCGACGAGGCGCGCCTGCGTGACCCCAAGGATTTCGAGCGCGCCATCCGCCGCATCGGCAAGCGGATCGAGCGCGCCCTGCAGCGCACGCATATCGTCATCACAGGTCGCACCGAGGCGTGGCGCCCTGCGACCGACCTCCTCTTGTGCCGGACCAATCTGCGCTGGGATGCGCCGGCGAAGGCGCCCGACGAGGCGCCCGCGCCACAAGGGGAATATGCCGTCGCGGGCAAGGCCGCAGCAACGCGAGAGAATAAGCACGCCCCGTTCCGCATTGTGACCCTCGAGGATCTGAACGGCGCCCAGGTCGAGACCTTCGCAGTCGCCAAGGGCGTAACCGACATCAAGGCCTTCACCACGGCAGTGGAGCGCGCCGAGGCGTGGTCGTTTACGACCAGGCCGCTCGATCTCGCCGAGACTATCGAGTTCTGGAACGATCACCAGCGGATCGGCTCACGGCTCGACCTGATGACGAGCAGCATCGCGAAACGTCTCGAGGAGCGGGACCAGGACCGTGCCGACGCGCGGCCGATCGCGGTCCACCGTATCCGCGAGGGAGCCCGCCTCGTCGCCGCGGCCACCACGCTTTGCCAGGAATCCGCCATCCGAGTTCCCGATGGCAATCAGAACAGCAAGGGACTGGCGATCAAGGACGTCCTCACCGACTGGAACGACCAGGACTGCGCGACTCTGCTGTCCCGGCCGATTTTCGACCCCGGCATCTACGGGACAGTTCGGTTCCATCATCGCTCGGTGCGTGAATATCTGACCGCCGAATGGCTGCGCGCGCTGCTGGTGGACGAAGGTTCGCGCGCGAAGATCGAAGGGCTGTTCTTTCGCAAGCAATACGGCATCGAGGTGATCGTGCCAACGATGCGGCCGGTGCTGCCCTGGCTGGCGGCGCTCGATCGGCGGATTCTCGACAGGGTCGTGACGCTCGCGCCGGAGGTGCTTTTCGAGGGCGGCGATCCCGCGAAGCTACCGTTCGATACACGGCGTCATATCCTGCGGCAGACCTGTGAGCAGCTCGCACAGCCAGCGCATGGTCGCTCAATGATGGACTATCAGGCGGTCCAGCGCTTCGCCAATCCCGACCTTGCCGAGGAGATCGGTGCGCTTCTCGACCAATATGCCGCAAATGACGACATCACCTGGTTCCTGCTCCGCATGGTCTATCAGGGAGGCATTGACGCGCTCGCCGCCAGGGCCAAGCACTTCGCGCTCACGTCGCGTTCGAAATATACCCGCATCGCGGCGATCCGCGCGGCATTCGCGGTCGGCACGCCCACCGATGCCGCGGACATCCGCAATGCCTTTCTGAAGGAGGGGCCCGGGCTGTCGCGCGACTGGCTCGGCGAATTGCTGGCCAATCTCCCGCACGACGAGGCGGCGATCGCTTGGCTGCTGCGGGCGCTCGAGGCGACCGCGCGCAGGAAAGAACATCAGGTCGATCCCCTCGCCGATCCCCTCGGTCATCTGGTCGATGAGCTGCCAATCGCTCTGCTCGGCGGGCTGATGGAGGGCCTCGTCGAGCTTCTGCTGCGCGAACCCGTCGTCGAGGAGCGGCATTGCGAGATATCAAAGGCTTATGGCTGGCTCGTCGCGACGACCGCGCGTGTCGCCGCACGTTTGATCGAGGCGCGCAATCCGGCGGCGCTCGCGACATCGACGCTTACTGCGCTCCGCCTGCTGCCGATCGCGAGCGATTATGGCTGCAGCCATTTCGAGGAGATCCGCAAGGACCTACCCGATCTCTTGCAGGTGTGGCCAGAACTCAACCATGCGCTGTTCTGGCACTCTGTCGAACAAGAGCGGGCATGGCGCGAGGCCAAGAAGGATCAGCGCCTCGTCGACTGGTGGCATGTCTCGATTTTTGGTCGCTACTGGAACTTCGGGCCGGACAGCTTCGATACGATCGCGGCCGACATCGAAACGCGGCCGCTGATCGACGACCGCGTCGTCGCGCTGACCCTCGCCTTCGGTCTCTTTGTCGCCGCCAAGCGACCGCAAAAATGGCGTGAACGGCTAAAGCGTCTGGCCGCCAAGGACGGGGCGCTGAGCGAGAAGCTGAAATCACTCTTGCACCCACCTGCTGGCGAGCTGGCGAAATTTCGCAAGCAAGAGGCGCAGTGGAAACAGCGTGATGCACGGATTGTCGTCGCTCGGGAAAAGCAGCTCGAGCGCGACAAGATACTCCTCGCGGGGCGCGTCGATCAAATTCGGTATCCGGGCAAGCCGGCGATCATGACCCAAGATCAGGCCTATTTGATGGACCGGATGCGTTCAGCGGGGCGGGACGATCACAACCACTGGACCGATGGCAATTGGCGCTCGCTGATCGACACCTATGGCGAGCCGGTCGCGACCGCTTTCCGTGATGCCGCAGTGCGCTTCTGGCGTGAGTTCAGCCCGAAAACCCAATCAGGGGGCGCGTCGACAAATCAGACACCCTACACGGTTATCTTCGGCCTGACCGGAATCGCGATCGAGGCGCGCGAGGTGGAGGACTGGCTCAAGAAACTGGCGCCGACCGAAGCGGCGCAGGCCGCGCGCTTCGGGCTCGCCGAGCTGAATGGCTTCCCGGATTGGTTGCCGGACCTGTACGCCGCATTTCCCGACGCGGTCTCCGACGTGCTGCTGACCGAAATTCAGCATGAACTCAAGGTCGAGCAGGCTGACGGCGAGAGCCATTACGTCCTGTACGACATGGCTTGGCATGGCGCGTTCGCTCGCGACCAGATCGCGCCGGAGCTGCTGCCCGCCTTGCGCGCGAAGCGCATCAATCCGCGCAATCTCGGCTACCTCCTGTCAATCGTGCATGCCTCGTCAGTGCCGGACGTCGACATTGCCAAGATCGCCGCGCGCAAGGCGACGGCGAAATATGACCCGGACTTCACCCCGACTTGGTACGCAACCTGGGCCGGTGTTGACCCCGAGGCTGCGATTCCCGCCGTCGCGGCGCGTCTCGCCGCACTGAACGATTCCGCTGAGCAGACCAACCTCGCACTGCGCTTCGTTGTCGCGCTGCTTGGCGGTCGTCGGCAAGAGGGTCGGGCGCGGCTCGCTTACCGCACGGTCGAGCACATGAAGACGCTCTACCTCCTGATGGCGAGGTACATTCGCGAGGAAGAGGATATCGAACGTTCCGGTGGCGGCGTCTATTCGCCGGGCCTGCGCGACGATGCCCAGGACGCGCGCAACGCGCTTTTTACCTTCATCCGCGAGACGCCGGGCAAGGAAGCCTATCTCGCGCTGATGGAAATGGAGCGCGCACACCCGGCGGTGAAGTCACGGCCGTGGATGGGCTTGCATGCTAAGACCAAGGCGACCCTCGATGCCGACTTCGCGCCGTGGACTCCGGGCCAGGTTAAGGAATTCAACGACGCGCGCGTCGCTACGCCGACGAATCATCGCGAGCTTTGGTATTTTGGCGTGGAGCGGCTCGAGGCGCTGAAGCACGATCTCGAGCATGGCGACGAGAGCATCGCCTCGATCCTGCAGGGGACCGACCAGGAGACCGAATTCCGCAAGTTCATTGGCGGTTGGCTCCGTGATCGTGCCGGAGGACGCTATAGCATCCCGCCCGAGGAAGAGCTTGCCGATGCCAAACGCCCCGATCTGCGGTTCCGCGGCGCAGGGTTCGACGCGCCGGTCCCGGTCGAACTTAAGGTCGCCGACAATTGGACCGGTCCACATCTGTTCGAGCGCATGGAAGTCCAGCTCGGCGGTGACTATCTGCGCGATGCTCGCTCGAGTCGCGGAATTTTCCTGCTCGTATATGTCGGCATCAAGCAGAGCTGGGATCTGCCGGAGGGTGGCCGCGTCGAGAATTTCGAGGCGCTGCTCGCGGCGCTGCGTCAGCATTGGGCGGTGCTTGCGAGCCAATATCCAAATGTCGAGGATCTTGCCGTCGTCGGGATCGACCTGACCCGCCGTGGCCTCGATACCAAGACGGTCAAGAAGAAGAGCGGAGCGCGCAAGGCCGCAGAAAAGGCCGCTAAACCTGCTTCGAGCAAGGCGGCGGGAAAAAGCGGGGCGACACTCGGGCGTGGCGAGGCGCTGGGCAAAGCGTGAAGGGAAAGTACGGGCCGGTGAGGCCTTCCTAATGTTCAAGGACCTCGTCCAGGACGCCGCCGATATCGAGCAACTGGACGAACTCGAGGCGCCGCCGCCGGCCGCGGCAAAGACCCTGTTTCGCCGCGCGGCCTCGCGCGACCGTGCCCCTGCCCACCGACCCGACCTAAAGGAATGCCATGATCCTCAGTGATACCGAGCTTTGTTATGGTGAGCTTGCCTATGAGCTGCGCCTCGTCGCGTTCTTCGACATTCTGGGCTGGCGAAATGAAATCGTCGCGGCCGGCAACGATCCGCGCCACATCGCCCGGCTCGCCGCTGCGGTGCGGATGTTCAACGCCAATGCCGAGGCCGTCGGTGACGCAGGCGCAAGGTTGACCACCTTCTCCGACAATGTCGTCTTCTCCAAGCCATTCGCGCCAAGCGACGTCGAATGGCTCCTACAGGGACTCGCCACTACGCAGCTGGGATTGGCCGTCTCGGGTTTCTGGATACGCGGCGCGGTGACGGTCGGCCTGATCCATCACGATGAGCATATCGTTTTCGGACCCGCCTTGAACCGCGCCTACGAGCTCGAGAGCAAAGTCGCGATCTATCCCCGGATCTTGATCGACGCGCCCGCGCTTGCCGTTCCGCCGGGCCTGGACTTTATCGATGTCGGGGACCCGCCCTTCCTCGACCCCTTCAAGCCCCGCTTTTGGGACCGCATCCAGGCGCAATCCCCGATACAGCCGCACGTTCTCGAGCGCTTCGAGGCGCTCAGCGGCATGACGATTCCGGTCGAGCCCGTTCTTGTCTCCGGCAGCACGGCATTGGCGAGCATCGCAAACCGGCTGAGCGCCGAGCTAACGACAACCGATGATCCCAAAGCCTGGCGCAAGCTCGCCTGGCTGTTCGACCGGGTAGTGCGTGGGCTTGGCGGTCGGACGATCGCTGGCGATCTGCCGAAGTCGTCAGGCCTCGTCGCCGCACTGGAAGCCGGTGCATCGACTTGAAATCACAAGCTTTATGCTTCAGGCTCACCGCATGACCGTCGTCCTCGCATGCGCGCACCACGACTTCGCGTTCCTCGCGGCCGACAGCGTCCGCTGGGATTTCGTCCAGCGCCGCAATCTCGGTCCGGTGGAGAAGATCCATCTGGCGGGCGACCACGGCGCGGTTGCGATCGGCGGTACCAATGTCGATAGAACGGCGCTCGGCCAGGAGCTGGTTGCGGCAAGGGCAAGCGGCGAAGGCTTTCCCGCCGCCGCGCGTCGCATCACCCCGCGTCTGTTCGCGGAGAAAAGGGCACTGATGGCGAAACATGAACAGACCGCTCAGTCCGCGATGTGCTGGTACGCCGAGGTTTCGGCCGATGGCTGCAGCATCCACCGCCACCATTTTCCCGAAGACCAGCTGTTTCTACTCGACGGGATCGACTGCATGGGGCCGGACACGGCCGCCCGCGCGCGCGATTGCCTGACCGCCGCGAGCCGGTTGCGCCGTGGCGGGACCATTGCGCTTGATGCCTGGGCTTGGGAAACCATAGGCATGGCGGCCGCAGCATTTCCAAATTTCGTCGGGCGCCCGGTGATGGCGGTGATGCTGCGAGCGGATGGAACGCGCCATGTTCGCGATGTCGACGATCCTAGTCCATGGGTGGGCTCCGCTGCATTCGAGGTGCCGGTCGAGGCCCTTTCTCCACGCTGGCGGTGACCCGAATGGCAGGTTTCTGCAAGAGCCGCCGCTCACATCAACAACGCTGGATGTCTCGACCTAGTCGGCAACTGCCCTTGGGTTGATCTCCCTTCGCAGCGGAGTTTTTTCCCGGCCTGAGAAGGTCGTGCAGCCTTGGCCAAAAAATTTTCACAGCTCCCGCCCTCACATAGCACGGCGTCTACATGAGGGCGGTTGAGGTTAGATTTGCGGCAACGCCCGCGACGGTGCGAAATACACCCCCTCGGCGGTACGCCCCCAGTTCGGCCACTCAGGCTCTGCGCGCAGCCCTTCCTGAAGCACGATTCCAACATGTCGTTTGTCGAAATCGAGACGTGCGAGCGCACCCGTGATCCGGGTGCCCCTATCGAACCCCTCGTTGATGGCAGCGTTGATCAGCGCATGAGCGCGCTCGTGATCGTTGACCTTGGCCGCGATCAGCTTGCCGTTCAGTTCGCGCAACCGCCTGAACGCGGCATTTGCATCGAAATCGCCGCTCATGCTGCCTTCTCCAGCAGCTTGAGATTGTTCGCCCCGGCCTCCACGGCGGCGGCGAGGGTCTTGTCGGCGACATACGCATAGCGTGCCGTTGATTCCGGTCGAAGGTGACCGGCCACTTTGCCTGCGACGTACAGGTCCACACCGCTATTGATCATAGCCCCTATCGCCGCATGGCGCAGGTCGTGGAGGTGCAAGTGAGGCAGGCCGGCGGCCTTGCACGCGGTAGCCCAGGCTCGCTTGATGTTGTCGAATGGCTTGCCCGTGGCAGGGTTCGGAAGAAGCCAGGGACAATCCTTGGAGCGAGGCAGTTCCTTGATGACGGCCAACGCCGCCTTGCTCAACGGCACCCTTCGTGCCCTCCCGTTCTTGGTCAGGGGAAGGAGCCACTCGGCGCGCTCCACGTCGATATGCTCCAGCCGCGCGTTGAGCAACTCCCGCTTCCGGGCCGCTGTGGCGAGCAGCAGCTGTACAATCGGTTTGAGCAGCGGGTTGGGCGACTTCTCGCAGGCCGACAGCAGGCGCTCCACCTCGGCCGGCGAGAGCAGGCACGTGCGCTTGTTGTCGTAGCGGGGCCGGGCGACCGCCGCCACCGGGTTGCGCTCCGCGCCATGCAGGTTCCAACCCTGTGCCAGCCGGTAGCTCCGGTTCATCACCAGCCGAAGACGGTCCACGCTGGCCGGGGCCATTCGCTGCCGCAGCTCGGCGAAGTACTTCTCGATCGACTGCGGCGTGATCTCGTCCAGCCGCAGCTTCCCGAACTTGGGCGTCAGGTAGAGACGATGGGCAGTCTCAACGCTGGCGTGCGAACGAAGGTGCCCTTGGGCGTGCTCGACGTGGAGGCGGCCAAGCTCCTTGTAGGTGATGATCGCCTTGCGGTCAGCCTTCTCCTGCGCCGGGTTGCCGCCCAGCACGATCTGCGAGCGCAGCTCCTTAGCCCTGCGTTTGGCAGCGTCGAAAGAGATGTCGGTGTATCGGCCGATCTTGAGCTGGCCGGCCTTCCCGTCGGGCTTGGTGTAGTAGCACCAGTAGGTCTTGCTGGACCGGCGCACTTCGATGCCGAAGCCCGTCTGCTCGGTGCACCTGAACACCTCCTTGGTCTTGCCCGGCGGGCAGGTGATCTCGCGACAGAACGCGGATGTGAGCTTGAGATTCATGGATGCTGTTCCTTGTGTGTGTGGGAGATGGGATGGAGGCCGCAGGGCAGCGCCGCCGGCCGGCATGGGCGCGGGCAGGCCCGGGCGGGTTTCGGTGCCCGATGGGGCACTGTGCGGCTAGATGGGGCTCGGGACGGCGCCTCGTGGGGCTCCTCCGGGCGGTGGCGGGCCGGCTCGGGGGCGGCTCCGCGAGGGGAACGGCGGGCAATTTCTCCCCACCACCGGCCGCTACCGGCGCGGTGCGATCGTTTTCATCGGCTTACCGGGAGGTGGCGGCAAGGGAGGCAAAACCGGGGCGAACGCGTGCTCCCGCGCGACCGTCACGTATTCAAGGTAATCAATAATCCTCGCTTTCGGGGTCGATACTCCGGTTGGCGTACAAGTCCTTCGCACTGAGCTGGGTCCGATCCCACGGAACATACCAGCGATAGACGCCCTGAATTTTCTTCGGGCCGCCCAGCAGCTCCTTCAGAATCGCATTTGCCTCCTTGAACTGGGGATTCGTTGGTCTTTCGATGCCGATCTTGCGTAGAGCGTCGCCAGCGCTGTCACGCGGATTGCTGGTCAGCCCCTTGCGGGACAGATCGAGCGAAGCCTTTATCTTCTCTCCTATCGCGCCGTAATGGCGGTGTTGCTGGTTTATAGTCTCAAGCTGTCGTTCCTCTTCGTCGTCGAGATGCCATTTGGCACCGGCTTCAAAGTCTTTCTTCAGCTGAGCGAATAGCTGTTGCATGTCGATGCTGTGCTCGTAGTCGAGCTTGGAGACGGCGATGGTCCAGAAGCGGCTGTTCCCTGTGGCATCGAGTAGGAAGTCGCTTTCATTCACGGACGCACCGAAGATCGTTCGACGCGGGTATTCCGCATCGACGCGGCCGTAAGGTGGCCTGATCTTGTCGAAGTCCTCGGTGAGGAACGCCTTGAGGCCCGCGATCTCGCGGCGGAACGAGCCCTCCAGCTCGCCCAGCTCCACGATCCGATGACGGATAGCTGAAAGACGGGCATCCTTGCTTCCGCCGTCCCAGGCATGGCCGAGCTTCACGGTCTGATCGCGCAGGGAGTCGTCGCTGACCAATTGCTTGAACCAACTGGTCTTGCCGATCCCCTGATCACCCTGGAACGTCAGGGCGCCACGGGCCCGAAAGCCGCGCTTCTTGAAGGTGGCTGCCACGATGCTGAGCAGCCACTTACGCAACAGCGTGTTACGAAACGCCACTGGGTAACCTTCCTGTGGCACCACGGTGTCGTAGAAGTCGGAAAGGCGGTCCTTTCCGTCCCAGGGCTTGCTGTCGATCCAACGAGCCATGGGATCGACGGGCGAGCGGTCAGCCAGCGCCAGCAGGTTCTGCGCTATTCGCCTCGTCGACATGCGATGGCGGATCGCCAGGTCCTCCACGTATGTGAGCACAACCGCGTCCCGGTTTTCGCCGGTGGACCTGAAGTCTGGAATATCGACCATCGGCCGCTTCTTGAGAACGTCGAAACGCACGGTGATGCTGTACTGCTTGAGGAGATAACCAAGATTGTCGACCGTGGCGGGCAGGCCCTGACCAGCCGAAGACGGCGGGTCGGGAAAATCGTCGTAGTCGAAGATCGGGATGACCCTCCGGGCCGCCGGTGGAGCCGGCTGAGCGCTCTGAGAAGGGGATACCTCCGGTAGAGGTTGCATTGTTCTTCCTCGTTGATGTTGAGTCGAGCGCGGAGTGCCCAAGCGGGGAAGCTTCCCTCCCCTCCCCACCCCTCGTCGCTGGCGGGGGCGGGGGCGGCAGGGGAGGCATGCTTGAGTGGATTTGGCCGGCAACTGCACGCCTGCAGCCTGCTCTGAGTTGGCTGACCTTCTTATTCGCAGTCCAGGGTCGATGGATCGTACCGCCACCGCGACAGCCCTGGACGGCAAAGCTCCGTGCACAGCTTGTACCGCCCTGACGGCAGGCGGTGCCAAAGGTCGATGTCCCACTCGTTGCCCTCGTACATGGCGAGCACACGCTTGAGTACGGTGGCGTTGTCGCGATGGTGCTGGTCGATCGCCTGATCGATAAGGTCTGCCGGCAGACTGCTCCGCATCGCTGCGGAGAGGATACCGACAGCAACTCCGGGCGACATCTTGGCCGCCCGGCCTGGAATGCTCGACTGGGCGCGCATCGCCTGCTCGAACGCTCCCGCGCCGTAATGGATGTCTTCGTTGGTAAAGGTCGTCACGCTGATCTCCTGTGTTACTTCATGAAAAACGTTGCGTTTTGCTTGTCTTATTTCCGGGCAACATGGTCCAACGAGACGTTCTCGTTAAATCCGGAAGATCTTTCCGGGCGCGATCGACTGACCTTTTGAGAAGTTTGCTGGCAACCCATTCGCGTAGTAAGGGGGTGCCGGCAGGAGACCCCGATGTCAGAAGACGAAGCGGGCGCCGGCGACGCCCGGGTCCAAGAGAACACTCTACCAACGGCGAGAAGCAGGCTGAGCCGTGATCAACTAGACAAACTGGATGGCGTCGGGTCGCTTGACGTTAGCCTCGCTTCCATTGAGGCGTTTGTAATCGCCGCTTCCCATACCAGCCTTGCGGAAGCGGCGCGTTCGTGCGGACTCAAAGAGGACACTCTGCGAAAGCGCTTGGACGCGTTAGAGAAGTGGGCGGACGTTGCCCTCCTTCAGAGGAGACCAGATATAATTCTGACTCCCGACGGCATGCGCTTTCTTCCATACGCACGTCGGGCGTGCGAAAGCGTCAGAGAATTTTTATCTACGCCGAGCCCTGAGCGGCTGCGCAACCTTATAGTTGGCGAGATAAGAAAGCCGAAAGCCGGATCACTGCGGCGCCGAAATCCTCCTTCCGGCTCCTACATAGAGATTGATTAGCTAGGCCCGATGAACATAGCTGTCATCACTTGGCTCGGGTTAGTCCAAGTGCTGCCAACAGCGCGGTCACGCCGAGAAAGGCGAGCGGATACGCCTGAAACGCCCCGGCGATGAGAACTATCCCGAGCAGCCCAAGAGTTTCGTGGGGCCTGACGACGAGACCGTAGATCAAGCCAGTGATCAGCAGGACACACAAGGCAGTGGCCGCCGCCTGCGCCGCAACAAGGACGACGCAAGCGGTAAGAAAGATGGCTAGCGGCCTCATGCGGCGTACAGACGGCAAAGCGCGAGTAACTCGGGAAGGATGTGCTCTGCGTCGGGAACGATCAGCACAGAGGCGAAGGTCGAGCCGAAGCTCTGGATCATCACGTAGTGGCCGTCCTCGCGATCGAGGTGATCCCAAAAGGGCCGAAAGCCATTGGCGCCGAACCGGGCACCTTCCATCGGCTCGACTAGTGGCGAGAAGCCGACCTCCCTTATGATGTCGTCCTCACCGTCTCCCGGCTGCACGATGATCCACTCGGTCCAGTCAGTTAGATCGCCCCAAGGAGTGACGAGAGAGGCGAAGCGACGTTCGAGCAGACGCCGAAGCTGCGGGTCAAGGTCGAGCGTCAGCACTCGCGCCATCGCGACGCGGTCGTAGATCGTGATCATGGTGGATGGTCTCCAGACAAAGAAAAAGCCCGCGAAGGCTGGTGCCTTGCGAGCTGTTAGGCCGCGTCGGGGCGGCGGGTTTGTTGGTTTTCCTCGGATTTCGCATCCGAGATGCTTGCCGCGCGGGCGGTCTTACGGCGTGAACGAGCTTCCTTGCTGGCCAGCGCTAGCGCCGTCAGAGGTGAGAGGCCGGGCAAGGTCGCGGAGCAGCGCCAACAGCGATCGGTCCACTTCGTCGCTGTCCGGCACGAACAGCACGATGCCGAACCCGTCGTCCGACAGGATGGTCACCGCCTCGTACCAGCCGCCGTGATCGGCGACCCACTCGAAGGCCGGCGAGTTGATAAGGGGGTAGCCCGCCGCTGCCTCAATGTCGGCAACGGCGTCGTGAGCCTCGACCACAATGAAATGGGCCAAGTCGCCGAGGTCATATTCTCCGCCCGTGTCCTCCAGGAGTTGATCGCCACGCTGACGGAGAAGATCTCGGACTACGTGGTCAATCGGAGAATCCATGGCACGCGCAAGCGCGACCGCGTTGGTGACGTTGAGCATTTCAGTTCTCCAGAATCAAAAAGCCCCCGGCGGTGAGGCCGAGGGCTGTCGTTGCGGTCAGTAGCTTTAGATTAGTCGATTTGCGGCTCGCCGATGTTTTGCACCGAGCAATCATCTGCGATCAGTTGAGCTCGAACAGTGGCTGTGCGGATAGCTCCGAACCCGTTTTCGGCGCGGAACCTCATCTCCACGTCATTGCGCTGTTCGTCTGGCACGATGAGCACCGTCTCGACATGCTCAAAGGCATCTGGATTATGCAAGCTGGCTTTGACGGGCTCCTCCAATGCTGGCAGCCTGTGCCCGAACGTCGTGAAGCACCGCTCCAACTTGGCGTGCATGTCCTCCAATTGCTTCTTGGTCTCTTCCATGTCGGCACGCATGCGAGCATCTTCCTCGCGTTTGGCCTGCTCGGCAGAAGCATGGCGATCGGCCTCGGCGCGTTCGCCTACCTCCTTCGCCCCCTCTGGGGTGCGCTCCCACGCTGGTTGCATCTGATCGAGATAAACACCGAACAAGATTATCACGGCGACGATCGCGCCATATGCCGCCCAACCAATCTTGCGCGGCAGGCGCATAAAAACTGGGGGCAGATGTGTGAGAGCGACTAAGGTCGTTACTGCTACAGTGATGTAGAGCAGTGGGACCGGAGCGCCCGGCACCGATGCTTTCCGTAGTTCCGTGGCGACAAGCAACGCGAACACGGCCACGAAGACGAAGACGGTCCATTGAATTAAATTCGCGATCCTGCCGAGGAAGCCTCGGGATCGCTGTTCGGGCAGTTTCGTGCCGTCCATAGGTTTTCCCCTTTGCTGATGATGGTTTGAAGACGCGCTGCATCACCCCTGCCGCCGGATTTACCGGCGAGGATGCGCAGCGCTAGAGAAAAAGAGATTCATAGTCCGTGGTCTGATCGGCATCGTTCCGGCTGAAGCTGGAGGATGGACGTCCGGCACAGATTGGCCGCTAATATGAAGCGGCTGCGCAAAGAGCGCGGATGGTCGCAGGAGGCGCTTGCCGACGAGGCCGGGCTGGACCGTACCTATATCAGCGGGATTGAGCGGATCGTGCGGAACCCGACGGTTACGGTCGTTGAGAAGATCGGTTCAGCGCTGCAATGTCGGCTAGGCGACCTGCTGGACTGAGCCTATCGTATAAGATGGCTGAGTTTGCGTGACGGCTTTGCGTCGTATAAACGGTCGTTCGAAGATACTATTCTGATACCGAAAGCGGCTACTACAGGCCCAATATCTCTCCAAATCGGCGAAAATATCTATTGCAGTGGAAGGCCAAGTTGTTGCGGGCCTTGAGTGAGCCGTAACTCGATACGGTCACCTTTGAGTACGATATCGAGGCGTACTCCGAGCTGATCAAAGTATATGGAGCGCGCCTGGTCCATCTCCATGAAGCCGAAAAACGAGAAGGGAATTTCGGCAAGGTCGTCTGCCGAGCGATCTGCCAAAACCTCGCCGATACCGCGTTCCCAATCAGCGAGCATGTTGCGATCGGAGCCGGTGATTCCGGTTTGTAACAGAACCAACCCCTCCTCGAATCCACCGGCCGTTCGTCTTTTTTTGTCCGCTGCCCGCTTTACCGCTTCGAGAGAGACGCCCTCAGCCTTTACAAGGGCCCGAAAAACCTCGAACAAATCGGCTAGCTCTTCGCACTTTTGCGCGCCGTCTGATGCTTCTCGTACTTCAAGCGCTTCCTCGATAAGTTTGCTGATCAAGAAGCCTTTCCGCAGATTGCCAGATATCTGTCGCGCGATTTGCAATTCGTGCCGCTGCGCAATTCGATCAGGAATCTTGTCGCGGACGAGCTTGCCCAAGTTCGCCGCACGGCGGACACGAGAATGGTCTTTCTCTGTAGGGGTGACGACCGTACACCCGATCTTACGCAGCTGGTAAAACGCATGAGCCAGTGTCGAGCCGGACAGAATGATTGGAACTTGCGCGGCACGTGCAGCCGCTCCGACGGCCTCTATAAAGACATTGTCCCGCATGAGATTCAGGTCAGTAGGTCGCAGGGCCAGTGCCTGCTTGGTGCGAGGGCCCTCCCAATTGACGAACTGTCCAAGCGTTCCCCGATCACTTACCGTGAAGACTCTGTAGCTGCTCCGGTCCGGGTTTTTAGCGGGATCGTGATCCGCATCATGAGCTTCGGTCCAGTACCAAGGAACATTAAAGGCGATACCGTCCGTATCGACGCAGCCGACGAACCACATGATGTGGCAGGCGCGCCCAAGACGCTCTGCAATCTGGGAGGATCGTAGGGCCACATCCTTAGCCTCGGCCGATATGATGCTGTTGCTTCGCGCGAGTTCATTTTTAACACGTACATATTCCCAGCCCCCATCGGGCTGAGAAATGAGCATGTCGGACTTGTACTCGGGATAGTCGGTCGCGTGACCGGTCGGCACGTGGACTTCCCAGATGTCATAGGGACAATATTGTAAGGCGTCGGGGAGCCCCCAAAGCGAGTTGATCTCGACGACCGCGTTGGTTGGTTCCGCACGCGCCCACACGCTGCTACGAGAGGCCACAAAGCGATGTGCGACAAAGGCGAACTGCGTATCGGGGTTTGCCCGCCGTAGGGCTCGAGCGTGCTTTACGACCCATTGTGTGGCAGTGGCCGGATCAAGACACTCCGAACGAGGTAGGTTGGTAATCTTGTGTGCGCCAGCAGAGACGCTCGTGCGCACGATGATTCCAGATTTACCGATCAGTGTCCTGAAGTCATTTTCAAGCTTCTTCTGTACCGATTGTGTTAGACGCGCTGGAAAGGCGCTCAACGGAGCATAGAACAACGTGGGTTTATGAAGCGCATCTGGCTCCCACAACTGCTCAAGGACCTCTAGCTTGTCCCACTCACGCAGCACTTCTCCTTCTGCCAGACGGAAGTAGGCGCCACTATTCGCCGCTGGCCGAACAGCGGGCGGAATACGAACCTGAAAGGGGTTTACCCCCCAAAGATCCTCATCCTCCTCGTCAATCTGGACGAGGTAGTAGGCTCTGTTGTCGGTGATCCATTCACAATTCAGTCGCTGTGAGCGACCCCGTAGAAGTTCGTTGTTGAGCCAAGCCCCAATGCTCCCAAACAAGCGCTCACGCGCTAAACCAGACCGGACGGCGAGCGGTGCATCAGGTTCGGCAGCCTGATCACGCTGGCTGTTCAGGCGCTGGCGTAACCTCAGTCCATCCGCCTCTCGGACAGCGATTTCCCAATGATCGCGCGTTTTGGAGACCCGCTGAAGATTGCCAAACTCGCCTTGAGCCGTTGGGCGGATATGGCGATGGATCATAACGCCAGCCTCCCGCCCCCCGGTCGATGCGAGAACTTTGCCGATCACCTCTATCAATTGCCGACTGAAGGCCGTCGAGTCCTTGTGAACCTCTAACTCGTGGCTTTCGAAAGTACCTCTCTCCCAGATGCTTTCGCCCACCACGCTGGAACGTACCAAAAGCCGCTTACGAGGCCCAGCAATCTCACCAAGCTTCGTGAGAAGCACCTCATCGGGCCAGCTATCGGAACCCGCAGCGGCGGAGGCCAGGGTTGCGGAAATCAGCGCAAAGGGAGGTGTCCAAGCCCTCGGTATAGATAGCGAACTGGCGCCCTTCACACCAAAGCTGGAGCTCAGTTGTTGAACATCCGCCCAGTCGATGCGCGGGTACGCATCGGAAAGGATTACGTCGTTCACTTCTTCTCCAGGGTACCAAACGCGGCATTGGCAATGTTCGAGAGCAATCCGCTCACGCCGTCCGAGAAATAGCCGACGAGGAAAGCAAGTGCTGCGGTAGGTGCAATGCCCGCAGCCGGAGTAGCCGCCGTTTGCGACGCAAACATGCCTGACGCAAAGAGCGTCATCACCACGCAAGCATATGCTCCACCGATCGCAGGCGTCATCAACCGCCAATATCGCCGATCAAGATGCCATTTACCCTTAGCGACAGAGTGAATAAGCCATTTGATCGAGAACGTGACGCCGCCAACCGACCCGGTACAAAAAATTGCCAGCAGACGGAAACTGATTGCGAGCTTGGCATTGCCCAGCGGTATCGCCACGTTCTGGTCTGCCAGTCCTAGGCAGAATCCCGCGCCTAGAAGAGCAATGACGAGCATTGTAATGAGCACGCAGGTTTCGACGTTCATTTCGCGCCGCGCCTCTGGAGGATATTTCGACTCCCACTGCCAAGGCCTCCGACCATCAGTATAGTCTTGAGCCCCACTCATAGCGGGCTTCATCGGGGCCGGAGACTCCGTCGTGGTAGGTGTTTCGCCGTCAGCAGCCACGTCGGCCGGCGCCTTCGAGACGGCGGAACATCTCGATAGTGCCTTCGATGTTCTCGGTGTGCGGATGGTGGCGATAATTCCAAGCTTCGCCGTTGCCCGTAAGCGACGCCGCGACCCTGCGGAAAAACTGCGAACCTGCTGCCTCTACATCCGTTGCGACTACAGCGACATCGTCAGAGCCCGCGATATAATAGGATTGGTCACCGGCCAGCGCATAGGCGTCGATTGCGCCGCACTCGTTCCAGATAAGGTCAGCCTCTCCACGTGCTCGCGCGACAAAGTCGGCGAAATTGAACTGAGGGCGTATAATCAGGTGCAAATGGGCGTAATCTAGGCCGCATCCAACCGCCGTGCCCATGCTCGCCGGACCATGTTCAAACCAGATTATTTCGTCCATGGAGAGACCCAAGTGATCGGCAACCTCCCGCACCGCGGTAAACGGCGACAGCCCCAATTTCCGAGACCATTCGCGACAATTGACTGCAGGGGTGCGGGGAATAATCAGGAGCCAGCCCGGCACGATGGCGCCAAGGGTGGGTGCAACAATCCAATCCTTGGTTTCGAGCAGCGGCCTATCATAGATCGCGCTGCCACGACCAGCGAGTAGCGCCGCAAACCGCTGTTTACCGCTGGCCATTTCAACACCCAAAGTCATTGCCACCTCAAAAAGATCCTATCATGCCCATGGTTGTGGCGGAACCATCCCACAGTGGCCAATCGAGCCCATGGTTTCAACATCTGGATACCGGTCAGATCGATAATTCGCGGTCAGAGGGGGTGGAAGGCAGATTTCCGATCTGCGCCTGCTTCCGCTGTCCTCGGCACCAGCTCCCGCGAAGCGTACTCGACCTCAGTGCGCGCCGCTCCCGCTATCCGGAATGTCGCTCACGTCTACCCAGACCTCCCCGCCTGAGTCCGCCCACAAACGCAGGCCCTCTTCCGGCTGATCCTTGACGATAGTCACGGGGCCGACCCCAGGGAAGCGTACGAACCCCTCATCGGGTAGTCCGGTAGTGCATCGACCAATTTCTCGAGCATCTTGGCTCAAGAAAACTTCGTGAACGGCGACCACCTCGCCATTGTCGTTCGTTACCGCGAAGAGCGTCGAGTTTTTCTCCGCACTATACCTGATGCAGTTGGGGTACGGGCTGTCTTGAGGCATTTGCTCGCTCGATCCAAATTTCGTAATGGGGTCTCGGGCCAGCTAGACCGGCGCTGGCGATGTCAGATCATGACGCCGTTTTAACCCAGTTCACCATAAAGCGCACGGCCGCAGTTTCGGTCGCTTCCTAATAGCTTCGCATCCGCGCGGAAGCAGCCATTCTGCCTTCAGTCCGGAGTGGTCAAAGAGGACGCCACCATTGGCCTCCGAAATCCCGGAGCGTTTCACCGTGACAATCTCGATGGCGGACTGATTCCACCTCGCGCGATCGATGACCTGTAGCCGAACCGGGCTACGTGTTCTCCTTCGGAACGACTTCACGGTTTTGGATTGCGCGCCGCTTTTGCAACAAGGCGCTTCGCCTCCTCCTCTGTGATGCCCAGATCTCTTAGCCGCTCGAAAGCCTTTAGAAGCAGGTCGCGAGCTTGCCCGGCCATTTCGGCGGTGGTGGGCTGGTGCAAGTGGGTCTCAACATCGGCAGGGCTGGTCCCGCGCTCCTGCGAGGCGGCGAGTGCGTGCTCCGCCACCGCTCGCAGCGCCGGCGCCGGCACGCTGAAATCGATCGAACTTGGCGCGCGGAAAGCGCCATCAGGACCACGATCAACGTAGAGCGCGGCATTGCGCACTGATAGCCCGTGATCGAACAGCGTCCTCGTCAGCTTGGCAAGGTCCCCGGCTTCGGCTGAAGAGGCCGCCAGTATCATGATCTGGACTTCAAGTTGTGCCGACTTAGAGTCGTGCGAGCGGAAGCGCTGCCAAAAACGCTTCCATCTCGGCGCCCGGCCAGCGAGCAGACCTCTCGCGCCTATCTCCAGCACCGCGAACTTGCCGAGCTCCTCGCAGGCAGTGTGAAGCAAGGCATAGGCGCGTGCATGCCGGCCATGCTCTGTGAGGATATCGGCTTCGGTGATCAGCTCGCGCGCGTTGTCGCGGCAGGCGATCATGCCAAGTACCAGTGCCTCGGCCGAAACAACTTCACTCGTGGCCTTCATCGATGGTCAAGCAAGAACGACAGGAACGGTCCGGTGGCGCAGTGTCGCGCATACCAAGTCATCACCGATTTCGGACCTTTCACAATCCAGATCCCTTTAGTTCGTGGCCAAAGAACGCCTAGTTAGAAATGAGTCTGAACAGGGTGTTTGCAAGAGCCAACTAGAACTCCCTCGTTAAAGCATCTTCCCACCAGCCACCCACCATAACCTATCGAGAGCCATTCTACGGAAGGAGCAGCGAGGCATCCCCGTACGAGTAGAAACGATAGCCATTTTCAATGGCATAAGCATGAGCTGCTTTCATACGCTCCAGTCCCATCAGTGCCGAGACCAGCATGGACAGTGCTGGAAGGGCCTTCTGCCAAGAGCCCGGCTCGATTTGACCTGAAAACGGGTCTGGCACGGGAACGGCCCAACATCCTGCCAGAAGCACCCCAAGCTGAACCCAGACCAGCCCCGAGCTGAAAGACGCTCTCGCCGCCAATCAGCGGGGCTCCCTGGCAAAGCATCTTAGAAAAGGTGGTGCCGCTTAGGTGACTCGAACACCTGACCCCATCATTACGAATGATGTGCTCTACCGGCTGAGCTAAAGCGGCCTGACCCTGGCGTGGGCAGGCGCCGCGTTTAGCCACGCGGAACGCCTTGCGCAAGAGCTTTGCGGTGGGGTCAGGCCCGGCTTTGCCCGATCCGCTGCTAGCCGCGCGGGCGGTGGCGCATCAGTCCTTCCTGGGCCATGCTGGCGATCAGCCGCCCCGACCGGTCGTAGACACTTCCTCGGCTGAATCCGCGCGCGTGCCCCGACCAAGGGCTGTCCATCGCATAGAGCAGCCACGCGCCGAGCGGCGGGTCCTCGTGGAACCAGATCGTGTGGTCAAGGCTCGCGCCCTGGATCTCGGGCGTGAACCAGGCGATGCCGTGCGGCAGGATCGCGGTCGAGACCAGGCCGAAGTCGCTGGCATAGGCAAGCGCCGTCCGCGCCTGTTCCGGATCGAGGGTCGCGCTCAGCCGGAACCACGCGTGCTGCGCCGGAAGCGAATCCGGGCTGCCGGCATGGCGCTGCCCGGCGCAAACCTCGAAGGCGGCCAGGCGAGCGGCGATGGGGCCGGGAACGTTCTGGCCGGGCCGGGCCAGAAGCTGGTCCATCGGCACGGCCTCTTCCGGGCCGGGAACGTCGGGCATCGGCGCGGCGTAGGACAGGCCCTCCTCGCGCCGCTGGAACGAGGCGGCGAGGTTCAGGATCGGCTTGCCGTCCTGCAGCGCCACCACGCGGCGGTTGGCGAAGCTGCCCCCGTCGAAATCGCGCAGGACTCGGTAGATGATGGGACGGGCATTGTCGCCTGCGCGAAGGAAATAGGCGTGCAGCGAATGCGCGACCTTCTCCCCGCCGATCCCCAGCGTCGCGGCCGCCAGCGCCTGGGCGACCACTTGCCCGCCAAAGACCCGGCCCGGCAATTCGGGCGACGCCTCACTGCGATAAAGGTCCGTGTCCAGCTCCTCCACGGCGAGAAGGCGCCGCACGTCACCGGGCGTCGCTCCGGCCCCGGTCATGGGCGCTTCTCCGCCTTGCCTTCGGCGCCGGCCTCGTGAGCCTGCAGCCACACGCGCGCCTGTTCCTGGATGGAGCCGAGTTCCGCCAGCGTCTGCTCGATCGCTTGCCGCTGGCGCCTGAGATCCTTCATCCGCTCGGTCACTTTGGTAAGCAGCGTGCGCACTTGCACGTGATGTTCGGGGTCGACATCGTAAAGATCGAGGAACTCCTTGATCTCGCGGATCGAAAAGCCGAGCCGCTTGCCCCTGAGGATAAGCTGCATGCGGCCGATCTCGCGGCGCGAATAGATGCGCGTGGTGCCCACACGCTGCGGGGCGATCAGCCCCTTGTCCTCGTAGAAGCGCAAGGTACGCATCGTGACACCCAGAAGCGTCGCCGCCTCCTGGATGCCCAGCAGGTCCTGCACTCCTGGCGCGGCGCCGTCTGCCACCCCTTCCGTCACGAGGCCCGCGCGGCTGCCTCGCGGCGTGCGGCCTCCTCGGCGACGAGTTCCTTCTTGGAAAGCTTGCCGACCATCGTCTTGGGCAGCGCGGCGCGAAACTCGATCTGCGAGGGCATCTCGATCTTGCTGATGCGGGTCTTGAGGAACTCCATGAGCTCTTCTTCGCCCACGATGCGCTCTGGATGCAAGGCGACGAAGGCCTTGGGGGACTGTCCGCGATAGGGATCGGGCA
>Ga0207658_10001059_pt1 | contig 22267 bp, 27 predicted proteins | sample KBSS33metaG_FD_184322 | JGI IMG/M metagenome (GOLD analysis project Ga0207658, IMG submission 184322) | Switchgrass rhizosphere microbial communities from Kellogg Biological Station, Michigan, USA - KBS S3-3 metaG (SPAdes) (version 2) | ecosystem: Host-associated > Plants > Roots > Rhizosphere...
CGGCCGCTCGAAACCCGACGTACCCTTCCACATTACCGGCCGAGGGGAAAACGCGCCTCGGTACTGGCATAGGCGCGACCACTTAGTCCTGTGAGCAACGCACCTCCCTCGACATCCTCGCCCAGCCGCTCGTCGCCAGCATGATCTTCGAAGGCGTTTTCGACCGTTGGCCGGAACGCGCCGCAGACGTCCCGGAAGGCTCGCGACTACAACGTTGGCGGGCGGTTCCATGCCAACCTGATCCGCTGCCCTCATCGGGGCGCCGAGCTCTGTCAGGGAGACGTCATCGGTCGGGTGGACTCAGATCGTCCGGGAGAGATGCGGCCGGACTCGAGCCAGAAATTCTTCGTCTGTCCGTGGCACACCTGGGCGTTCGATCGAAACGGGCGAATCTCGCGTGACCGGAGCGAGCAGGGTGGCTCCCGGATATATACCGATGTCCGTTCCTACGGTCTGAGCATTAGCTGTGGCGAAAGGCTCGCCGCCGGCTTCTCGTTAGGTGAAACCGAGATCAGCACCGGAGACCCTCGGGGGTCACTCGTCAATCCCCGATCGCTCGGCCTCCGACGGCAACTCCCAGGGAGCCGCCGCGCCCTCCAAGACGAGACCGTGGCTGAGTCCATTTAGCATCCGAGGTCGCTCATGCATGTTGAGAGTCTCGCGAAGATATCGTAACCACAACAGGGGCTTCTGGGACAACTGTTCCGCGATCTCCCAGGCGCGCTGCCCGACCTGGTCCGGTGGAACCAGCTCGTTGAAGACCCCGAGCTCAAACGCTTCCTGGGGGGAGAGCTCTTCAGAGAAAAGGAGGAATGCCTTCGCGCGACGCGGCCCGATCAGATATGGCCACACCAGATGAACTCCGTCGCCAGGTATCGTGCCGTACGGCATGTGGGCCCTGTCGGCGACTGCGGCGGTGTCCGCAGCAATCACAAAATCCGCCAACAGCGGGATCTCAGCGTGGATAAATGCCGGTCCGTTGACGGCTCCAATGACCGGGACGTCGATGTTCAGCAGGTTCGTGATCAGGCGCTTCCCCTCCCACCAGATCCGGTCCCAGGACATCTCGCCAGGTTCCCAATCAGCGGCGTCTACTTCGGTGCACCAGGCGTCGCCGGTGCCGGTAACGATCACCACCTTCGTCTCTGTATCGCCGGCCACCTCTGCAAAGGCGTAGCCGGCCTCACGATGGGCATCGGGGTTCCATCGCAGCGGCCCCCCGTCCGATTCGAAGCGGATCTCGGAGATCCCGCCGGCCCGGTGGATTGATATCGATTTGTACTTCAAGAAGCCCCTCCGTCCCATCGTTTTCTTCGAGTCGCCTATTTCAGGTGCGTGTGAGCTCGGGATTGCGCCGAGCCTCCGCGGGACTTCCCCAACTAAGGGTTGAAGATACTCTCGGCTGGTCGATAATGCAACGTCGCGTTATGGACTGGCAAAGATGAAGCGAGTAATCTGACAGGTCCCAAGCGCAAGCACCATGGCCTTGCGTGGTGAGAGGGCATCATCGAATTTTGCGGAACTCCGTGTGGCTGGCTCTAGCCCACTTAGGGGGCCATAAAACATACACGCCTCCGTGTGGTTCCGAGCATGAGCCACCGAGGGTGAGAGAACCACGCGGCCGTCGGGCTGGGCCCACACAGGTGGTCGCGGCCTAACGACGGTGGGGGCTGCCAACGGATGGGCTACGTTCGATGGCCGCGGGCCTTCAGGGCGCAGAGGACTCGGTGACCACCGCACTTGATCCTGGGCCAACGTCAACCCTCGGCATCACCTCTTTGGCAAGCAGTTCCAGATTCAGCCTGAACTCATCTTCATATGCGAACGGATCCACAGGGGTACCCCAATCGAAATGAGTACCCAAGAGATGACCAAATCCACCCACTTCATCACTCAGGTTGCTGATCTTTTCAACGACGGTCTCGGGGGACCCAACAATCCAGAGGTGCTCCATCAGATAGTCGATATCTACGTCCTCGTCTGGAACAGAGGGGTCGTGCTTGAGATTGCCAATCCAGTCGAAGTCCTTGAGGAGCGGGAAATTGTTCTCTTTCCAGACCCGTATCTGATTGTTGCTCTTCCGTACGTAGTCGCGCGCCTCTTGATCAGTTTCACCAACGAAAATCTCACGATTCACCCGCCACTGGGTGCGGTCGGGCTCCAAGCCCGCGGCGGACGCCGCGTCGCTGTAGACCTGCCAATGAGATCTGAGGACGTCGGCGTTGAAGAAGACGCTGAGCGGAATGAATCCATGGGCGCCCGCGTAAGCCAGCGACCCGCTGCTAGGTGACAGACCAGCGATAGCCAGCGGCGGATGGGGCTTTTGGAACGGTTCGATGTGGGAACGAAAGGCGCCCACAGGACCGATGTTCTTTACCGTCCAGTGCTCACCCTCGAACTCCCAAAGCTGGTCGACGTGCTCGGTCCACAGTTTGATCATGATCTCGACCGCCTCATAGGCGGCATCGCGATTCTCTCCCTTGAAGCCGTCGAGGTTGGTCAATGCCCAGTCCGGTGGCTGGGAGCCGGCTGCAATTCCACAGATGTAGCGGCCTTGGGCCATGTGATCCAACTGACAGATTCGGAGCGCCAGGGCCGCTGGGTGATAGAAGGAAGGAATGTAGCCACCTGAGCAGACCTTGATCTGTTCGGTTCGCGCCAAGGCCTGAGAAATGAGCAGGTCACCAGCCGGCAAGGGCTCCCACGGGGCGGTCAGGTGCTCCCCGATCCAGACCTCGGAGTAGCCAAGTTCGTCAAGCCATTCAATCTCTTTCAGGTCCTGGGCAATCGCGTCGTACATCGCTCGCTCAGGCGGATGGCTCGGCATCATGAACTGGCCATATTTCATTCTTGCTCTCCTATCGAAGGGGAAAACCCGGGGCCAGATTACGACATCGGCCGTGCCGGTGCTGATCCCGCCGGCCCGAAGAGCTTTGGCGCTCCGAGCAGAGCCAGCTGGGGGGTATCGTCGCCGAACCCGGATTGCGTCGCCGGGTCCTCCCTTGATCTGCGCAGTCAGGGTCCTCCCGCAGGAGCGCCAGCCCGATGATCTCGCGCTGGATCTCCGACGCGCCCTCATAGAAGAGATGCTCCCACGGGTGACCTGCGACAAGCGCCCTGGCGCCCTTGGAACTGCAAGGCAGCGTCGATCACCGCTTGCGCAGTCTCGGTTGCGAACAACTTCGCCATCGCGGCCGTGAGTGCATCTGCTCCTTCCGCATCTGCTTTCGATGCTGCGTGATAGACCAGCAGCCGCGCTCCTTCGAGTTGGGTCGCGAGACCGGCAAGTCGGTGGGCGATCGCGTGCATCTACGCAGGGGGTGTCCGAAGTCCTCGCGGTTGCGCAGGTGCTCGACCGCGGCATCTGGTGCGCTCTGGGCCATGCCCGCTGCGAAGGCCCCGACGCTTGGGCGAAACAGCCCGAGCGTCTCCATCGCGACGGCGAATCCACAGACATCACCGAGCACCTGGTCTTGCCCCAGGTAGACGCCATCGAGCTCCAACGTTCCAATCGGATGAGTTCCTCGGACTGTTCGTAGCTCGTCCGGAACCTCCCGCGAGGGAGTTGACGACGCGGGAGGTTTTCGAATCCGCTTCAGGTCCTCAGGCCGCAGCGGTGCGTAACAAAGGAGCCGGAGGCGTCCTTGCAGGCGTGGATCCGCCCACGCACCGAGAATCGGGGTAAGCTTCTCCTCTCCTCAGGCCGGCCCACAAGGACGAGCCAGCCAACGGCCTTCGCCTCGCCCCGATCCGCCAGCGGACCGAGTCGATCTTCTGGACCTGCTAGGACATCCTCACCCTGGAGCGCCACGGCGCCCGCACGCTGCACGACCTCAGGGTGCGCATTGCCAAACGCTTCATGGCGTTCGCCGGTGGCATCGCCCTCAATCACAGACTCGGGCGTCCGAGCCGCGCTCTCCTCGACTACGTCGCCTGGGGCCGTGGAATCACTCATCCAGTCCCTCTCCGGCTGTGGGCGCGCCTGGAACTTGCTCCCCGCGGAGGCGACGAGAGCGTTGCTTGGCCTTGGACCCTTGCTCGACGAAGAGGTACGAACGGGAGGAAGGGCGTGCTGGATGTAGAGCAGTGGGCGTAAGTCAGGCGGATGCACTTAGTCGAATGGGAGGACGATCAACGATGACGCTCCGGCTGCCGGGCTGAGAGTGCTTACCTTCAGTGCATGAGGTGATTCGCCCGGTCCACGTCACCTGTTGGCCGATAGCGCTAGTGCCATGTGCCATGCCCTCCAAGGGCCCGAATGCGATCGTCGACCGTCGTACCCTACAAGCCAATCGCCCCACTTATCGAAGTACTGCCGCCTCGCTCTGCTGGAGTCAAGCCTCGCTGGGATGCCTCGAATAGAGGGGGACCGGCCATTTCGCCGATAGGCCTCCGTCCACCAATATCTCCTGTCCCGCCACGTACTCCGAGAGCGGGGATGCGAAGAAGGCAACGGCATTGGCGATGTCCGTTGTGCGGCCAAGGCGCTGAGCAGGGATGCCCTCCGCCAACGCGCGGGTCTCCTCCGTTAACTGACCAGCGGTGACATCGGTGACGATGATGCCCGGGTTGACGACGTTCATTCTAATACCGAAGCGGCCGTACTCAGCTGACACGCTGCGTGCCAGCTGGTTGACCCCAGCCTTGGCCGCCCCGTAAGTGGAGTGGTTCGGCGAGCCGGCCAGACCGCTGATGGATCCGATGCTTACGATCGATCCGCCGCTTCCACTCTCCTTCATGTAGCCGAGGACATCACGCAAGAGGAACAAGATGTAGCGCAGGTTCAAATCCAGTACTAAGTCGATCGTCTCGTCCGTCGTCTCATCGGTGGGCACGAACGGCGCGAATGCGCTGTGTCCGCCCACAACCGTAACGACGATGTCCAGAGCATGATGCGCTTCGACGAACTCACTGACAAGGCGTCCTCCGGTCGACGTATCGCGTACGTCCGCGACATGGACGCTCGCCGGACAGCCGAGCTCCCCGATCTCGTCCGCGACCGAACGAGCGCGATCAGCCACCAGGTCCACAACGCCCACGCCGGCACCCGCCCTTGCAAGGGTCAACGCGCACTCGCGTCCGATGCCCTGCCCTGCGCCGACTACTAGGGCCGACTTTGCTGCCAGTGAAAACATCCTTTCTCCGTTCCCTTAGGACAATTGCTTCGGAAGGTGTCCGACCCGGACTGCCCGCCGAACCATGCAGACGGACCCAGGACGATGTCACTCAGAGCCTTCAGTTGCGATTCCCCCGGCCTGAACGCCTGCTGTCGAGCCACCATCGACAGATATGGCTTGCCCGGTCAGGAAGCTGGATTGAGACGAGAGCAGCCAAAGCACGGCATCTGCGATCTCCCCAGGGCTGCCAACACGCTTCAGCGGTGACGAATCTTCCAGGGCTCTCCGTGCCAGAGGATCACCGCTAGTCCACTTATCCATCATCTCCGTGTCGGTGGCCCCGGGACATATGCAGTTCACCCGAACGCCGTAGATTCCCATGTCGAGAGCGGCCGCCTTGGTCATACCTACCACCCCGTGCTTACTTGCCGTGTATGCCGCCGCGGAGCCGATCCCGCGAACGCCGCCCTCAGAAGAGGTATTGACGACGGATCCGCACCCTCTGTCCATCATCATCGCCAGCTCGTGGCGCATACAGAGAAACGTTCCTCGAAGATTGACTGAGTGGACGGAATCAAATGTCTCGATGCTGATTTCAGGAAGCAATGCCAGAGGTGCCTCAATGCCTGCGTTATTGAAGGCTCCGTCCAGGACGCCGAACTCGCCTGAGATAAAAGCGAAGAGTTGATCAACGGCGTCTACGTCTGAGATATCACATTGGATAAAATGGCCTCTTCCCGAAGAATGCTCACGAACTTCCGTGAGAACCTCCTCCCCCCGCTCCCGTCGTCGTCCAACGCAGACAACACTGGCGCCAAGTTTGGCAAGTTTAACGGCAGTGGCTCGGCCGATACCGGAGTTGGCACCGGTGACGAGAATGACCTTGTCAACGAATCCCTCCACAGTCACCTCCTCTCGAAGTACTGGTTCATCTGCTTTTAGGGGCACAACTGAAGAGGCGACGGACGCGCGGCCGAGAAGCCCGAAGGCGTGTCCGCTCCCGTCAGGGGCAATCGAAGAGGGTGTGCTCGGCTCCGATGATCGTCTGCTTCCGCGTCGAGACGACGAGGTCTGTCTGACCGGAGGCCAGCCAGTCCGCCAGCTTCGGCTCGGCGAGAAAGGCGGAAAGTGCCTCGGCCGATGCGAAGCCGTACTCGGCTAGCCCGTCCCTGCCCTCGAAACCCTCCAGCGAGTGATTCTGCACATAGGTGACGAGATGACGTTCGACCCCGCCGTATTCACTCAGGCTTGCGGCCATGTCGCGCCACTGCTGCGAGAACGATGCGCGACCCACGTCCGGCTTCGCCCAAAGCCCGGACAGAAGCGTAAGCGTTGCAGGCCCGCGGTCGATCACGCGGTTCTCGACCACCGGCACCACATCGCTACCGAGTTGCCGACCAAACGTCTCTTCCTCATCTTCGAGGAGGGGTTGTAGTTCGTCGTACAGCTCGAGGTTGGCATCGAGCGCCTCACGATCGGGATACCAGGTGCATCCTACTCCTCCGCACTTGCGGTCGGCATTCACCGCTGCGTAGAGCTCTTCGGAAATCCCCCGCTCACCCGGGGCCAGAGCGTCAAAGTGCTGATACCGATTGATGAACCGCCAAAATGGCATCGCCATCGCGTGGCGCGCGTGCTGACGCCAGCGCTGTCGGAATTCGGCGCAAGACGTCCGCTCCGGGATGGGTCCGAAATACATCACCTTGATCTGGTCGTTCACGTCGTCTCCAACTCCTCACCTCCAAGACCGAGACCTATGCGGGCAACGGTCCGCCAAAACCCGGCGCCATGTTATCATAGGGTCGCTCGGCACGTTCATGGCCAAGAGCTATTTGAATCCAGGGTTTTTCAACTGTTTTCAACGGTTCTCTCCTGTTCCGAAAGCGAGGCGAAAGTAGTGATTGAGTCCAAAATCGTGTGGACGGTATTGAGGTGCGCGTAGGCATCTACCAGGATCTTCGGGACCCGCCTAGATGGCAAAGAGGTTGGGGGAGGGGTGCAGCTGCAGCACTGGAGCGCATCGAAGAGGCCGAGCGGCTTGGCATCGGGGCCGTTTGGTGCACCGAGCACCACTTCTTCGACGACGGCTACTTGCCCCAGCCCTTGACTTGGTGCGCGGCGGTAGCAGCCAGGACGAGTCGAATTGCCATCGGGACCGCATTGATCGTCGCTCCGCTCCACCATCCAATCGAGCTGGCAGAGCAGGCTGCAGTTGTTGATCAGCTCAGCGGGGGGCGGCTTGAGCTCGGGCTGGGAGCCGGATACGTAGCCCGCGAGTTCGATGCATTCGGGGTCAATCGATCAAAGCGAGCGGCGAGAACCGAAGCTCTGGCGAAAGAGATCAGGCGGCTGCTCGAGGATGGCGTCGTGACTCCGGGTCCTGTGCAGGAGAGCCTACCGATCTGGTTGGGTGCTTTCGGGCCGAAGGGCGCCCGTGCAGCTGGGCGCACCGGATCCGGGCTCCTCTGGATCAGCGCCGACCTGCTCTCCCCATATAAGGAGGGACTCGAGGAAGGAGGTCACGATCCTAGCTCGGCCCGGATGGCCGGGATCGCAACCATCGTTGTCAGCAAAGACCCTGAGCGAGCGGCGGCGACCATAGCTCCTCATGTCGATTACCAGCGCCAGACCTATGAACACGCCACCAGTGCGAAGTCCGCGGGGGAGCGGATGGGACAGCTGGCTGAAGGAGAGCGCGTCCAGGGTCTTGATTTCCCGTCGGCGGCCGCGCCGACCTACGAGACCCTGACGCCCGATCAGGTTGTTGACAAGATCGAAGCTTGGGTGGCAGACATGCCGGTGACCGATGTGATGTTCTTCGACTCGATTGCGGGAATGCCCGACGATCTTGTCCAAGAACACATTCGATTGCTCGGTACGGAGGTGGCTCCCCGGCTTGAGGGGATTGGCAAAGCGCCGTTGGCTCGAAAGCTGCGAGTTCGGTAGAGCGCGTGGTTCCTGAGTCGAAGCGTCCGTACGAGGCTGCCGGACCAGCTGTGGACGAAGCATCGAAGGCCCTAATGGCGGGCGGCGAAGATTGCGCCGCCCCGCGATCTGGAACGATCAACGAGAGACTGTCTCCTGGGAAATCGCCGATATGGCTCGCGGCGAGCTGTGGTACTGAGTTAGCGCGGCACGGCTTTGCCTCCCGAACGACGCGTGGCCCGCAAAATCCAGGCCTTTTTGGTTGTCGACCGGGACGTCGCGCGAAGGTCAGCCCAACGTTCGCCTCGAAAGGTTCTCGCGGGCGCCGACGAGGTCACCCACGCCTCTTCGGGGACGCCTGGAACGGCGAAGCCGTAAAGCGCCCTGGCCGCTAACAGCCTGACCGGACGCTCGGAATGGCGGTGGTCGGCCTCACCCAATCACTCGTCCAGCGCGGGGTCCCGGCCCTGGACGCAGACCAGACGGTCGACCACCGCGGCCTCAAGTCGCCGGCGAGGGCTACCCGCTCGGCCTCCTTCCCCATAGCTCGCCCCCACCCCGACCAGGCACCGCGCGACTAACTCGCCAGCCTTCCTCACTACTCCCCGGTAACTGCTGCGTCTGCAGCTGTCAGGAAGCCGCGCATCGGGCAGCTCATCGCTCTTCAGCCAGATGCCGACCCGGTCCATCCAACATATGACAGGTCGGGAGGGCCGAATACTCAGCGCCTCTCGTGAGCTCGAATAGGTCAACAAAGCTGTATATAACCGGGCATTGCATTATGCCGGTGCGGCGACTAGGCTCGGGCCTCGTCGGTCGGGAAGACCGTCGCTTGATGTCCTGCGCCACTAATGGTGCTGATGGGGACGCTCTACTCAGGAGGAACCAGATAAATGAAGGAAAGTCCGTCCTGCAAACTGAATCGCCGTGCTGGGCTGATCATTCTGGCGGTCGTCGCGTTCGGGATGCTCGCCGCAGCCTGCGGCGGATCCGACAATTCAACGTCTTCCACCGCATCGGAAGCTCCAAAGGAAGGTGGCGCATCGACCGAAGCCAAGGAAGGCAGCACCAATAATGCCAAAGCCGGAGCGGTCGACGTTGGAACCGGCAGCCCTATTCCGCTCAAGGTCGAAGACATCAAGTTGGCCTATGTCGCAGCTGGTCTGAACGTGCCGTTAGGTGTGCTCTCGAAAGAACTGCTCGAAGAACTAACGGCAGAATATGGCATCAGCTTGAAGACTTTCGACCCCCAGCTAGATCCCGCGCGCCAGTTCCAGCTCTATGAAACGGTGGTCGACAGCGGTAACTACAATGCGATCATCACTTTACCGCTGGGTGGCGAACAGGACTGTCAGATCCTTTCCGAAAAGGCCCCAGCGAAGGGGATAGTAGTGGCCGTCACCGTAAACTCGATCTGTGGACGTGAATTCGAATCTCCAGCGGGCAACGGGCTATGGTCGCCCGGAACTCTTGTGACATCGGGTGTCAGTACCAATCTCCAGGGCCTCGAAGCCTGGGCGAGCGCCTGCGAAAAGGAAACCGGCGGAGGAGAAGCGATTGTTCTAAACGGAACCGCCGGAACCCCGAACAATCAGGCTTTGACCAAAGGAATTGAAAATGGATCGAAGGTGGACATTGTCGCCAATTACGCGACTAATTATACGCGCGAAGAAGCGTTAGAAAAAACCTCGGCCGGGCTGTTGGCACACCCCGGAGCCCATCTCATCATGTCCACCTATCCGCCGTTGACTGAAGGCGCAATAGTCGCGCTAAAGTCCGCAGGCAAGACTCCAGGTAAGGATGTCAAACTGTGTAGCTTCACGGGCGGCACGGAAAACATGCTTAACCTTGTACGATCCGGCGAACTGGCGGTAGACACTTACGTCAACTATGTTTGGACCACTAAGAATGCGTTCGAAGCGATCATCATGGCGGCCGAAGGGAAGTCAGTCCCTCGTGTGATCGTACCCAGCACCACCGGTGAAATCACGAAGGCGGGTGTCGAACCATGGCCGCCCGCCTACACTAAGGCTACGGTCGAACAGTTCGAACCGAACGGCGAATAGAGAGACTTATTCTCTAGCTACAAGGCACCCCCGAGCGTTAAGCCACTTGGCGCTCGGGGGTGCTAATGGCTCTTCGACTATCCGCTCCCGATGCTTCGACCCGCGGATCGGCAGTTACCTGAACCGCGATACGTGGAGGTCGCTGCTTTGGCGATGCGTTTGGGGATCCTCCCCGGGAGCGGCTCTGTGCAGGATTAGCCGGTCCGAATCCTGGGCCGCGGGGCGGCCGTAGCTGCTCAGGTCGAGATCCCGAGACAGTGGGTGGCGGCCCGTCGGCCCCGGATCCAGATCATGCCGCGCGGATCGGCGCCCGGCGCATCGCGGCTTTGCTCTGACCGTGGACTGTGGGAGCAGGGCCAGCACTCCGGCGCGAACGAGCACCTCGCCACGGTTCCCGCAACCTCGGCAGTGAAAAGGTGGGCTACGACATCTCAAATGGGCTCATGATCAACGCTTGAACTGCCGGGTGATCATCGACGGTGGGCTCGAGGCGGATGCCGAGGCACCGCGAAAGCAGCGCCATACCGCTCGCCGCGTCCACCAGTGGCTGGTCGAGGGGCACAGTGCCACCGTCTCCGGGCGCCGGGTCGACTACTAAGTCGCCTCCGATCGATTCGTCGTCATCCGCCTCTCCGGCGCCGGCCCTCGCGGTCCTTGCTTTGCCGGCAGGGCCGCCGGGTGCGCTTCATCACCCTCGCCGGACTCGCCACCGAGCTGCACGAAGCCGAGTCCCGGCGGAGCTGGACAGTGCGGTCGGCGGCAACGCGTGGACCAAGTTGGTGGTCCTCGACGAGCTGGGATACCTTGCATTGCCCGACGGGCGGGCCGAGCTCGTCTTCCAGGGGATCTCCGAGCGCGACGAGCCTGGATCTCCTTTTGTCTCCAGCAATCTCGGCTTCGGTGAGTGGACCAAGGTCTTCACCGGCGCCCGCCTCTCCAAGGCGGTCCTCGTCCGTCTCATCCACAACGCCCATCTCATCGAGACCGGCACCGAGTCCGGGCGCTTCCGCCACAGGCTCGAGCTTCGCAGCACCCCGAAGGGAGGGTGACACGAGAGAGGCGACGAGCGCCCGTCACCGCGAGGAAGGGACGAATAGGTAACGATGAACCGACCGACTGCCATGAGGTGGAGCCAGTTGAGGGGTCGACACGGGAGCCACTGCGAGTGGCGACAGGCAAAGGCCGCCCGGCAGCGCCAAGCCCAGCGAGTCGTGGTCGCGAAGCATATCCCCGTTAGGCGGAAGCCTTAGATGACCACAGCCTACCGCGAACACCTCAGCTGACGACACAACACTCATCCCTCACAAGCCACGCCGAACGCCGGGCCAGATCGAGCCGTCCAGATCGCGGTCCGCAACGCCAACTACGCGCAAGTGGTTTTCAGATCACCGTTGCCGCCTCAGATGGGCCGTTCGCCTCTCGTCGATCATGAGCCCCTCTGGATCCTCCTCGGGATCACCGATAATTGCGACTCCGTAGACGCGCTCAGCACCCGACGCTGTCACGTAACCGTCCCGCACATCGCGTAACACCAGGTCCGGATCTCGCTCAAGGGGTATACCCCAGCCGCCTGCCCCACCGGACGCATAGCGGTAGACGGTGTTTTCCGGCCAGGCCCACACTGGCTGTCTCCCCCAGTAGAAATAGACGCCATCCACACTAGGCATAAGTGTTTTAGGGTCCAGGAGCCCAGTAACAGGCACACTGTCCGCATATGCCACATCGCTCAGATCCGGAAGTGGTCGACGCGAGTCCATCCCATCGCCAGGCCACACCCATACACCGCCCAGATCACCATCCTCGCCCCCATATGTTCCAAAGCCACTCGGCGTCTTTTGACGTACTGAGCTGGTGTAATGTTCACCTGCCGTTAGCCACAAACTGTCCTTGATTATGCCCGGTCCACCGCGGTGGCGGCCCGCTCCGCCGCTGTCAGGCCGATACTCCTTGCGCATGATCATCACGGGATTTTCGATCTCAATTGACTCTGTGGCAGGCTCAAGCATATTGTTCGTGTACGCAATTTGACCGCCATCACCATCGCCGACTCGAGTGCCCCCCCAACCACCTTTGTCACCACTTGCGCTCGCGAAGTCCATCCAAGGCGAGCCATCCCCTCGGAATCCGTTCGCTAGGTGTAGCGTAGAACCACCGCAGTCACCGGCAACCGCGTCCTCTCCGAGTAGCGTGTTGAAAATTCTAAATAGGCACGACACAGCGCAGAGCATGGCCTCCCAATATAGGAACACCGCGGCGGGTGGCTCAGCCGACAAAACCGTTCCTGAGGGCACGACGATGTCTATATCGCGCATGACCGCTGAGGTGAAAGCGCTGTTTGGGCTAAGCAAGTAAGTGAGAGCCACACCGACCGCCGTCTTCACGTCGGGCCATGCCGCGTTGATTGATGTGCGGGCCTGTGCCGAGGTGTCGCTGAAGTCGATCTCGCAGTGACCCCCGACCTTCACCACTTTGCAGGAGATCCGATACTCGATCTGGTCGTCGATCGCGTCGCAATCAAGCTTATCCTCCGCCTCGAATGTTCCGTCAGGGAGTTGTTCCAGCGCCTCCCGCACGGTCTCGGCTGAGGAATCACAGGTGTAGCGAATGCAGCCCTGATATGCATCTGGCCCGTAACGGTCAATGATGTCGAGCATGAGGGTTTCACCAATCAAGAGCGCCTTCTGAATCGTCAAGAAATCTGGCAAAAGCAACTCGCCAAAACGCGAGTTATCCAAGATCAAACTGAGCGTCGGCTTCACGAGTTCATCGGCATGAAATAGAAGCATCGGGGGTATCACCAAGCCGTTTTCATAAACCGTTCGCTTTGTCCCGCTCATCCCCCCGGCGACCGAACCGCCGATGTCGATCATGTGAGCACGGATGGTGACAAAGCCGAAAAGACGCTTGCTCCGAATCAGAGGCCTGATGAAACACATATCGTTAACGTGTGTTCCCATACGAAACGGGTCGTTGCAAACGAGAATGTCCCCCTCTGAGAGCTTATCTGGGCCGAACTCTTCGACCGCGTTCGCGACCCCATCTCGCATAGCGCCCCAAAATACCGGCAAGGCCTTCGCCACGGCGAAGTTAGCGTAATCGAGCTCAGGAGGTCCAGATAGCGTTGCGGAGAAGTCGTGGTAGTCACGTAGGATCGGCGAAAATGCGTTAGTCATGAGGCTGGAACACGTGTGCTCGAGCACATATTGGAAACGCCCCTTGACGATGTTGGCCGTGATCCGCTCGCAATCATAAGCATCCAGGAATTCCCTAGGACCGAGGTCGCGCAGGCGGCCACTATTGGTTGCTTTAAAGCTCATTCGATTACCAGATGTCCCTTCGTGCCCACTGAGAGGCTTCGCCCTGTCGGAACGAAAGTCGTGGAACTTGGCTCGCGGACGATCGCTGGGCCGGCGATGCGGTCTCCAGCGAGCAAGGCCTCCCGGAGGAATTCAGGACACGACACCTCCGTCTCCTCGATGTATTTCAATGCCCCGATGGCAAACGGTTCCGGCGCGCCACTCGGCCGCTCCTCCACCTCCCCATAATCCGGCCGAACCTGCGGCACCACGAGCTGGATCCGGAAGGTCACTGCTTCCACCCCGAAAGCTTCGAAACGATTCCCGCTCCGCTCCTGGTATGCATCATGAAACGCCTCGACCATCGCAGCAATAGTCGACCCGTTGACCGCTCCTCCCGAGACCGGCACAGACGGGGTGTCCCACGACTGCCCAACCAACCGCCCATCGAAGGTACGATTGATCGGGAAGGACCGATACTCGTCCGGGACGTGCTGCATAAGGTCGTCTTCCATCGTCTGAAAAACTTCCGCGACCCCGTCAATTGACTCTTCCGTAAGTAGCGTGTATGAACTACGGCTGTCCGAAAACACTAGATCCGCGCTAAGCAGTCCCGCAGCACTGAAAAATCCGGGATGGGGAGGAACGACAACACGTTTAGCGGGTACGAACTCGAGCGCGGCAGGAATCAGCATAGGCCCCGCGGCCCCGTAGGCCATCAACGCGTAGTCGCGAATGTCGACTCCGTGGCTAATTGCTACATTCACGATTCCATCTGCGATGTTGTTGAGAGTGATTTGCCACGCAGAGCGGATCTTTTCACTCACGGTGGCGACGCTTTTCAGCTCTTGAAAGGAGCGCAGGGCGGCGGCATGGTCAAGGAGCATCTCTCCGCTTAGAAAGCGCCCAGGATCCAGTATCCCGATCAGCAGAGCCAGGTCAGTCACCGTCGCCTGTGAGCCGCCATCCGGATAGCACGCCGGGCCGGGGCTCCCACCAGCACTCTCGGGTCCGACCCGAATATCCCCGGTCGGGTCGACGGACACCACACTGCCTCCGCCAGCCCCGATCGAAACGATGTCGGTCGCAAGCGAGTTAACGATGAGATCATGTTCAATCTCAAAACTCGTGTTACGATAAGGTTCGCTATTCGTGATAATGCTGATGTCACATGATGTGCCGCCAACGTCTGCACATACTAGGTTCGACTCGCCCACCATGGGACCGAAGTAAGCACTAGAGCTTGCCCCGGCGGCTGGCCCCGCGAAGACGATACGATGCGGTCTTTCCATCGCCTGCTTTGCTGGAACCAGGGTCGCTGCAGAGTCAGCAAAATTTAACTGCCCCTCAAAACCCAAGGCGGCCAAGCCGTCCACTAGTCGGCTTGTGTAATCTTCATTTATCAACTTCATGAATACGTCGATAACGGTTGTCGAGGCACGTGGGTACTCCCGCGCCAGCGGCGAAACGTCACTCGATATGGAGCAAACGATTGAGGGGCCCAGCACGTCCTGAGCTAGTTCGCGTAACCGTGTCTCATGAGAGTTATTCGCATAGGCATGTAGAAGGCAAATCGCGACGCCGTCGGGATTGCACCGCTTTAGCAGGGCGAGCTCGGCTCTTGCCTGCGCCTCGTCGAGCGGAAAATGAACCTCCCCACTGGCCCGAAGGCGCTCGGTTATGCCACGGCGAAGGTAACGCGGAATCAGGGGAGCCGTCACGTCGCCAAACGGGCGGCGCCAGTGCGGATTGGTAATTGCGTCAGCCGGACGCCAGATTCGACCGAAGTCGAGAAGATCACGGTGGCCGGCTGTTGTCAGGAAAGCCACCTTCGGAAGGGACCGGGTAATCACGGCATTGAGACCGTGAGTACTTGCATGATTGAAGACCGTGGCTCCCTCGACGCCGACCTCGGCCGCTCCTGCGAGGACTGCGCCATGGACCTCCTCCGCTTTGGTGGGAACCTTTGCGAGCTTTATCGTGCCGTTCTGGAATGCAATCACGTCGGTGAATGTGCCCCCTACGTCGACCCCGACCATACGTGTCATACCCTGTCCTCATGCAAGCTCAGCCAACCTAGTCGCCGCCACCGCTCACGGCTAACTGACGTAAGGCAGCTCGGACACTTGACGACGACGAACCAGCCGTGCTCTGCAAGTACCGGATACTGACTGAGTTCCTCCCCTCCGCATTTCGGACAGCGTCCCGGAACCGCTTTCCGCTCTACCGAAAGCAATTCGCGAACCTCCACACTTGGTACGATGTTCTGCTCTCTCATTGCCGGAATCTCCATCTTTCGGTTCACGGCAAACTCGATGTGTTCGCCAGTCTCGTCTCATCGCGGACCCCGCCAACGGCCTCTAGCGCCTGCCTAATCGCAGCCGCAACCAGCACCGTGTCGACCCACGCAAACATACGAAACCCGGCGCCGACCGCCGCCTGTAACTCTCTACGGAGATCCCCGTCCGCACTCAGCCCGCCTAGTCCAGAGAAGGCGATCTTTCCGTGCTCAATGGTAACGCGCAGCCCTCGCTCAACTGCCGCCGCTACGCGGGGGTGGCCAAGCTCACCATAGACTCCGAGGTCTTGGGAAAGATCACCGACCCCGATCCAAATCACATCGAGACCCGGAACCATGGCAATCTCCTCGAGATTTTCGATCCCTTCCTCGTCCTCAACAATCGCCATCACGATCACCTCTTCGTTAGCAGTTCGCCACGAAGCATTCCAGTCCTCGGCGGAATAGCGGGTCGCTCTCACCAGCGGCGACATCGCGCGAACCCCTTCCGGGGAATACTTGGCATGTGACACTGCGGCTTCGGCATCCCGGCGGCTGCGGATATGAGGAACGCAGATCCCAACGGCACCAGCGTCGAGGATTTGACCGATCGTGTCGGCCGAGTTGGTAGGAACGCGGACGATCACCGGCTTGCGGGCGACGTCACCTACGCGGATCAGCTCGCCTGCCGACCGGGTATCATTGAGCTCCCCGTGCTCGAGGTCGACGAGTAGGAAGTCGATCCTTTGAAAAGCGGCGACCTCGGCGAGCTGGATGCTGCTGCTACCCAGGAACATTCCGATCTTGACTCGACCCTCCTGCAGTTCTCGCTTGAAGCCCTTGGGTGCATTGAAAGGCATCGTCAAACTCCCTAATCGTCGGATTCGTCGGACTCTGTGGTGAGTGCGGTGGTGAGTGATATGACGATGTACTCGTCGTCGATACTCACAGGTAGAATCGCAGCCTCGTAGGGTCCCTTGACCCGATGGGTAACAGGGTCAACATACTCGGCATTCTCCGTGCTGAGCTCAGTATCACCCCGCGAGAGTCCGGCTGCGAGCCTCTTGCCACTGCTCAGGCCCAAACCGTAGGAGCGGGCGTCGGGATATATCCGGGAACTCCGCTCGTCGTTCATATCACGCCAGGACTCCCCCGTCTCGATATCGAACTCCCAGGCGTGCCACGGGCATACGAGAAATTTTTGACTTGGATCCAACCGCATCTCTCCCGGACGATCCGAGTCGACTCGACCGATGATGTCTCCCTTACACAGCTCGGCGCCCCGATGTGGGCACCGATTCAGGATCGCGTGGAGCCGGCCGCCTACGTTGAAGATGCCGATTTCGCGGCCGAGTACCCGGACCAGAAGCCGAGACCCCTCCGGTACGTCGCTGGCTCGGGCGACGACAAACTTGCTAGGTCGGACCTGCTCCCCGGCCTTCGCGCCTGCCTCAGCCATCAGATTCCCGAGTCACCGGGCCCAAGCCTGTACCACTCCCGGGCACTCTCAGCCATGACTTGCGCGTGTTTATCCTCCGGTAGGGCGCCCAAGAGCGTCGCGAGGTCATCATCATGCATATGGGGGTAATCCGTCCCGAACAACAGGAGGTTTTGCGGCCCAAGCCACTCAATCACTGGGGCCAGCTCCTCGGCCGAGGGAGCGTCAAGTGGCGCCGTCGAAAAACGCACATGCTCCCTCATGATCTCGAATGGCGGTCGTTTCAACCACGGGACCTCGCGTCGCATCCCCTTCCAGTTGCGATCAAGGTCCCACATCCACATCGGAACCCAGGTAAAACCGATCTCCAAGAAGGAGACCCTGAGCTCCGGGAAGCGTTGGAAGGTACCCTCCGCGAGTAGGCTGATCAATTGCGACTCAAAGACTTGGACCTCACTCACATACTCCTCTATGTACGTGGAGGGCCAGCCCGACGGGGTGGGAGGTAAACCATTGTTGGATCCACCCCAGTGGATTCCCGCCACAAGGCCGTTCCTGACGATCGCCTCGAAGACCGGCCAATACAGGCGTTTTCCATACATCCCACCACTCCGCGCCGGCAGCAGCGCCTGAACAAACCCTGGGTGGCGGCCGACGCGATCGATCTCCGCCGCAATCGCGACTGGGTCATCCCGGGTAGGCAACACGATCGAGGCCCTGAGTCGGGAGTCTGCCTCCAGCCACTCAGCGATCAGCCAGTCGTTCACGGCCCTTGCGATCGCCATTGAGAAGTCGGGTGGCCCGCCATCGATTGCATACACACAGTTGAGGACTCCGCACTCAATGTCGAATGGATCGAGGAGATCGTCCTGGATCATTCCCACATCGGAGGCGGGGGGGCGTCCATCGTCGGGTCGCCACTCTGGCCGAGCGCTCGCAGCCAAGTTCGGCGGATAAATCAGCGCGGTCGGAGGGGTCGTCCACTCTCGTTCGCCTATGTATTGGATCCACACCTGATCAAGGTACGGCGTTAGTGCGCCAAGACCGGGTACCACAGCGTGAATGTCAACGTCGATGATTGGCCCTCGCCAAGTGCTAGCCCTCGAGTTCGAATTGAGGACCGGCGGTGCCAGTGCATCAGCTTCCATTGGTCAGCTCCAAGCCGTAAAGAGCCGCGGCATTTCCCGCCAGTATCCGCTCCTTGGAGTCGCGAGGCAAACGACGCGAGATGGCTTCGAACGGCGAGTCCATATCCCAGTGGGGATAATCGCTTGCGAACATCAGCTTCTCGCCGAAGCCGGCGCGCTCGAACTGCTCGTGGACGGCCAAGAGCTGCGCTGGGCGCTCGGTTTCAACCCCCGGTTGGGTGGAGAACCAGAAGTGATCGCGGAGGTATTCGGAGGGGCGACGCTGAAGATCCGGGACCTCGGAGCCCAGCACCTTCCAGGCGGAATCAAGCCGCCAAGCCAGCGGAACTACCCAGGTCCAATCCGTCTCGATCAAGGCAACGCGCAAATCCGGCCAACGATCAAAGACGCCTTCGAAGATCATGCTGGCGACCAACGGCTGCGCGAGGATGTCGAGTGAGGTGCGCTGCTCACAGTAATAAGTCGTCGCGCCCACACCGGTGCTGAGGCGGGCTTTCCCTCGGCCGGTGATGTGGAAGGCGACCGGTATGCCGCGTCGCACCGCAGCCTCGTAAATCGGCCAGTACATCGGGTTGCCTAGCGGTCGCTCGCCGTGCGTATCGAGCATGACCTGCACGTAGCGCCCGCTGGAATCACAACAGCGGTCAATCTCGCCGACGCTCCAACTTGGATCGGACTGACAGCAGACGATCGAGGCAAGCCAGCGATCGTCGGCCTCAAGCCAAGTCGCGTTGCAATCGTTTGCGGCGCGTACCATTTCCCGCTCGAGCTGTAGCGGCACGTTGCCAGTACCAAGGCCTATGTAATTGAGGATCGCGGCGGAAATTCCATACTCATCCAAGAGCTGCTCGCGGGCGAAATCGGGATCGCTCCCTGGCGGTCCGCCAGAAGGCGGCACTGCATCGATCCGGGCGGCGAACGGGCGCATCGCGACACGCAGAGGAGCCTCAAACGGCCAGGTGCGCAGGCCGGTTTGCTCCAAGTAGCTACGCCACCGGACCGCGAGACGAGGGGGAATCCCTCCGATCACCTCGTTATGGACGTCGCAATCGATGATGGCGAGGCCCTCGAAGCCGCGGACCTCGACCCGCTCCAGGGTGCCCAGCTCAAGCGCCATCGCCCTCAATCCCCATTTCGCTTGGCGTTCCCATCGCTTTCCCTTCCCACTCCCGTAATTGTTCAAGTCGGTCAGGGCTGACACCGGTCCAATCGCCCACAGCGGCCCCGACAAGGGAATATCAGAGTCATTCCCAACTTAAAACCCGCCATTCCGTTATCCGGAATGGCCGTCGTCCGATACGGCACAGCGGCCTAGCTGGATCAGGATCGGGGCCAATATGCGGTAGATAATAGGACTTGCCGTTATGCAGAATGGGACCCACCGGACACGGAAAGCCTCGTGTCGCATCATGGAGACGCTGCTGGCAGGACCGAGTGCCTTATGACCCGGCTCGATACGGCAACTTCGGGCGTCTTCAACACGCGGGGGGTTGACACGGGACTCATGCCGCACCCCGCTCAGGGTCGTCGCGGAAGCAGCGCACCTCCTCGGGCTCCTAGACGCCCCCTTCGGCGTCGATCCCGTGGCCGCCAAAGGCTGCCGAGGAAATCTTCGGCGGAGACGGTTATGAGGAACGTCTCGCGCCCGTCGCCCGGGTTCCAGCCGAGGTCGTTCAGCAAGCGGACGTCGGCGGCGAATTCGTTGCCGAGGCGCTCGGAGGCAGCGAAGTCGCCCGTTCGATCATCAGGCCGGGGTCGCCGATCCCCGCTAGCCGCGGAAGGAGTATGCCGTGAAGCGCCGGCGCTGGTCGCGGTCGATCCTGATCGTGGTGCCTGACAACGGTGCCCCTTTCTGTCGGGGCCCCGAACGGCGGCCCCCGCCGATCGCCGCCCCGCTTGGGGAGGACTCGCGGGAGTACCGTCTGTCGCGGCCATCGAAGGCTTGCTCTTCGGTGCCCGCCATGGGGGCATTGCAGCGCCTCCACGGCCTTATTCATTTTTCAGTGCGGCCGAACGTAGCTCCGCCGGCTCGCGGAAGCGAGTCGGAATCGAAGGAAATCGATGCTATCGGCGACTATCGACGCGCTTTTGGCACTAGGTGTAATTCCTCACCACGTTGTTCATCTGGGCCTCCTTGAAGGCTGGGGGCCAGTGCGTCCATGACCAGTTCCGGCTCTCCTCCCTCCAGCGCCACACGCTATACCTCGCCAGCCTTGAGCAGGGGGTAGTAGACATAGCCTTCGGCGCTAACATCCAGTGCGTCCGACCAAGGCGCGTGCTCGACTATTACTCTGGGCTCAGCGCCATCGCGAAATACTTCGAGAACTCGACCCTCCTCCACGCATTGGTCAATGATGATCCTGTCCTCGAAGACCACGATCCCGTTTGCCCCAAAGATGTCGTAGATCCTTCGAGAATCACCATTGGGCTGAAGTTCCGTGACTCGGCCGTGCGGGAACTCGGTGACATAGGCAGTTCCGCTCGAATCAAAGTCAAGATGTCCGGAGATTGGATGGCGGCTCCCCGTGGCGAGAAAGGCTCCATGGCGTTGATCTGAAGTTGATCCGACCGATCTCGCCGCCAAGGACCGAAGCTACCCCAGAGGTCAGCGGCGGCATCGAAGCGCATCCCATTCGCACCAGCAAAGGCATTTGGCCCGACGATCGATTTCAGCATCCAGTCGGGAGCAGTTTCACCTGGCGCGGGGCCGGTTCCGGTAACGAACATTTCGACTAGTCACCCTTCATGATCACGCAATTTGTGGTGATCAACGGGACTTCGAAACGCCGGGCCTCCCTCCGCCGCGAAGGGCCGGACCTGCCCCTGCCTGCCCATCGATCTGTGGAGATGGCGGCCTGGGGTTAGACACCGGATCCATCGCGAATATCCTGGCTGCGCCAGCAAGAATCGCTCCTCTAGCAACTGATCGACCTATTCCCCGGAGAACCAAGCAGGTCACTGTGACAAAGACCGCTCGCTGTAATCCGCCAGATCGCGCGGCCAGGCGCCTAAGGCTTAACGGTCGCGACTCTCGACGAATTCGTAAATGGATCCGAAATTCTGCCTCGGGTCGACCACTACCCCGCCCGGCAGGTCGCCCGGCAGCAGGGCTATGTCCTTGGCTTTGAAGTAGCGCTTGACCGCACTGATCTCGTGGACCTCGAAGATCATCGCGCGGATGCGGTCATCGTAGCGGTCGAGGAATGCTTTCAACGATCCCTCTCCGCTCGGGGTAAGGAAGTCGACGACCATTCCCGCCGAATCCATTCTCAAACCGACTGCGTGGGCACCGGGACGGTCCTCGACGTATTTCGTCTCCGCGCCGCAGAGGTCCGTGAAGAATCCGACGGCAGCGTCAATGTCTCTGACGGCAACCGAGTAACGAAAACCGGTTATTCCGAGCGGGTGCTCCTCGCTCCAATAGCTGACGGGCTTCATCGGCTCGACATAGAAGTCCATGGCTTGGTCGGAATACCAGTCGAGATCAAAGATCTCCAACGAGATCCCATGGCATTGGTCGGGGTAGGTGAGGAAGTAACCCCACTCTCGTTGGTCCAGTAGTCGCAGACCCTTGGCCTCCATACCGTCAAAGGTCACGTCGCGGTCGGTGACGTTGTACTCAAGGCCGGCGAAATGTCCGCCCAGGTTCGGGTAGTCGACGACGAACGCGGCGGGTCCGCTTGAGTACCAGAAGGTTCCTTCGAATCCGGTCTTGTCCTCAGGGGCTCGAAACGGAGTCAGACGCGGAGCCACATACTCGATCACCGCTCCACCGAAGTTCATCAGGCAGGCCTGCGCGTATGGATTGCTGGCTACCGGATAGAGAAACTGTGCGGCGAACTTCTCTTCATAATGTTCAACCGCCTCGCGGTAGTCCGGAACAACCTGGTTCATATGGTTGAAGTGCCGGAACTCCACTGGGTCTCTCATTTATCTCTACTCATTTCTCCGCAAAGTGTGCATTCCGCCCTCGTATCCCCGACGGGAACGCACTCTAAC
>Ga0207658_10001060_pt1 | contig 22265 bp, 35 predicted proteins | sample KBSS33metaG_FD_184322 | JGI IMG/M metagenome (GOLD analysis project Ga0207658, IMG submission 184322) | Switchgrass rhizosphere microbial communities from Kellogg Biological Station, Michigan, USA - KBS S3-3 metaG (SPAdes) (version 2) | ecosystem: Host-associated > Plants > Roots > Rhizosphere...
GGCGCCGCCGGCGCTGCAGGCGGTTTGCAGCGTGATCGAGGACATGCGGCCTGGAATCCGGCTGCTGGCATGGGCGGACGAGTCGCCCGCAATGAAGAACACACCGCTGAAGAGCCCGAAGTTCGGAGACCCGAACATGGTTTATGCGGGGAACATCTTCCTGAACAATCTGCCGAGGAAGGGCGTCCTCAACGCGCTGGAAAAGGCATTCAGCACGTCGATTGCTCCGGCAGACCGGAACGCGCTGGTGCATCAGATTGCGGGTGTGGTCGATCCTGCGCTGAAACAACGACAACCGGTTACGGCGTAAGGCGGGACGCGTCACGGTGAATGCAGGCTAATCGCCCTCCTGAGTCAGGAGAGCGTCATCGCGTTCTTTGCGATGACGCGACCGGTGGTTCCCCAAACGAAATGTTTCAGAATGCATTCATAAAGAGTTGCGGCTCTGGAACCACCACAGCTGTTCCTGTCCGGGAGGGGCAATCGACTCTATGCTAAAATTCTGAACCTTACATCTATGATTGAAGAGAATGACATCCCTGCCTCGCTCGACTTCATCCGGACCCGCGTTGCCGAAGACCTGAAAGCCAATAAAAATGGCGGAAAAGTGCACACGCGCTTCCCTCCCGAACCAAACGGTTACCTCCATATTGGTCATGCAAAAGCCCTGTGTCTGGATTTTGAAATCGCCTCCGAAAACAACGGCCTGTGCAACCTTCGCTTCGACGACACAAACCCCGACAAGGAGACTGTGGAGTTCGAAGAGAACATCATGCGAGACATCCGCTGGCTGGGTTTCGACTGGGGCGACCGGCTCTACTATGCTTCGGACTACTTTGAAAAATTCTACGAATGCGCCGTCCAGCTTATTCAAGAAGGCAAGGCTTACGTCGAGGACCTCTCCGCAGATCAGATCCGCGAATACCGGGGGACTTTGACTGAACCAGGCAGGAACAGTCCCTATCGTGATCGGTCCGTTGCTGAGAGCCTGGACCTTTTCACTCGCATGCGCGCGGGCGAATTCGAGGAAGGCCAGCGCATTCTTCGGGCGAAGATCGACATGACCTCAGGCAACCTGAACATGCGCGATCCTGCGCTGTATCGCATCAAGAAGGTTTCGCACTATCGGGCGGGCGACAAGTGGTGCATTTATCCCATGTACGATTTCGCGCACCCCATTTCAGATGCGCTTGAATCCGTAACGCATTCCTTGTGCAGCCTGGAATTTGAGGATCACCGGCCGCTCTACGACTGGGTACTCGATCAGTTCGTCCTGCCGTCGCGCCCGGTGCAGATCGAATTCGGAAGGCTCAACGTCGGCTACACGGTCACGAGCAAGCGAAAGCTTGCCATGCTCGTGTCCGAAGGCCATGTGCGCGGCTGGGACGATCCCCGCATGCCCACCCTGAGCGCGTGCCGCCGGCGGGGGTACACTCCGGAATCCATTCGCAATTTCTGCAGGACAGCGGGAGTTGGAAAGCGCCGAAACGACATGGTGGTGGAAATGGCCATGCTGGAACACACCGTGCGCGAGGATCTCAACCGGCGTGCAACACGCGTGATGGGCGTGTTGAATCCGCTGCGCGTGGTGATCGAGAACTATCCGGAAGATCAGACCGAGGAACTCGACGCAGTGAATAACCCTGCGGATCCGGAAAGCGGAACGCGCAAGGTGCCATTTTCGCGAGTGCTTTACATCGAGCAGGATGATTTCCGTGAAGACCCGCCGAAGAAGTTCTTCAGACTCTCGCCGGGACGCGAAGTCCGGCTTCGATATGCGTATTTCATTACATGTACAAAGGTCGTCAAGGATGCGGGTGGGAACGTCGTCGAACTGCGGTGTTCGTACGATCCTGCAACCCGAGGCGGGGATTCTCCGGATGGGCGTTCTCCGAAAGCCACGATGCACTGGGTTTCTGAGGCGAACGCCGTGCCGGCAGAGATTCGCATTTACGACCGGCTGTTTACCGAAGAGCGGCTGAACGATCTCGACGATGCGGGATTCAAGGCGGCCATCAATCCAAACTCGCTCGAGATACTTTCCGGATCGTACGTGGAGCAGAGTCTGGCCTCGGCAAAACAAGGCGACCGTTTTCAATTTGAACGTCAGGGATATTTTTGTGTCGATCCGGACTCTTCGAAGGGGAAGCTGGTGTTCAATCGGACGGTCACGCTTCGCGATGCGTGGGCCAAAATCGAATCGGGAATGAAAGCTAAGGCGTAGCGACAAACACCTCGCGCCCGTAAGGATCGACGACCATTCGGGAGGATTTGAATCCCGACTCCTTTAAACATTCCAGCCAGTCGCCGCGCGAAAACAAGCCATTCACATGAAGATCGTGTTCCACTCGAACCGGGGAATTCCCCTCTCGCAGAAGCAGCACAAAGTCGATGGTGTATGTCGTGTCGGACGTATCCGGATCAAATGTCCATTCGAAATAACGCAGGCTGCGTCCGTTTCCATCGTGTCCGCCATGGTGAACGCCGGAAACGAAAGTTTCCCGGAGATGGTCCGGCATGAACAGTGCAAGACCGCCGGGACGGCTATGAATCCGCGCCGTCTTCATGCACTGGAGCAGATCCTCTCGCGTTGTCATATACGTCAGGGCATCGTGAACAAAGACAGCGTCGAACACCCGGCCTAATCGAAGCGTCCGCATGTCGCCGGCGATATGCTCACACTCGGGATTGATCCGACGGCTCTCATCCAACATAGGCTGGGATAGATCTGTCAGCGTCATTGCGAATGCGGCCTTCATGTGGGAGGCGTTGTTCCCGCCACCCGCGCCGAGTTCGAGAACAGTTCTTACCGGTGTGGCGCTGGCCTCGACGATTGTTTTCCGCGCGAACTCCGCTTCTTCGGCGTAGTCTTTCGGCGCAGTGAGCAGGTGAAACCAGGAGGCGAGTTCGGAATAAAGTTTCGGCATTTATCAATAAGAGGAACAACAATGGAAGGGATCCCCTCCTGAGTCAGGAGGGGTGGCGCGAAGCGCCGGGGTGGTTCCAAAGCAGCAACTTTGAAAGCTGGCGGTTTCGGAACCACCCCTCGCGTGATCGCGTTGCGATCACGGTGCCCTCCTGAGACTCAGGAGGGCAGTTTGTTCTGCCATTCCGGCGTTTCGCTCACCGCGCCTTCATGAACGCTTCAATCTCATCCACCGTCCGCGGGATCCCAACCGAGATTGATTTCGCTTTGCCGTCGCTCATGACAAAGGAATCTTCAATGCGCACGCCGATGTTCCTGTACTTATCCACGGTCGTTTGAACTCTCTGGATGAACGCCTGATTGTCCGGAGTCTTCGCAAGATTATCGAGTGCCTCCTGCCGGATATAAATTCCGGGCTCTATCGTGAAAGCCATGCCATCAGCCAGCCGTGCATTCCGCTCGCCGACGTCGTGAACATCGATGCCGATCCAGTGCGACGAGCTGTGCGTATACCAGATCGAAAATTGTTGTCCCTTCGTCTCGGTAATTAACCCCAGTTTGAAAAGGCCATCCTTGATGACCTCCACGGTCTTTGCATTGATCTCGCCGAGCGTTGCCCCTTTTACGGCAACCTTGATTCCCTCATCCTGCGCCCGCAGCACGATCTCATAGATATCCTTCTGTGCCGGCGTGAATTTGCCGTTGATCGGGTACGTCCGTGTGATGTCTGTTGTCAGATAGTCGTAATTGGCTGCGGCATCGACAAGCAGGAGGTCGCCGTCTTTCATCTGGCGCGTCGATGCCTCGTAATGCAGCGTTGTGGCATTCGGCCCGCTGGCAACGATGGATGGATATCCCCAGCCAATCGCACCATCCTTCTTGAATACATACTCCATGGCCGCCTGGACCTGGTATTCCCAAACATTGGGGCGAGCCGTCTTCATGCCTTCCCGATGGGCTTCCGCGGAAATGCGCGCACTCTCAGCCAGCATCTTCTGTTCGTAGTCGCTCTTGATGAGCCGGAGTCTGCCAAACAAGGTCGAAACATCTCGCATCTGAATTCCGGAGAATCGTTCGTGCAGTTTATTGAAATACGCATACGAATCCGGCACGACACCGGAGTTTCCTGGCGGAGGTCCAACGACGTCCACTTGCGTTATTTGATAATCCGAGGACTTTCCTGAAAGCATCGCGTCGATAAATGGCTCGAAATCCTTCGTCTCATAGACGGTCTTGATTCCACTGAACTGAACCGCTTCCTCCGTCGACAGGCTGTGGCCTTCCCAGTGTTCGCGAACAGCGTCGCGGGGCCGGATGAAAAGAAATTCCTTTTGAGTCTTGCTGCCGGGGAGTATGACCACTATCGATTCGGGCTGTTGAATCCCGGTGAGATAGAAAAAATTACTATCCTGGCGATAGGGATAATTTACATCACCGGAGTAAACCCGTTCTGGTGCACTCCACAGAATCAATATGGAGTCCGGAGTCAGCAGCTGCATTAGTTTCTCGCGGCGGGCATGCAGGTCGTCCTGAAATGCTGCGGCTCCGGCGATGCTTGTCAGCAGCAGTGCACCGAAGACAGAAAGAACAATTCGTCTCGCTAAAATCATTGGAGCTCCAAATCAAAAGGGGCGATACGCCGTAAAGCGTACCGCCCCTTGAGGGTCAAGTCCAAGAAGAGAAGCTATTCGTCGCTCTTCTGGTCCTTTTCGTCTTTCTTGTCTTTGCCCTTCTTTGCGGGCTTGGCTGCTGCTTCGATTTCGGCCTTCTTGACGGATAGTTCGCTGCCAAGCAGCTCGATGATTGCGGTATCCGCACCGTCACCCTTGCGATTGCCGAGCTTGATAATCCGGCTGTAACCGCCATTGCGTCCGGCAAACTTTGGAGCGATGGTTGTGAACACTTTCCTGGCGATGGCGTCCTTGAGCAGGTAAGCCTGGACCTGACGGCGAGCGTGAACCGTATCGCGCTTTCCGAGAGTGATCATCTTCTCGGCAAGCGGACGGATTTCCTTCGCCTTGGGCAGGGTGGTCATCAGGCGACCGTGTTCCAGAAACGACGTTACCAGGTTGCGCAAAAGTGCACGCCGGTGCGATGTATTTCTGCTCAGTTTCCGGCCTGCGTTTAAATGTCTCATACGTTTTGTTCTGCCGATGCCGGGACGGGCTTCCCACCTTCATCCAGTCTCATTCCGAGAGACAGGCCCATGCTGGTCAGAATCTCCTTAATTTCATTGAGGGACTTACGGCCGAAGTTCTTCGTTTTCAGCATTTCGGCTTCGCTCTTGGTGACGAGTTCGCCGATGGTCCGGATATTCGCGTTCTTCAGGCAATTGTACGACCGGACTGAAAGCTCCAGTTCGTCTACCGATTTGTTGAGATGTTCCAATACGGCATCCTGGCGAATCTCTGTCGGTTCTTCCGATGTCTCCGGCTTCTCTTCGAACTGAATGAAGATCTGCATATGATCCTTGATCAGCTTTGCCGCAAGCCCGAGAGCGTCGGGAGGCGTGATGGATCCGTTGGTCCAGATCTCAATGGTGAGCTTGTCATAGTCCGTCACCTGACCCAGCCGGGCCGCCTCGACGAAGTAATTGACCTTCTTGACGGGGGAGTGAACGGAATCCACCGGAATGTAACCGATGCCGAGTCCCTCGTCAAAATTGCGATCGGCGGAGATGTAGCCTCGACCGTTCTGGACCCGCATTTCGATCTGAAGACTTCCGCCTTCGCTTACAGTACCGATGTAGATATCCTTCTGGAGAATCTCCAGATCCGCATCGTGTTCGATGTCCGCGGAGGTGTACACTCCGGGCTTTGTGCCTTTCAGGTAGATCGTCTTTGGTTCTTCACCGTGCAGCTTCAGAGGAATCTGCTTCAGGTTCAGAATGACGTCGGTGGCGTCTTCAACCACACCAGGAATGGAGGAAAATTCGTGGAGAACGCCTTCGATTTTCACCGCAGTAAGAGCGGCCCCTTCGATCGACGACAGCAAAACACGGCGAAGCGCGTTTCCAATGGTTGTTCCGAAGCCTCGTTCAAAAGGCTGTGCGGAAAACTGGGCATAGCGATCCGTTGTGTTTTCGCTGGTAACTGTGAGTCGTTTTGGTTTTTGGAACCCCTTCCAAAGCATGTTTTAGATCTCCCGGCGGCTATTTCGAATAAAGTTCGACGATCATTCGTTCCTGAATCGGCAGATTCACGTCTTCCCGTTTGGGCAGACTCAGGATTCTCCCCGAAGCATTTGCGGCATTGAGTTCAAGCCAGTGTGGCGTTCCGCGGCCACCTGCCATTTCCAGGGCGCTGATGACCTGGACGTTTTTCTTCATCTGTTCCTTGACGCCGATTTCCTGGCCGATCCCAACCTGAAACGAAGGAATGTTGACCTTCTTCCCGTTGACGAGGACGTGCCCATGGCGAACAAGCTGCCTTGCCTGATTGTGAGTGGATGCAAATCCGAGACGCACCACCACGTTATCCAGACGGCGTTCCAGCTGGGCCAGCAGATTTTCACCAGTGATGCCCTTCTGGCGGGCGGCTTTCTCGAAATACGTGCGGAACTGATTTTCGAGAATGCCGTAGATTCTTTTGACCTTCTGTTTCTCGCGAAGCTGCAATCCATATCCAACGATCTTCGCTCGACGGGCATGCCCGTGCTGGCCGGGCTGAAAGTTTCTCTTCTCAATGGCGCAGGAGGGTTTGAAGCAGCGTTCCCCTTTGAGAAACAGCTTCATGCCCTCGCGGCGGCAAAGACGACATACAGGACCTGTGTATCTAGCCAATGCAATCTCCTCTTAAAATCTCAAACTCGACGTCGTTTTGGCGGCCGGCATCCGTTGTGCGGAATTGGCGTGGCATCGCGAATCGAGCGGATCTCGATGCCGGCGGTCTGCAGGGCGCGAATGGCTGAGTCCCTGCCCGAGCCCGGGCCCTTCACGTTGACTTCAAGCGATCGCATGCCGACTTCGCGAGCGCGATTTGCGGCCGTGACGGCGGCCTGCTGGGCGGCAAACGGAGTTCCTTTGCGCGATCCTTTGAAGCCGAGCGAACCGGCGCTGGACCAGCACACGACATTGCCTTCGAGGTCGGTTATGGTCACAACCGTATTGTTGAAGGTCGCCTGAACGTGGGCAATGCCACTGGGAACGATCTTCTTCTCTTTCTTCTTCCCGACTTTTTTCTTGGACTGAACCATCAGAACTCCTATCTGCTACGTTTTTGCCGCTGACTTTTTCTTCACGGCCACTGCACCGCGGCGCGGGCCCTTGCGTGTGCGTCCGTTGGTCTTCGTGCGCTGTCCCCGGACCGGCAAGCCCCTGCGATGACGCAGGCCCCGGTAGGAACCGATTTCCATCAGCCGTTTGATGTTCATGGTGACTTCCTTGCGGAGATCACCCTCAACGCGATAGTTCTCTTCAATGACCTTACGAATGTGGTTAATCTCGTCGTCGTTCAGTTCGCGAACCTTGACGTCGAAACTGACACCAGCCGAGGTAAGGATTTTGGTGGCCTGCGATCGCCCGATGCCATAGATGTAGGTCAGGGCGATTTCGATTCTCTTGTTTGGAGGAAGATCCACACCGGCGATACGCGCCATCTTAGAAACCCTCCAATTGCGAATTATTCATGAGGTTCATCCCTGTCTCTGTTTGTGTTTCGTGTTCACGCAAATGACGCGCACCACTCGCTTGCGGTGCACCACTTTGCACTTGTCACAGATCTTTTTTACCGACGCTCTTACCTTCATATACTTCCTCGTCCTGCTGGGCTTACTTGTATCTATAGACGATGCGACCTCTCGTCAAATCGTAGGGCGATAACTCCACCGCCACCTTGTCGCCAGGAAGAATCCGTATGAAATTCTTCCGCATCTTTCCGGAGATGTGGGCCAGTACCTGGTGCTTGTTATCCAGTTCCACGCGAAACATCGCATTGGGAAGCGGTTCCACAACCGTCGCGATCACTTCAATGGCATCTTCCTTCGGCAATCAGCGTTCCTCACAATCCACAATCTTCCGAATATCCCGCGACACCTCGGCGATCGGCCGAAGGCCATCCACTGTGTGGTAGCAGCCGGTCTTCCGGTAGTGCTCCACGAGAGGGAAAGTCTCTTCCCTGTAAATCCTGAACCGTTCGAGGATCAAATCCTCACGATCATCGGACCGTCGGACCAGCGCCAGTCTGCAACGGTCGCATGAGCCTTCCTGGCTGGGCTTCCGGCTCACGCTGTTGTAGATCTCTCCGCAACTCGGACACATCAACCGCGTGACCAGGCGGCCGAGTATGTTCGAATGTTCGGCCCGGATCTCAATTACAAACAATCGGTCCGTTCGATCCAGATACTGCTGGAACGTTTCCGCCTGGGGGACTGTCCGGGGATACCCATCCAGAATGAACCCCGACCTGCAGTCTTCCTTAACAATTCGTTCTGCAACGATGCTGTTCACCGTCGCATCGTTGACGAGAAAGCCGGAATCCATCCGCTTTCGCACTTCCTTCCCGAGACCGTTCTCCCGGGCCATGGCTTCTCTCAACATGTCCCCGGTTGAAATCTGCGGGATTTTCAATCGCCGCACAATTTCCTTTGCCTGGGTGCCCTTTCCCGCGCCGGGATTCCCAAGCAGGATCACGATCTTCCGGGCCATTATCCACGTCTCCCGCGGAACCGTCCCTTCTTCAAAAACCCGTCATAATGACGCATAATCAATTGAGATTCGACCATCTGAACCGTGTCCATGGCGACACCCACCACAATCAACAGCGACGTTCCTCCGAAATAGAAATTCACGTTGAAGCCCTGCTGCAGCCACAACGGCAACGTGGCTTCCAGCCTCGGGCCTATCACCGGGAGGTGCTGCACGTGAAAACCGGTAATCATGAACTCCGGAATGATGGCGACCAGAGCCAGATACAGCGCACCAACCAGCGTGATGCGGGTGAGAATATCGCTCACATACTCGGCAGTTCGTTTCCCTGGACGGATACCAGGAATAAATCCACCGTACTTCCGCATGTTGTCTGCAATTTCATTCGGGTTAAAAATGATCGACGTATAGAAATAGCAGAAGAAAATGATACCGGCCAGGTACAGCAGGTTGTACAAGGGTTCACCGATCTTGATGGCATCGATAAACGCGGTTAAATACTGGTTCTTGCTGACGATTCCCAGCGTCTGAGGGAAGGTCAGAATAGACGACGCGAAAATCACCGGAATCACGCCGCTGGTATTCACTCGCAGCGGCAGGTGCGTCGACTGTCCTCCAAGAACGCGACGCCCCACAACACGCTTTGCGTATTGAACCGAAATGCGCCGCTGCCCACGCTCCACCAGCACAATGAAGGCAACAACGACAACCATCAGGGCGAGCATGATGATTACCAGCAGAACGTTCCAGGTGCCGGATGAAATCTTGTCGTAGATTTCAATGATCGCGTGCGGCAACCCCACGACGATACCGGCAAAAATGATCAGCGACATTCCGTTTCCAATACCGCGTTCGGAAATCTGCTCACCCAGCCACATGATAAATGCCGTGCCCGTGGTGAGGGTGACCATCGTCAGAAGAACGAACCCGATGCCCGGGTTGGTGACCAGCCCGCCCTGTCTTTCGATTGCCACAGCGATACCGGCAGACTGCACCAGAGACAGCAGCACCGTGAGATAGCGCGTATAGGTCGTGATCTTGCGTCGACCCAGATCACCTTCCTTGGACAGTTTTTCAAGGTACGGCCACACTACCGTCAACAATTGCAGAATGATCGATGCCGTAATGTACGGCATGATTCCGAGGGCAAAGATCGTCAGCTTGCGGAAATTCCCACCGGACATCATGTCCATGAAGCCGAATACCGTTCCCGCATTCTGCTGGAAGAGATTTTCAAGAGCCTTCGAATCGATTCCAGGCGTGGGAATGTGAGCGCCAATGCGATACACACCCAGCAGCGAAAGCATGAACAAAATGCGCTTTCTCAAGTCTGGAACGTTGAAGATATTCTTAACCGCTTCGATCACGGAACGATCACCTCGGCGCTGCCGCCAGCCTGGACAATTTTTTCTTTCGCGGACTCGGTGAAGTAGTGTGCTGTGACGTGCAGGGCGCGATCCAGCTTCCCATCACCGAGAATTCGCAAGCCATGTTTTGCAACCTTCCGAATCAGCCCTGAAGAGATGAGCTCGTCGGGACCAATCTTTGCGCCGGCTTCAAATCTGTCGAAGTCTCCGACGTTGACCGTCGTATGTTCCTTCCCGTGCGGCTCGTTGCTGAATCCGCGCTTGGGCATGCGGCGGTGGAGCGGCATCTGGCCGCCTTCGAATCCCCGCTTGCTGTGCGTACCTGCGCGGGACCATTGTCCGTTTAGACCGCGGCCTGCGGTTTTTCCATGTCCGCTGCCGGGACCGCGGCCAATCCGCTTGACCTTGTGCGTGGATCCTTTGTTGGGTTTGGGTGTATGTATTCCTGTCGACATCGGGTTACTCCGGTTCTTTACTCAACAATCCGCACCAAATGCGGCACTTTTGCGATCATTCCTCGAAGAGCTGGCGTATCGATGAGTTCCCGGGTGCTGTTCAATTTACCAAACCCGAGTCCCTTGATGGTCAGCTTCTGTTGCACATTGAAACCAATGGCGCTGCGAAAGTACTGGATCCGAATCTTGCCGGCAGACGCCGTCTTTGCCGTCTTCTTCGCTGCTGGCTTCTTTGCTGTCGCTGTCTGCGTTTCTTTCTTCGCTGCCATGATTACCCCATGATCTCTTCGATAGTCTTGTCGCGAAGCCGCGCCACTTCTCGAGGATCTCTCAGGCTCTTCAAGCCTTCGAATGTTGCCTTGATCACGTTGTGCGGATTCGACGTGCCTATCGATTTTGTGAGAATGTTCGACACACCCGCGGCCTGCATCACGGCGCGAACCGCGCCACCTGCAATGATTCCGGTACCTTCCTGCGCCGGTTTCAGCAGCACACGGCCGGCTCCGAACAACCCCATGACCTGGTGCGGAATGGTGTTGTTCGTCAGCGGGACTCGGATCATATTCTTCTTGGCAGCCTCGATGGCTTTGCGGATGGCCTGCGGCACTTCCTTTGCCTTGCCGCTGCCATGGCCCACGTGTCCACCCTCATCTCCGACAATGACGAGCGCGCTGAAGCTGAGGTTCTTTCCACCCTTCACAACCTTGGTGACGCGATTGATGGAAACAACCGTGTCCTTCAGTTGAAGCTGCGAGACATCGATACGTTGATTATTCACTAAACACTCCCATCAAAACTTCAGACCCGCTTCACGTGCGGCGTCGGCCAGGGCTTTCACCCTGCCGTGATAAATGTATCCACCGCGATCAAAAAGAACCGCGCTGATTCCCTTGTCTATGGCTCGCCTGGCAACAATTTTACCTACCGCTTTTGCCGCGGCGATGTTGCCGCCATTCTTGATGTCACTTTTGGCTTCGACATCGCGCGAGCAGGCGGCCGCCAAAGTGCTGCCTTTTGCATCGTCGACGATCTGCGCATAGATATGCTTGTTGCTGCGGAACACGCAGAGACGGGGGCGCGCCTCGGTGCCGCTGACCTTTTTGCGGATCCGTTCGTGGATCCGTACCCGGATTTCGCTGGAATCCAATCTGGCCATGGTTATTTACCTCCGGCCTTTCCGGCTTTCTTCTTGAGACGTTCATTCGTATAGCGGATACCTTTTTGTTTGTAAGGGTCCGGTTTCTTCAATGCCCTCATATTGGCCGCCGTCTGACCAATAAGCTGGCGATCCACGCCCGTCAACACGAGGTGCGTCTGCTTGTCGATTGTCGCGGTAATACCCGGAGGAAGTGGATACTCCACCGGATGGGAGAAGCCAAGGGTGAATAGAACCGAGTTCTTCTTCATCTCGGCACGGAATCCGACGCCGACAATATCGAGCTCTCTTGTGAAACCTTCAGTCACTCCGCGAACTGCATTGGCGACCAGCGCCCGTGCAAGTCCGTGAAATGCCTTCTGGGGTCCGCTGTCATCCTGACGAATGGCCAGCAGTTCTTTTTCTTTTTTCTCAAAGCGGATCCCGGGAGGCAGCGGGTTTGTAACAGTCCCCTTGGGACCGGTTACCACGATGCTGCCGGCTTGAATATCCACCTTCACCTTGTCCGGAAGGGGAATAGGTTTTTTACCGATACGCGACATACTCAGTCCCCTTCCTTAATAGATGTTGCACAGAAGCTCGCCGCCAAATCCCTGCTTGCGCGCTTCCTTGCCGGTCATGACACCATGCGATGTCGTGACGATGTTGATGCCCAGGCCGCCCAGCACTCGCGGGATGTCGGCCTTGGATACGTATACACGGCAACCAGGGCGGCTTACTCGTGCAATATTCGTGATGACCTTCTCGCCCTTCGGGCCGTACTTCAGAAACAAGGTCAGAGAATTCTGGCCTTCTTCTTCGGCGGTCTTGAAATGAGAAATATATCCCTCATCTTTGAGTATCCGGGCGATCTCGACCTTCAGCCGCGAGGTCGGCATATCGACCTTCGCGTGCCTGGCCTGGACGGCGTTCCGGATACGGGTGAGCATATCTGCTATCGGGTCAGTCATTGTCGCACTCTCTTTTTTCTTCCACTGGACTACCAGCTCGACTTGATCACTCCGGGAACTTCTCCCGACAGTGACAGCTGCCGGAAACAAATTCGGCAGAGTTGAAACTTCCTCATGAATCCGCGGGGACGTCCACACCGTTTGCAGCGGCTGTGCATTCGAACCGCGAACTTTTTCTTCGTTGCTTCCTTGGCAATTGCCGAAGTACGCGCCATTTAAACTCCTTGTTGCCGGAACGGCATCCCGAGTTGTTTGAGCAACTCGCGTGCTTCATCGTCCGTCCGTGCAGTGGTCACAATCGTTACATTCATGCCGCGAATCTTGTCGACCTTCTCGTAGGAAATCTCCGGGAAGATCAACTGATCGCGCAAACCCAGCGTGTAATTGCCCCTGCCATCGAAGGACTTCACGGACACTCCGCGAAAATCACGCACTCGGGGAAGAACGACACTCGTCAGGCGATCGAAGAACTCATACATGCGTTCTCCGCGAAGCGTGACTGCCGCACCAATGGGCATGTTCTGGCGAAGCTTGAAATTCGCGATGGACTTCTTGGCCCGAGTCATTACCGGACGCTGTCCGGCAATCTGCCCCAGTTCGCCGACCGCAACATCCATGATCTTCGCATTCGCCACCGCTTCACCGAGTCCCATGTTGATGACGATCTTCTCCAGCTTCGGGACCGCCATCACATTGGTGTACTTGAAGTGCTTTACCAGCGCCGGCACGACTTCTTTACCGTATTTCAGATGCAGCCGGCTGGGCTCCTGTTTTCCCGTGGGCTTCGCAGACTTCTTTGGAGCTCCGGACTCGGGCGCGTCGGCGGCGGCCTTCTTGACCTTCTTTTCCTGCTTTGGTTGCTTTGCCTGTTTTTCTTGCTTGCTCACTTGGATTCCTCAGACTCGCGATTCGAACCTAATCAATGTTATGGCCGCACTTCTTGCAGACCCGGACCCTGCGTCCATCCGTCAGAACCTGGCTGCCGAGACGGGCATGCTTTTTACAGTTCTTGCAAAGGATTGCCACATTGGAAATGTGGACAGACGCTTCGCGCTCCACAATTCCACCCTGAATATTTTTCTGTGGGTTCGGCCGCGTATGTCGCTTGATCAGCTGAACGCCTTCAACCACGATTCTCTGTTTATCCGGGATGACGACGAGCACGCGCCCGGATTTGCCGCGATCCTTGCCACGAAGGATATAAACGTCGTCGTTCTTCTTGATTGGGCAAACGGTCGGCATTAGATCACCTCCGGGGCGAGGGAAACGATTTTCATGAATTTCTTGTCGCGCAGCTCGCGAGCCACGGGCCCGAAAACGCGGGTTCCCACCGGCTCATTGTCGTCGTTCACCAGAACGGCGGCATTGGTATCGAATCGAATGTACGATCCGTCTTTGCGCCGGGTTTCCTTGCGCGTCCGCACAATCACGCACTTCACGACGGCGCCTTTCTTGACGGCACCGTCGGGCGCCGCTTCCTTAACCGATGCCGTGATGATGTCGCCCAGGCCGGCCTTCAACCCCGTAGATCCACCGAGAGGCAGAATGCACGCGAGCTTCTTGGCTCCGGAATTGTCTGCCACCTCGAGGATGGTTCTCATTTGAACGGGCATGGACTCGTCTCCTTAACTCGAAACTGAAAATTCTAAACTACCGGTGCGGCGACGGCCGCTGCCCGGATCACTTCTTTCAACACCCAGCGCTTGCTCTTGCTCAGCGGACGGGTTTCGACGATACGCACCATATCGCCTTCCTTCGCCTTCCGCGTTTCGTCATGCGCCATGAATTTTGAGCGCTTCGTCACGGTCCGCTTGTAAACCGGATGCGGAACGCGGCGCCGCACTTCGACAACGATGGTCTTCTCCATCTTGGCGCTCGTCACGACACCGACTTTTTCCTGATGGTGTCGCGTTACTTTTGCGGCGGCTTCGGTGCTTGCTTCTGTCGGCTTTGCTTCAGTCATTTACTGTCCTTTTACCTTGTCGCGAAGGATGGTCTGCATTCGGGCCTGGTCCTTGCGAAGCTCACGCATCTTCTTCAGGGTTTCGGTCTGTCCCATGGACCATTGGAATCGAAGACGGAACATCTGTTCCTTCATTTCGTTTTCCTGCTGTTTGAGTTCGTCCGCGGACAAATCCCGCATTTTCTTCAGTCGTTCGGCTGCCTTCATGACTACTCCGATCCCTTTTCGATTCGCATGACGAACTTGGTGTGCACCGGCAGTTTTGCAGCAGCCAGCTTCATGGCCTCGCGCGCGACCGATTCCGGAACGCCTTCCATCTCATAGAGAATTCGGCCGGGCCGGACTACCGCCACCCAGTATTCGGGGGCGCCTTTTCCTTTACCCATACGGGTTTCCGCAGGCTTTTTGGTAACCGGCTTGTCGGGGAAAATCCGGATCCAGATCTTGCCGCCGCGTTTGATGAACCGCGTCATGGCAATACGGCCGGCCTCGATTTGACGATCGGTAATCCAGGCTGCGTCCAGAGTCTTCAAACCGAAGTCGCCAAACTCCAGCGTCGACCCCTTCCATGCTTTTCCGCGCAGATGTCCTCGCTGCTGCTTGCGGAACTTTACTTTCTTCGGCATCAACATAGATAAGAACCCTCAAACTCGCGCTGCCGCCGGCCCCTGGGGACCGCGGTTCGGAAGAATTTCACCTTTATAGATCCAGCACTTGATTCCAATAACGCCGTAGGTCGTATAGGCCTGGGCAAATCCGTAATCGATATCCGCACGCAATGTGTGGAGTGGAAGACGGCCCTGGAGATACCACTCGGACCGCGCGATTTCGGCGCCATTCAATCGACCGCTGACTCGCACCTTGATTCCTTTAGCTCCAAATCGGAGAGCGGAATCCACCGATTTGCGCATGGCGCGGCGGAACGCAATGCGTTTTTCAAGCTGCATCGCAATCGATTCGGCCACCAGTTGCGCATCCAGCTCCGGACGATGAATTTCCTGAATGTTGATGTAGACCTCGCGGTTCGTTCGCTTCTGGATATCCACTTTCAACTTGTCGATTTCGGCGCCCTTGCGGCCGATGATGATTCCAGGCCGCGAGGTGAAGATGGTGATGCGAAGCTTGTTCGCCATCCGCTCGACTTCAATGCTGGCAACGCCGGCGTGATGCAGTTGCTTCTTGAGATCTCTTTTAAGCTTGAGGTCTTCATGAAGCAGGCGGCTGTAGTCCCGCTTGGCGAACCATCGTGAATGCCACGGCTTGGTGACGCCCAGCCGGAATCCGTATGGATGTGTCTTCTGACCCATTATTGTCTTTCTCCAAGTTCAATGGTGATGTGGCTGGTTCTGCGCTGAATGCGATAGGCCCGGCCCATCGGGGCTGGCCGAACCCGCTTCTGCCGCGGTCCTTCATTGACGAAGCACTTCTCGATGAACAGATCGTCCACATCGATGTTCTCAGACTTATTGCTCGCATTGGCAACGGCGGACTTGACCGTCTTTTCGATCTCGCGCGTGGCGCTCTTGTTGGTGAACTTCAACGTCATGAGGGCTTCGTTGACGTTCTTGCCACGAATCAGGTCGATGACGAGCCGCGCCTTTTGTGGCGACATCGGGATATACCGGCTTGTTGCTTTGCTGATCATTATCGTAACTCCTGCTCCTGCCTGATCCCTACTTCGATGGCGGCGCCGCTGCCGGCGTCACGGACTTTTCCTTGGTTGCGCTGCTGCCGCCCGCGCTGTGTCCCTTGAATGTGCGCGTGGGTGAAAACTCACCGAGCTTGTGGCCCACCATGTTCTCGGTGATGTACACGGGAATGAACTTCTTCCCGTTATGAACGGCAATCGTGTGCCCCACCATATCGGGAATCACCGTGGAACGGCGTGACCATGTCTTGTAAACCCGTTTCTCGCTCTTGGCATTCATATCCGAGATGGCCTTGAGGAGCGGCGCGTCGACAAACGGACCCTTTTTAATGGAACGTGCCATTTACTTTTTCTTCCTCTTCACAATGAACTTGTCGGTGCGCTTGTTGTTGCGCGTTTTGAAACCCAGCGTCGGCTTGCCCCATGGAGTCATCGGGTGATACCCCTTCACTCGGCCCTCACCACCACCATGCGGATGATCGACCGGGTTCATGACAACTCCGCGCACCGTGGGACGGAATCCCATGTGACGCACGCGTCCGGCCTTGCCAAGCGTGACATTCTCATGGTCCAGATTTCCGACCTGTCCGATGGTCGCCATGCATTCGACATTGACAAGACGGACCTCGCCCGAGGGCAGCTTGATATGCGCGTAACCGGCCTCTTTTGCAACCAGCTGCGCCGCGGCACCGGCGCTTCGCGCCATCTGCGCGCCTTTTCCTGGACGCAATTCGATGTTGTGCAACGTCGTACCGAGCGGAATATTCCGCAAAGGAAGAGCATTGCCCACCAGGATGTCGGCTTCGTTACCTGCAACTACCGACATGCCGACCTTCAATCCGATCGGCTGAAGAATGTAGCGGCGCTCGCCATCCGCATAACACAAGAGAGCGATGAAGGCGGATCGGTTCGGATCGTATTCAATGGTTTCGACCTTTGCCGGAATGTTCGACTTGTCGCGCTTGAAATCGATGATGCGATATTGCCGTTTGTTGCCGCCCCCGCGATGCCGAACCGAAATCTGTCCGTAACTGTTGCGCCCGCTGATTCGCGTTTTGGGCTCCATCAGCGGCTTGTAGGGCTGATCCGTTGTCAGCTCCTGCTTGTAATCCAGTACCGTCTTGTAACGGAGCGAGGGGGTCTTTGGCCGGAAAGTCTTGATACCCATTAAACAGCCTCCCCGTACTCGATCATTTTTTCGCCGTCGCGAAGTGTGACATAAGCCTTCTTCCAGTCTGGTCGATATCCCGTGAAACGGCCGCGGCGACGTTCTTTACCGGGAACGTTCATCGTGCGAACGTGCTGGACCTTGACTTTGAAAATGCGCTCAATGGCTTCCTTGATCTGCGTCTTGCTGGCGCGATTGGATACCTCAAAGCAGAGCGTGTTGTCCTGTTCTTTCAGCGTCAGTCCCTTTTCGGTAATGACCGGACGCCGGATAATGTCGTAGCTGGTGCTCATTTTTTCAGCACCTCCTCGATAGCTTGAATTGCAGCCTTGGAAAAAACGACATGCGTTGCATTGAGAACCTGATAGGGCGTCACCTGGAGACTTGCAATTAAATTCACGTCGCTGAGATTGCGAGCGGCGAGCTTCAGATTGGGATTATCCTGGTGATCGACGACGAGAATCTTCCGGCTGAGGCCGAGCCCTGTCAGTGCCTGCGCAAGCGCTTTGGTCTTGTGTCCATCGAGCGAAAACGCATCGACAACATTCAATTGATTCTCGTTGAGTTTCATGGTCAATGCGGATCGCAGGGCGGATCGAAACATCTTTCGCGGAAGGTGGTATTCGTAGTCGCGAGGCACGGGACCAAACATGGTTCCACCCTTGCGCCACAGTGGCGTACGAACTTCACCGACTCTCGCGCGTCCCGTCCCTTTCTGCTTCCACGGCTTACGGCCGCTGCCGGCAACTTCCGCACGTGTTTTCGTTTTATGCGTTCCCGAGCGCTGGCTCGCGAGGTACTGCTTGACGGCATCGTGCATCAAACCCTCGTTGATGGGGCCGCCGAAGACCTCGTCGGAAAGCTCGAGCTTCCCCACAACTTCGTTCTTAAGATTCTTGATATCGACATTAGGCATAATATTTTTCGCCTTCTACAGGACTAGCGGCCGGACTTCTCCACGACCAGGTATCCGCCATTGGGTCCCGGCACTGCGCCATGGAGATAAAGAAGATTGTTTTCCTGGTCCACCCGCGCAACTTGAATGTTCTGCACGGTGATGCGAGCCGCACCCAGATGACCCGCCATTCGCATTCCCTTCAATACGCGGGAAGGATACGCGGAAGCTCCAATTGAACCCGGCGCGCGGTGAAACATCGACCCGTGCGATGCGCGGCCGCCGCCAAAATGATGCCGCTTGACGAACCCGGCAAATCCACGCCCTTTGCTGGTGCCGACCACGTGCACCTTTTCATTGGCGTTGAACATATCCACCATGACTTTGTCGCCGGGATTCATTGCCGCTTCGCCTTCGGTTCTCATTTCACGAAGAACGCGCACCGGAGCCGCATTCGCCTTCTTGAAATGACCACCCATGGGTTTGTTGACGTTCTTCGGCTTGATGAACTCCACGAACCCGAGCTGAATGGCATCGTACCCGTCCTTCAACGCGGTTTTCTTCTGAACAACGACGCAGGGGCCAGCCTGAACGATTGTCACCGGAACCATGGTTCCGTCGTCCTGGAGGAGCTGGGTCATTCCGATTTTCTTTGCGATCAATCCGTTAACCATAAATCACCAGATCTACTTCACGTGCTCTCGGCCAAACGCCTTGATTTCCACATCCACACCGGCGGGCAGGTCGAGCTTCATCAGGGCGTCGACCGTCTGCGGGGTGGGCTCGAGAATGTCGAGCAGCCGCTTGTGCGTGCGGATCTCGAACTGTTCACGGGATTTTTTATCCACGTGAGGCGAGCGGAGAACCGTGAATTTATTGATTACTGTCGGAAGCGGAATGGGCCCCGCAACCCGGGCACCAGTGCGCTTCGCTGTGTCGACGATTTCTGTCGCCGACTGATCGAGCACCCTGGAGTCATAAGCCTTAAGCCGAATTCGAATCTTTTCGTTGAGCATGATTTCCTGCGCGCCTGTTAAGCGATAATCTCCGCCACCGTACCGGCGCCGACCGTACGGCCGCCTTCACGGATTGCAAACCGCAACCCTTTCTCCAGTGCCACCGGCGTGATCAACTCGATCGACAGCGACACGTTGTCTCCCGGCATCACCATTTCCACGCCTTCCGGCATCTCCGCCGATCCGGTCACGTCCGTGGTCCGCATATAAAACTGCGGCCGGTATCCCTTGAAAAACGGCGTATGCCGTCCGCCCTCTTCCTTTGTCAGAATGTAGACCTCCGCCTTGAACTTCGTGTGCGGCTTAATCGAGCCCGGCTTCGCAATCACCTGTCCACGCTCGACTTCTTCCTTCTTCGTTCCCCGCAGCAGCAGTCCCACGTTGTCTCCGGCCCGGCCTTCATCCAACAGCTTCTTAAACATTTCCACGCCGGTGATGACCGTCTTCTGCGTCGGCGTGTATCCGACGATTTCCATTTCCTCGCCGACCTTGCAGATCCCGCGCTCGATGCGTCCGGTCACTACCGTTCCGCGTCCCGAGATCGAGAAAATATCTTCAATCGGCATCAGGAACGGCTTGTCGACCACCCGTTCCGGAATCGGAATGTAGGTGTCGACCGCTTCCATCAGCTCGTCGATCTTGGCCACCCAGGCTGGATCGTCTTCCATTCCCTTCAACGCCGATCCCCGGATCACCGGAATCTCGTCGCCGGGGAAGCCATAGCTCTTCAGCAGATCCCGAACTTCAAGTTCCACCAGGTCCAGAAGCTCGGCATCATCGACCGCATCGCACTTGTTGAGGAACACCACAATGTAGGGCACTCCGACCTGCCGCGCCAGCAGAATATGCTCGCGGGTCTGGGGCATCGGACCGTCGGTTGCCGCCACCACCAGGATGGCGCCGTCCATCTGAGCCGCTCCGGTGATCATATTCTTGATGTAGTCGGCATGTCCGGGACAGTCCACATGGGCGTAGTGTCGCTTCGAGGTCTCGTACTCCACGTGCGCCGTGGCGATCGTGATACCGCGCGCCTTTTCTTCGGGCGCATTATCGATCGAGTCAAACGACCGATACTTGTTCTTCGGATTATGTTTGGCCAGCACTTTCGTGATGCACGCCGTCAGCGTCGTCTTCCCGTGGTCGATGTGTCCGATCGTTCCCACATTCACGTGCGGCTTCGATCTGTCAAATTTCTCTTTTGCCATGGATCCTCTTCTCCGGAGTTAAGCCGATTTCTCGCCGTCTCGGCCTTGAGCTTTTGCAATCAGTTCTTCGGCAATATTCCTTGGTACTTCTTCGTAGTGATCAAAATGCATCGTGTAGGTGGCACGCCCCTGGGTCCGTGAACGAAGATCGGTGGAATAACCAAACATGGAAGATAAGGGAACAAGGGCCGTCACGATCTGCGTCCCCGGGCGTTCTTCCATACCTTCGATACGGCCTCGACGCGAGTTCAAATCGCCGTTGACGGTTCCGGCATATTCCTTCGGAAGCACTACTTCGACCTTCATCATCGGCTCGAGAAGCGAGGGGCTGGCCTTCCTGCAAGCCGCCTTGAACCCCATGGACCCGGCGATTTTGAAAGCCATTTCCGAAGAGTCCACTTCGTGATACGAGCCGTCGATCAGAGTGACCTTGACGTCCTTCACTTCGTATCCGGCGAGAACACCGGTACCGGCCGCTTCCTTAATACCCTGCTCGAGCGGCTTGATGAATTCACGGGGAACCGAACCGCCCTTGATGGCATTGACGACCACAATTCCCGCTCCAACCTCGCTGGGTTCGACCGTCAAGACCACATGACCGTATTGACCGTGCCCACCCGTCTGCTTGATGTACTTGCCTTCGGCTTCAGCCTTCTTGCGGATTGTTTCCTTATAGGCCACCTGAGGCTTGCCGACATTTGCCCCGACGCTGAATTCGCGCATCATCCGGTCACAATAATCTCCAGATGAAGCTCGCCCATTCCGGAAATGATGGTCTGGTTCGTGTCGGGATCCGTATGGATGTGGAACGTCGGATCTTCCTGTCCCAGTTTCTGAAGGGCGACGCCCATCTTTTCCTGGTCTGCCTTCGTCTTGGGTTCAATCGCGACGGAGATCACAGGCTCCGGAAAGTCCATGGCTTCCAGCAGAATCTGCTTGTTCTCATCACAGATCGTATCGCCGGTGGTGACATCTTTCAGCCCGACGACGGCGGCGATATCCCCGGCAAATACTTCCTTAATTTCTTCGCGCTTGTTGGCGTGCATCTTCAGCAGACGGCCGACGCGTTCGCGCCGCTGCTTGGTCGAATTGAAGACGTAGGCGCCGGCGTTCATGCTTCCGGAATAGACACGAAAAAACGCCAGCTGTCCGACAAACGGATCGGTCATGATTTTGAAGATCAGTCCGGAAAAAGGCTCTTTGTCTTCCGCCTTGCGAATTTCTGCAGCCGAGCGGTCCGTGGTCAAGCCTTCAATTGGAGGAATATCCACCGGAGACGGCAGGTAATCGACAACGACATCCAGAAGCTGCTGCACACCTTTGTTCTTGAATGCGGATCCACACAGCACTGGAATCATCTTCATGGCGATGGTTCCCTTACGAACGGCTACCTTGAGATCTTCGTTCGAAACAGGCTCGCCTCCGACAAACTTCTCCATCACTTTTTCGTCGGATTCTGCCGCAGCCTCAATGATCTTCTCGCGATATTGACGCGCAGTCTCCTTCAGATCCTCCGGAATTTCCGCAACAGTAAATTCCGAACCCAGCGTGCCCTCGGTGAAGGTAATCGCCTTCTGCTCGATCAAGTCGATGACGCCTCGGAACGTGTCCTCTTTACCGATGGGATACTCAATGGCAACGGGATTCGCCTGAAGCCGGGCGCGCATCATTCCAATACATCGATCAAAGTCCGCACCGGGCCGGTCCATCTTATTGACGAAGGCGACTCGCGGCACCTTGTATTTGTCCGCCTGGCGCCAAACCGTTTCCGACTGAGGCTCGACTCCGCCGACCGCACAGAAAACCGCAACTGCCCCATCGAGCACGCGCAATGAACGCTCCACTTCGGCGGTGAAATCGACGTGGCCGGGA